>Ga0196970_1000095_pt1 | contig 145747 bp, 142 predicted proteins | sample S1v_513CmetaG_FD_148672 | JGI IMG/M metagenome (GOLD analysis project Ga0196970, IMG submission 148672) | Soil microbial communities from Anza Borrego desert, Southern California, United States - S1+v_5-13C | ecosystem: Environmental > Terrestrial > Soil > Desert | place: USA: California... | reverse complement strand
TCGCCTCCAGCGCCACCTTCGCCTTGAACTCCGCCGAATACCGCTTCCGTTTCCCCGTCATCGGGTCCGTCCTTTCTGATGGGCGAACCAAGCTTATCCAACTGTCCGGGGAACGGGGACCAGCTCACTCCTTGCTGATCACGGCGAACCAGCCCTTCGGCGAGTGGGGCAAGATCTTTCCCAGCCAAGCCATGACGCTGGCCGCCATCGACCGGCTTGTTCATCACGCCACCATCTTCGAGATGAACGTTGAGAGCTACCGGCGACGAGCGGCCCTGGAGAGAAAGCGCGGCCCCGGACGCCCGCCCTCGCGCGCGACAATCAACGCCAACCTGATTGACGCTCCGCGACAGGACGCTTGAAACCCGCCCACGTCAGCGTCAATCATGCTCATGCCGCGACCCCGGACCTTCTTATCCTGATTGTCGCGCTCTCCATCCTGATTGTCGCGCCATAGGAAGCATGTCGTTCGCTCTCTCGTCAGGCCTCGTCGCCGCCCGCCCAGCGGCGGATGGTCAAGGCGCCCGATTGGGCGCCGGCGAGGATCAGTAATGCTTGATGGCCCCCTCGATCTTCGCTGCGAGCTGATCGAACTCGGCCTCGCTACCCTCGCCGTGGGTTCCGCGCTCAATCGCGGCAATGACGGTATCGGAAACGCCGACCACTTCGGCCAACTCGGCAATGCTGAGCTTCCTGTACTCGCGCTTGTTCTTCAGGCTGAGCCCGACAGGCCGCCGCCGCAGTTGCTCTCTCACGGCTCGATTGGCTGCGGCGCCCAATTCGGCCGTGACGGTGGTGCGTGCCAAGTTGTGGTGCGCAAGCCATTCAAGCTCGTCGTCAACTCCGTCCCAATGCACCTGCGCTGTGCGCCCTACCTCGCTCTCCGCAACCACCTCGCCCGTGAGGCCGGATCGGACATGCGCCACGCGATCACCACGGACGAAGCCGGCGCGGCGGGGCGTTGGCGCAGGCACTGTCGCTGGTGTCGTTCCCGGTCGCCGAATTTCGGCAACAGGGCGAAGCCCCCGGCCGGATGCGGGCTTCGCCGCCTCGCCGGCCTTCCGCTTCCCCGCCTTCGTACTCTTGGGCCCTTGCCGCCGCTTCGGCCGAGGTGCCTCTGCGGGCTTGCTGCCAGTTCTCGGCATCGCCGGTTCCTTGGCCTTGCTGGTCTCCTTGGGCTTGGGCGGTAGTGGGTTCTCCTTCCACCTTTCCTCCTTGAGCCAGTTGTCCGGGAACTTGATGAGCCGAGGCTCCATGTGCCCCTTGGCTTTGGCGTAGAGCCGCATCCCGTCGACCAGTTCCCCGAACGACACCGCACCCGAGTTGATCAGCGAGCAGTAGACGCTGAGTGTCTCGGCTCGGCGCTCCTGTTTGGGACATGCTGCCCAGAACGCGGCGAAGCTCTCGGGCTCGCCGACACGTGCCGCGATCTCCCGCCCGTTGCGCGCGGCCGAAGCTCCAGCGTAGGCCGCCGCAGACGGCGGAGATACCTCTTCCTCCCCCTCCGGTGTTCCTACGGGGGAGTAAGAGGTATAGGGCGAAGTGGGCTTCCGATTATCCCCGCCGTTATCGGAAGTGGGCTTCTGATTGAATACGAAGTCCACTTCCGATTTGGCGCCCTGCTTATCGGAAGTGGACTTCGCATTTTCGAAGGCGGGGAAGTAGTGGTACCCGGCGCGCTTGCCGCCCGTGACGCGGAAGTGGCCTGCGGCCACCAAGCGCTTGATGCTCTCCGTCACGGCGCGCACGCTGACGCCGGACAGTTCGGCCAAGCGGCTGCAGGAGGGCCACGCGTACCCTTTGGCCCTGTTGTAGTGGTCGAGGATGTGCAGCGCGCACGCCAAGTCTGCACGGCCCAGAGATCGATCGTTCGCGATGACCAGCGCCAGTTGCCATTTGTCCAGCAGCCTGATCTCGCCGGACTGATAGGCCCCTTCATCCTCCATGCTCACGCCCTCCCCGGCGCATGCGCCAGCCGGGCGGCGTTGGGCGAGAGAATGACGGTTGCCGCCTTCGGCGCGTACCTGAGGGCAACGCGCAGCCAGGCGCTTTCGTGTTCCGGACGGGTCTCGATCACGACCACGTGCCCGCCGGCCACCGCATGATCGGTGAACAACTGGTAGTTCCCGACCTCGGCATCCGCCGCGTTCACGCAGACGTGCGTCGCCCGCTCCAGGATCTGGCACAGAGACTTGCGGTGGAAGCGCTCGGGGCCGTGGGATTGCTCCAGATCCGCCCCGATGATCGTCAGCGTCCACCGATGCCGAGGTGCTTGGCGGGGCACCCTGCCGCCGGGCACCAGAACGCCGAAAGCGATGCCGCGCTGTGCTACCGCGGACAGGATGGGTCGCATGTGCAGCGGGACGCTGTGGGCTAGGGCTTCGATTTCGGCCGCCGAGCGCGCCACCCAAGCGGCTCCGATGACGGTGTGCGGCATCGCGCGGGATCCTGTGCCACCAGACGGGCAGAGAGTGGGGAAGCGCATCGGGTTCTCCATCAAGGGATCGGCCGTCATCACGACGGGCGTCTATGGTTCGAGGCGGGCCGGGGCGGCGCGTGGGCGCCGTACACAGGCTCCGCACCAAGCGGCTGCCGGCGGAGGGCCAGTGGCGGCCCGCCGCGTCTTCGGCTCACTGCGCGGCTGCCGCCAAGCTGAGTTCCGACGTCGAGCCCACGGGGGTCGACAGCAGGGACCGCGCCCAGGCGTCCAGATATTCGGGCTTGTAGAGCGGCGTGCGCCCTGCCTTCTCGAAGATGGGCCCGCCGCCCATGGTGGCGTATTTCGCCAGCGTGGCCGGCGAGCGGACGATCCCGTGCACGTTCTTCAGGTAGGCGCTTGCTTCGGCGCGGCGCAGGCGTGGAGGCGTATTCATGGCAATACCTCGTCTCAGCTATCGGTCCCGGACGTTTTCCGGAAGATGACCGAGTATTCATCGAGACGCTTCGGGCGCGCAATACCAAATCCGATAACGATTGCAATATTCGCATAACGCGGTGTGATAAGGCGCAGCGTATAGCGCGACGCGATAGACCTTATCGTATTGGCAGCACTCGATACGCCTTTGATTTCAAGCGAGTAGGATCAGCAAGATACCAAATAACAACTGTTATCAAAGCCAACGCGAACTCTTTTTCCAACAAATGAATGAGTCGGGATGGCCATGATGCTGTGCGGCCGGGCTGTCCAAACAGCCAATTTTGCGCTGTCAGTGCTAAATTTCGAGCTGGTCGGATCTGCTGACCACGTTGGCACGCGCATCGACGCAATATGCGCCGATAGCAGGTAGGGGACTGTCCTCGCACATCGGCACTGCCGCCTGAGTGTGCGCCACAGCACCACACGACGCGGCGGGCTGACACTGCCTGCGGTACTGACACGGTGCTGACACGAACGACAAAGGGCCTAGCTGGCGGTGCAGCTAAGCCCTTGAAATCGCTGGCGGACCCGGCGGGATTCGAACCCACGACCTCTGCCTTCGGAGGGCAGCGCTCTATCCAGCTGAGCTACGGGTCCAGCGACAGCGGAGGCGCACCATAGCGCAACACTTCCGCCAGAGCAAACACCTCTTGCGACAAAATTTCAGTTCGACGCGGGGTAGATGCCCAAGAGCCGCTGCTGCCGGCGCTGGTAGCCGACCAGTTCGCGCAGGCTCAAGGGGCGGAAGCCGCGCGCGCGGTTGGCGGCACCCACCTCGAACATCAGCGCCTGCTGCTCGAACAGGTCGGCGTACACCGCACCCAGCGGCACGTCGGGGTCCCACACGTGGATGGCTTCCGCACCCGCACCGTTGACCTCGACGATCTGGAAATCCTCGCCGGCCTGCAGCCGTTCGATGGCGGCGAAGCGCACGTCGAAGCGGCCGAAGTGGAAATGCGGCATAGCGTCGGCGATGGCGTCGAAACGGCGCGCCAGCTCCGGCGTCACGAAGGGCCGGCCGTCCTTGTACAGGCCGCCCACTCGGCTCGACCCGACGATGGACAGCCGCACCACCGCGCCGGCCGCCGGCACGGTGCCCAGGCGGTCCTTCAGCGCCGTGCGGTGCAGGCCGGCCTTCCACGCGGCGCGCGGGTTGGCGGCGATCAGCTCGTCCAGGGTCGAGCGGCCGTCGCCCACCACGTGCGGATGGTAACGCAGCGTCATCGAGAAGATGAACCCCCGCACCTCGCCCGGCCGACGCACGTAGAAGATACCGGCCTCGCCATCGTAGGGCACGTAGGTTTGCAGGATGAAGGCGCTGCCCTTGGGATAGGCGGCCAGATAGTCCACCAGCTCCGCCGGGCTCTCCACCCGCCGCACGCCGAACCCGCGCCAGCCGATGTCCGGCTTCACCATCAGCGGGAAGCGCAGCCCCTCGGACTCGGCGAAAGCCGCGAGGCCGGCCGCAGTCCAACTGCCGTCATGCACCGCCGCCACCGAGCGCGCCACCCACCGCCGCGCCTCGCCGCCGATCTGGTCCAGGCAGAGGATCTTCGATTCGCCGAGCAGCCCGCCCGCCTCGATCGCCGGGTTGGCGACCGTGGGCAGCGTCAGGCTGCGGTGCCGGATGCCCAGCCAGAACCATTGCAGGACCAGCGGGATGTAGAACAGCAGCGGCGGGATGCGCTCCTGGATGCCGATGTGCGACGCGCCGGCCGGAATCGCTGGCATGCCCGGAAGGTCCACCGCCGGGGTGCGCGCCGTGCCGCGCCCCCACCCCACCCGGCCGGCCAGCGCCGCGGCGGCGGCGCGCCCGGTGTGCGTGCGGAGTGCAAGGAAGCCGGCCACCAGCAGGCCGCCGGCCACCTGCATCCCGACGCTCGGCGCCGCCAGCGACGAGGTCATGAAGACCAACAGCGCCAGCGTATAGAGGGAGGCGGTGGACATGGTGATCAGCGCGAACCGCGTGAAGCTGATGCCCAAGGCGCCGCAGGCCATGTAGGTGGGCATCATGATGCCGGGGATGATTCGGCACGACACAAGGGCCCCCAGCAGGTTGCGGCTCAACCCGTCGCGGCAGCGCCGGAAAGCCGGCCCGTCCACCTTGCGCCGCAGCCAGTCGACCCGCCGCGACAGCGCCCCCATGCTGTAGAACAGAACGTCCCCGGCGACGATGCCGCCCAGGAGCGCCCCCGCGACCACCGCCAGCGGCAGCGTGCCGGCGCTGATCAGCCCGGCACCCGCCACGATGGCGACGTCTTCATGCAGCAACGTGAGCATCGCCAGCCCCACGAGCAGCAGGGCGGGCGAAGAGGCGATCATCGATTCGAAGGCTATGAGCACAGCACCCTGTTCCGCACGCAGCGCGTCCCCCCGGACGGATCACGGACAGTGTACCCTAAAAGTGTGGTAAGCCCCAATCCTCCGGTCCGCCAAAAGATAGCAATCCTATGCTTTATGGAGGCGTGTGTCGCGAACTGATGCGTAACGATGTTTCAGCATGGCGTCCGAATCTGTCCATTAGATTATGTTAACATGTCATAAAGGTTTAGCCTCATAACCATATGCCGGGCGTGGCGATCGGTGCGGCCGTTGGGGCGGCGGCGGTCAGGCAGAAGGGCGGAGGTTTCCCGGCATGTTCAAAACGCTATCCATACGCGCGCGGCTCATCCTGTCGTCGGTGGCCTGCGTGATCGTCGCCATCGGCGCCATGACGGCCAGCAACATGTGGCTGAGCCGCGGCATGGTCGATCAGGCGGCGGAGCGCGAGTTGCACACCATCCGCCAGTTCCTGGAAGACAGCCTGGCCATGGAGGCGCGGCGCGCCCTGTCGCTGGCCGACGGCGTCGCCACCAACACCGTAGTCCAGGAACGCTTCGCCGCGGGCGACCAGGCGGCGCTGTCGGCCATGCTGGTGCCCGGCTTCAAGGCGATGAGGGACCAGCACGGCGTGCGCCAGTTCCAGTTCCACCTGCCGCCCGCCACCTCCTTCCTGCGCGTGCACCGGGCCGAGAAGTTCGGCGACGACCTGTCGGGCTTCCGCCACACCGTGGTGCAGGTCAACCACACGAAGAAGCCCGTCTCCGGCCTCGAATCGGGGGTCGAGGGGCTGGGCGTGCGCGGCGTGGTGCCGGTGTTCCACAAGGGCGGGCATCTGGGATCGGTCGAGTTCGGGCTAAGCTTCGACCAGTATTTCTTCGACGCCTTCAAGAAGGCGACCGAGGCCGAGGTGGCGCTGTTCCTGAAGACGGACAAGGGATTCACGACCTTCGCCTCGACCTTCAAGGAGCTGCCGCAGCTCACGCCCGCCGCCATGCAGGCGGCCATGACGGCTGAATCGCCGGTTGGCACCTACGCCGTCGGCGATACCCGCCTCGCCTACGTGCTGGCGCCGGTCAAGGATTACCGCGGCGACGCCATCGGCTTCACCGTGCTGGCGCTCGACCGCAGCTACTTCATCGCGGCGCTGGACGAGGCGCGCGACGTGGCGCTGCTCATCGGCCTTGCCGTCATGGTGCTGAGCATCGCCGCGTCGGCGGCGGTCAGCGGCGCGCTCGCCCGCGTGCTGCACGGCGTGACCGATGCCATGCGGATGCTGACCGAGGGGCGCACGGACGTCACCATCCCCGGCACTGACCGCCGCGACGAGATCGGCGGCATGGCCCGCGCCGTGGAAGTCTTCCGCCAGCAGTCACTGGAGGTCGAACGCCTGAACGCCGAACAGGAGCGCCTGAAGGCCGAGACGGAGGTGGAGAAGCGCCGCACCCTCCAGGACCTCGCCCGGCATTTCGAGGCGACGGTGGGTGAGGTGGTGCAGGGCGTGTCGGCCGGCGCCACGCAGATGCGCGCTTCCGCACAGTCGCTGTCCGCCATCGCCGAGGAGACGGACCGTCAGACGGCCGCCGTCGCCGTCGCGTCGGAGCAGACGACCAGCAACGTGCGCGCGGTGGCCGTGGCCGCCGACGACCTCGCCGCTTCCATCGCGCAGATCAACGGGCGCATCGACCAGTCCACCCGCATGGTGCGTGCCGCCGTGAGCGAGGTGGAGACGACCAACACCACGGTCGAGGGGCTGGCCAGTGCCGCCAACCGCATCGGCGACGTCGTCAAGCTGATCAACGACATCGCCTCGCAGACCAACCTGCTGGCGCTGAACGCCACCATCGAGGCGGCGCGCGCGGGCGAGGCGGGCAAGGGCTTCGCCGTGGTCGCGCAGGAGGTGAAGTCGCTGGCCAACCAGACGGCCAAGGCGACCGAGGAGATCGCGCAGCAGATCGCCGGCATCCAGTCCACCAGCGCCGGCGCCGTCTCGGCCATCCGCGCCATCGGCGAGACGATCGTCGGCATCAACGACACGGTGGGCGCCATCGCCGAGGCGGCCCGCCATCAGGGCGAGACCACCGCCGCCATCGCCCGCAACGTGCAGGAGGCGGCCGCCGGCACGCGCGAGTTCACCACCACCGTCACCGGCGTGTCGCAAGCGGCCGGCGAGACCGGGCACATGGCGGCCGACGTTCTGGGCGCCGCCAGCGCCCTGTCGCACCAGGCCGAGCAACTGCGCGCCGAGGTCGACCGCTTCATCGCCGGCATCCGCGCCGCGTGACGAGCCCCCCTCCGGGGACCGGCAACGGCCCCCGGGCCGAACCCTCCCCGGCTCCCCCCGGGGAGGGTTCCTTTTTGGAAGGCCCTTGCCTTTACCGCGCCGCCACCAGCGCCCGCGGGCCGCGGTCGGCGCCGCTGGCCAGCGGGATGCCGGGGTTGTGGATCCAGGACGCGATGTCGGCCAGGACCGTCTCGCCCTCCAGGTCGCGCAGCAGCATGTGGTAGCCCTTCGGGTAGACGGCCACGACGTGCCGGCCACTGTCCTCGAAGGTCCTGATGGCGCGCATCACGGGCCGCGGCGGCAGCACCTGCTCGTTGGCGCCGTACAGCACCAGCGACGGCACCTTCAGCTTGCCGCAGGACGCCAGCGCGCGGTCCATCAGGTCGGTCAGGCCGTTGATGGCGTCCACCCGCGTGCCCTTGATGACCAGCGGGTCACGGCCCAGCGCCCGCAGCATCTCGATGTTGTCGGAGGGCTGGATCTTCAGCTCGCGGGGGGCGGTCATGGTCATGCCGGGCACGAGGTTGTAGGCCAGCCACAGCGCCGTGCGCGGGAAGAAGCCCATGGTCTCCCGCCCCCACACGGCGGGCGCCACCAGGATGGCGCCGTCCACCCTGGGCGCGTCGCGGTCGGTCAGCGTGGCCAGCACCACGGCCCCGCCCATGCTCTCACCCATCAGGTAGACCGGCACGCCGGGATGGTTGCCGCGCACCACCTGCACCGCCGCCTTCAGGTCGGAGACCAGCGTATCGGCGCCCGGCCAGATGCCGCGCTCCCTGGTCCGGCCGAAGCCGCGCTGGTCGTAGGCGTAGACGGCGATGCCGTTCTCCGCCAGATACTTGCCCGCCCCGTCGAAGGCGTTCGAATAGTCGTTGAACCCATGCAGCGCGACGATCACGCCGCGCGCCGGCCCTTCCGCCGGCTGCCAGATGCGCATGGGCAGTTCGAACCCGTCTCCGGCCACCAGCGCCGCCCCGGTCAGGCGCGGTTCGGACACGATCGGCCCCATGGGCTGGTAGGATGCGGCACAGGCGCTCAGCGCCAGCGCCAAGCCCAGCCCGGCGCCCAGCCGGACCAGCCGACGCCCCCACTCACGCTGCGCGCCCCGTTTAAGCAGCGCCCCCCATTTAAGCAGCGCCAAGGTGCAACTCCTCCGCGTGGGCTCCGGCGGTGAGTTGGAGGAAGATGTCCTCCAGGTCCGACTCCTCGGTGGACAGGTCGACGATCGACAGGCCGGCGGCGGCGACGGCTGCCAGAATGGTGTCCACCTTCTGCCGGCTGGGCTGGTAGCGCACCACGAGGTGCCGCGGTTCCGGCAATTCGGCGGTGAAGGCGGCCAGCGCGTCCGGCACCGCCGCCAGATCGCGGTCCACGGTCAGGCTCAGCGCCTTGTTGTCGACGCGGCCGAGCAGCGCGCGCTTGGGCTCGCAAGCCACCACCGTGCCGTGGTTGATGATGGCGATGGTGTCGCACAGTTCCTCCGCCTCCTGGAGGTAGTGCGTGGTCAGCAGCACCGTGGTGCCGGCCCTGTTCAGCTTGCGCACGTGCTCCCACAGCAGGCGGCGCAGTTCGATGTCCACGCCGGCCGTCGGCTCGTCCAGCACCAGCACCGGCGGTGTGTGCACCATGGCCTTCGCCACCATCAGGCGCCGCTTCATGCCGCCGGACAGCGTGCGGGCGTAGGCGTTGGCCTTGTCGGCCAGCCCCACCGCCTCCAGCAGTTCGTCGGTGCGGCGCTGGCCCTTGGGCACGCCGTACAGGCCGGCCTGCAGCTCCAGCATCTCGCGTGGCGTGAAGAACGGGTCCATGTTGAGTTCCTGCGGCACCACGCCGATCGACGCCCGCGCCTGGCGCGGGTGCGCGTCGATGTCGGTGCCCCAGATGCTCACATGCCCCTCGGTCTTGTTGACGAGACCGGCGAGGATGTTGATGAGCGTCGACTTGCCCGCCCCGTTGGGACCCAGCAGCCCGAACAGCGATCCGCGCGGGATGACGAGGTCGATTCCCTTCAACGCGTGCTTCGGCCCGCTCCGTCCGGAGCCCTTGTAGATCTTGCCCAGGCCCCGCACCTCGACGGCGGATGCCGGAAGGGTGACGGGAGTGACGGCGGCGGCGTGCGCAACCATGGCGTCGAGTTTACCCCTCGGCGAAATGGAACTGAGTGTGTTTCAAGCCCGTTGATCGGCGCCGCGCAATAGGTATCATCGCGGCGCTTCCCGGTGCCTATCCTAATCGTGCATCGTCCGGGAGTGTGTGTCAAAACGGAGGATGACTGCCATGCAGCCCATCGAAACGATTGAGGTCGTGACCGAGACGGTCGGTTGCGACGGCGGCGGCGGGGCGCTGGGCCATCCGCTGGTCTACCTGACGCTCGGCAAGGACGGGCGGGTGGAGTGCCCGTACTGCTCGCGCCGCTACGTGCTTAAGGAAGGCGCCAAGCTCGGCCACGGCCACTGATCCTCTGGTCAGCCCCTTAGGGACAATGCCGGCCGGGCATTGCCTTCGGAACAGGGAAACGGCGCGTGCCCGCGCCGGTTTTCGGGATGACGGACGCTGTCGATGCCGCGTCGGCTTCTGTCCCCGTCCGCTCCGTCGGGCGGGCTTCCCCCGGGGGTGCGCATCCCCTCGCACCCATCCCACCGTACCCCCGGGGGGTTCTTTCCCGAGCGCCGGGTTTTTGTCGTCGGGTTTTTGTCGTCGGGTTTTCGCTGCGCTCAACCCATCACCTACGACACAGGTAGGTTGGGTTGAGCGCAGCGAAAACCCAACGTCTCCAGCCCCCCATCAGAACAGCCAGCGCGACGCCTCGGGGAAGATGCCGAGGATGGCCTGCTGCGCGCCGGCGGCCAGGCTCTGCCGCGTTTCGCTGATCTGCTCGCGCGCTTCCTGGAACAGCGACTGCGGCCCCTGCTGGCTGCGATCGGCGCGCGACAGGCGCGTGGCGCCTTCGGCCAGGATGGAGCTGAAACCGCTGGTGAAGCTGTCGCGCGTGCGCACGATCGTCATGTTGGCGTCGATCGTCTGGTTCGCCGTTTCCAGGTTCTGCACGGCGAAGCCCAGTTGCCCCATCGCCTTGTCGATGTCGCGGCGGTCGGCCCAGTCGTTCTGCGCATAGTCCAACCGCAGCCCGTCCCCGCCGGTGGAGACGTTGAGGATCGGCAGTTCCAGCGTGTTGGTCGCGCGTTCGCTCAACGGCACGGCGCGGCTCCGGCCGGTGTCGGCGTCGGCCACCTTGATGGTGAACAGCGTGCCCTCGGCGCTGGCCGAGGCGGCCTGCTGGATCGTCCGCGGGTCGACGGTCAGGCGCACCGTGCCGCTGTCGAAGGCGAATGCGTTCTCCCCCTCCGCCAGCCGGGATTCGCCGAAGGTGTTGGCGGCCGACCGGTTCACCGTCGCCCCCGACAGGCTGGTCGCGGAGATCGACAGATCGACGAACTTCTCGATGCTGGACTCACCGGTGGCGGCCGAACCCAGCGCTTCCAGCTTCGCCCGGTCAATGGACAGCGACACCACCGTGCCCGAGGAGAACACCGCCATGATGTCGGCCTTGCCGCCCGGCTGCGTGGTCGTCGGCGGCGTAACCGGCGGAGGCGGAGGTGGGGGCGGCGGCGGGGGTGGCGGGGGTGGCGGCGGCGGCGGATCGGCCGGCTTGGGCGACGACGTCACCGAGAAAGCGCCGTCCTTGGCCGCACCCACGGTGTAGCCGGACGAGCCCAGCGCCTCGGCGACCATCGCCTGCAAGGCCGAGGCGACGGTCTGCCGCCGCTCCTCGGCGTCGGCCCCCCGCAGGTCGTCCTTGGTGACGGTGTAGCTGAACTCCTGCCCGCCGGCGCTGATCTTGTACGTCTCGCCCCAGCGCACGTCGCCGGCAATGGCTATGGTGTCCACCGACGATTGGCTGGCGCCGGTCGTTGTGCGGGTGGTGGCGACCTCGCCGTCGCGGACACGGCCGCCGTGCCCCCAGCCCCATCCGCCGTGGCCGGGCCGGCCCCAATCCCGGTCCCAGCCGCGTTCCCGGTCATCCCAGCCGTAATGGTTGCCCTGCCCGCCCCGGTTGCCGTGCTCGCCGGCCCGGCCGGGAGCGTCCGGCGTGGCGGATGCCGCCTGGGCGCCGGCCGGCAGCAGGTGCGTCACGGTGAAGGCGCCGTCCTCGGCCTCGCCCACCGTGTAGCCTTGCGAGCCCAGGGCCTCGGCCACCTGCTTTTGCAGCGCGGTGGCGACGTTCTGCCGGCGTTCCTCCGGCTTCAGGCCTTGCACGTCGTCCTTCGTGGCGGTGTGGCTGAACTCCTGCCCGGCCACCGTGATGGTGACCTTCTGGCCGTGGCTGATGTTGCCGTCCAGCGCGATGGTGTCGACCACCGGCTTGGGCGGTTCCGGCGGGGGCGGAGCGGCGCCCGCCGGGTAGGTCACCGAGAAGGCGCCGTCCTTCGCCTCGCCCACCGCGTAGCCCTGCGCGCCCAGCGCTTCGGCCACCTGCCTTTGCAGCGCCGAGGCGACGTTCTGCCGCCGCTCGTCGGCCTCGAAGCCCCAGATGTCGCCCCGGGTCGCGGTGTAGGCGAACTCCTGCCCGGCCACCGTGATCGTCGTGGTCTCGCCGGCGGCGATGTTGCCGGACAGCGTGAAGGTGTCGACGCGCGGTGCGGGCGGCGGGGGTGGGGGTTGGGTGGGCGGCGGCTGCGTGACCGGCGGCTGCGTCGGGGCTGGGTTGCTCGGCGGAGGCGGCGTGGTTGGCGTCGAACCGTCGCCGAACAACCCGTAGGTGACGCTTTCCTCGCCGTCGCGCAGCGTCAGCGACCAGCCCTTGACGGCATCGCGGCTGAGCGACAGGACGATGTTGTCGAAGGTGCCGCCGGTGTCGCTGAGGCTGCCGGAAACGCTGAGGCTGAGGAAGCCGCGCTCGGCCTGCGCCTTGGCGATATCCTGGGCGTTGCCGGTGATGAGGCCGGAGCCGCTGACGCGGATGTCGTAGGTGTCGGCCGCCGTCAGGTTGGTGACGTTCGCTTCAGACAGGCCGGCGATGGCGTCCAGCGATCGGCGGGACTGCGCGTTGACGGCCAGCGAGTAGGTGTCGGCGGCCAGCAGCGACTGCCCGCTGCGCGCGCTGGTGCGGGCGACGCCGTCGATGCGGTCCTTCAGCGCGTTGAACTGCGTGGCCAGGTCGCGCCGCTTCGCCACCGAGGCGGCGTCGTTGCCGAGGCTGCCGTAGGCCTGGGTCACCAGATCGCGTGCCTGATCGACGTAGCCGCCGATCTTGCCCACCCCGTCGTTGGTCGTACGCAAAGTGGTGATGGATTGGCCGATTGCCTCTTTAATGGACAGCATGTCGCCAACCCGCTGCATCAGGTTGCGCGACGTGAAGTAGGCGTTCGGGTCGACGAGCGGGCTGCGGATGGCCGCGCTGTTGCCGTCGTCGCGGAAGACCGGCGTGCTGGTCGCGCGGACGATGCCGTCCGGCACCGGGTTCGCCTGCGGCCGCTGCTGCTGGGGCACATAGCCGGTGGTGGCCGGACGCGCCGTCTGCTGCGGACGCGCCAGATCCAACCACGTCGCACTCGACACCGAGAGGTTCAGCGTCGCCACCGGCCTTCCCTGCCCCCCATTCGGCCCACCCGGTGACAACCGGCGGACTGCGTCATAATTTTTGTTCAAATTAAGACTGTGTTAAATCTAACGAATTCAGCCGTGGCCCACAAGCCCAGAACTTCGGGCACAGGCGCGCAACCGCACGTCGCGGGAATCACGTAAGCCACTGATTGATCAGGGCTTCCCAAAGAAGCCGCGGAACGCGGCACACCGCGTGCGTCAACAGTGCGCATGCCCTGGCCGCGCGCTGCGGACGCCCGCTCCCCCGCGCCGCCATGCCGCATCCGGAATTTGTTATAAAGTGCTTCCTTTTGTGAAAGATCCGAAACACACTTCAACGCCGCCCGCCCCCGGCTCCGCGGCATGGAACTTGCGTAGCGTTCAGACCGAAAAGACAGTTCAGGCACGTCATGTTGTTCGCCGAAGGATTGTGCGCAGCGGCAGGGGAGGCTCGGGGCATGAGCCAGGAGACCGAGGAACAGTACCGCAGTATTTTCGAGAACGCGGTCGAAGGCATCTACCAGACCACGGTCGACGGCCGTTACCTGCGGGTGAACCCGTCGCTGGCGCGCGTCTACGGCTATCCGTCGCCGGACGAGATGATCGCCCACCTCACCGACATCGCCGGCCAATTGTACGTCGATCCCGGCCGCCGCGAGGCCTTTGCCGACCTCATGCACCGCCAGGGCGTGGTGCAAAATTTTGAGGCACGGGTTTTCCGGCGTGACGGAACGATCATCTGGATTTCAGAAAACGCACGCTGCGTGCGCGACGCCGGCGGCACCATTCGCTTTTACGAAGGCACTGTCCAGGACATCACGGAGCGCAAGCAGCACGAGGAGAAGATCCGCCTGCTCGCCACCGTGTTCGCCTCGGTGGCCGACGGCATCCTGATCGTCGATCCGGAGCTGCTGGTGCAGGCCGTGAACCCGGCCTACACCGCCATGACCGCCTACGAGATCGACGAGCTGGTGGGCCAGCCGCTCGTCCTCTTCGCCCAGGGTGCCCATGAGCGCGCCTTCCTGGAGGACATCTGGCACACGGCGCAGAGTTCCGGCCGCTGGCAGGGCGAGATCACCAGCTTCCGCCGCTCGGGCGAGGAGTTCGCCGCACACCTGTCGGTGAACGCCGTGCGCTCGCCGTCCGGGCTGCTGGAGCACTATGTGCTGACCATCGCCGATATCAGCCAGCGCAAGTACCAGGAGCACCAGATCCGCTATCAGGCCAGCTTCGACCGGCTCACCGACCTGCCGAACCGCTGGCTGGTGTGCGAGCGGCTGGAGGAGTCGATCCTGCGCGCCCAGCGCGCGCGCACCAAGGTGGGCGTGGCCTTCATCGACCTCAACCGCTTCAAGCACGTCAACGACACGCTGGGCCACCACGCCGGCGACGAGCTGCTGAAGCTGGTGGCGCGGCGCCTGCGCAACTGCACCCGCGTGGCCGACACCGTGGGCCGCCTGGGCGGCGACGAGTTCCTGGTGGTGGCGCCGGACGCCGCCGACCGCACCGCCGGCCAGCGGCTGGCCGAGAAGATCCTGTACGCGCTGAGCGAGCCGTTCTCGCTCTATGGGCAGGAGATCTACTGCGGCGCGTCGGTGGGCATCGCCTTCTACCCCGACGACGGCGAGACGGCGGACCAGCTTTTGCGCAACGCCGACCTTGCGATGTACCACGCCAAGCGCAACCCGGAGCACCGCTTCCTCTATTACGACGAGGGGATGCGCGACGAGTCGAACTTCACGCTGGGCATGGAAAGCGACCTGCGCCGCGCCATCGCCAACCAGGAGTTCGAGCTGTACTTCCAGCCCAAGGTCGACCTCGCCGCCGGCCGCATGATCGGGGCGGAGGCGCTGATCCGCTGGATGCACCCGTCGCGCGGCACCGTCTCGCCCGCCGAGTTCATCCCCTTCGCCGAGGACACCGGCCTGATCTGGGACATCGGCGCCTGGACGCTGTACGCCGCGGCGCGCGCGCTGGCCGGCTGGATCGGGCAGGGGCTGCCGGTGGGCACGGTGTCGGTGAACCTCTCCCCGCGCCAGTTCCAGGACGCCCGCCTCGTCGGCTTCGTGCGCTCGGTGATCGAGTCCACCGGCGTGCCGCCCGAGCGGATCGAGCTGGAACTGACCGAGGGCGCCATGATCGGCGACATCGAAAAGGCGGTCACCATCCTGAACGGCCTGAAGGACATCGGCGTCAAGCTGTCGATCGACGACTTCGGCACCGGCTATTCGTCGCTGGCCTACCTGAAACGCTTCCCGATCGACACGCTGAAGATCGACCGCAGCTTCGTGCGCGACATCGTCAAGTCCTCCACCGACCCGGCGATCGTCAGCACCATCGTCAACCTCGCCGACAGCCTGGGCTTCGCCACCATCGCCGAGGGCGTGGAGACGCGCGAGCAGGCCGACATGCTGCGCCAGCAGCGCTGCCACCAGATCCAGGGCTACCTGATCAGCCGCCCGCTCGCCATCGACGCCTTCGAGACCTTCGTGAAGGAGCAGGAGACGGTGAAGGCGTAGCGCGCCGGACGTTGGGCGGTTCCGCCCTCTCGACTCTCCGCGCGGGTTCCGCCAAGTTAGCGTCCCAAAGAAGGGACGAGACCATGACCGACCAGACCGTTGCCGCCGCCGCCGACCCCGCCGCATCCGCAGCCGACGGGAGCCCGCTGTATCTGGTGGACGGGTCGGGGTTCATCTTCCGTGCCTTCCACGCCATCCCGATCCTGACGCGGCCCGACGGCACGCCGGTGAACGCGGTGATGGGCTACGCCAACATGCTGATGAAGCTGCTGGCCGACCTGCACGCGAATTCGGTCGCCGTGGTCTTCGATTCCAAGCGCGAGAACTTCCGCAACGCGTTCTACCCCGCCTACAAGGCGCAGCGCCCCGAACCGCCGGAGGAACTCAAGCCCCAGTTCGCCCTGATCCGCGAGGCGACGGAGGCCTTCTGCCTGCCCTGCCTGGAGCTGGAGGGCTACGAGGCCGACGACCTGATCGCCACCTACGCCCGCCTCGCCAACGAGGCCGGGCGGGAGGTCACCATCGTGTCCTCGGACAAGGACCTGATGCAGCTCGTGCGCCCCGGCGTGCGCATGTTCGACCCGCTGAAGAACAAGCCCATCGGCGAGGCCGAGGTGCTGGAAAAGTTCGGCGTGCCGCCGGAGAAGGTGGTCGACGTGCAGGCGCTGGCCGGCGACAGCGTCGACAACGTGCCGGGCGTGCCGGGCATCGGCGTGAAAACGGCGGCCCAGCTCATCACCGAATACGGCGACCTGGAGACGCTGCTGGCACGCGCCGGCGAGATCAAGCAGCCCGCCCGCCGCCAGAAGCTGATCGACTTCGCCGAGCAGGCCCGCGTCTCCAAGCGCCTCGTCCTGCTCGACGCGAACGTCCCGGTGCCCAAGCCCATGGAGGAGCTGAAGGTCCGCGAGCCCGACCACGACAAGCTGATCAGCTTCCTGCGCGCCCAGGGCTTCCGCTCCATCGTCACGCGGCTGGAGAACGAGCTGCACAAGGACGGCAAGCTGACGGACGGCACCGTCCCGGCCCCGTCGGCGCCCGCCGGCGCCCGCACGGAGGCACCAGCCGCCTCGCCCACCCCCGACACCCCGCGCGAACGCCACCGCCCCACCTTCGACGGCGTCGAGACGCGCTACGAACTGGTGCAGGACGCCGAGTCGCTGAAGGTCTGGGTTCGTCGCGCGCTGGAGGGCGGCGTGCTGGCGGTGGACACGGAGACGAACTCGCTCACCCCCGCCACCGCAAAGCTGGTCGGCATCTCGCTGAGCACGGAGCCGGGGCTGGCCTGCTACATCCCCGTCGGCCACGTCGACCCGCACGGCGCCGGGCAGCTTGCGCTGGGCGGCGAAGGCCCGACGCAGCTTTCGGCCGCCGAGGCCATGACCATCCTCAAGGACGTCCTGGAAGACGCTTCAGTCCTCAAGGTCGGCCACAACTTCAAGTTCGACTGGCAGCTCTTCGCCCGGCACGGCGTGTGCGTGGCGCCGGTGGATGACACCATGCTGATGTCCTACGTGCTGGAAGGCGCCTCGCACGGCCACGGTATGGACGAACTGGCCAGCCTGCTGCTGGGCATCACCACCATCAAGTACGACGAGGTCACCGGCACCGGCAAGCAGCGCATCACCTTCGACCGGGTGGAGCTGGACAAGGCCCGCGACTACGCCGCCGAGGATGCCGACGTCACGTTGCGCCTGTGGCAGATGCTGAAGCCGCAGTTGCTCGACGCCCGCATGCTCACCGTCTACGAGACGCTGGAGCGCCCGCTGGTGCCGGTGGTGGCGGACATGGAGCTGGCCGGCGTACGCATCGACCGCGCCGAGCTGCGCCGCCTGTCGCAGGACTTCGCCGAGCGCCTGATCCAGATCGAGGCGGACATCCACAAGCTGGCCCCGCGCCCCTTCAACGTCGGCTCGCCCAAGCAGTTGGGCGAGATCCTGTTCGACGCGTTGGGCCTGACCGGCGGCAAGAAGGGCAAGACCGGCGCCTATTCCACCGATTCCAGCGTGCTGGAGGGCTTGGCCGAACAGGGACACGAGATCGCCCAGCGCGTGCTCGACTGGCGCCAGCTCGCTAAGCTGAAGAGCACGTACACCGACGCCCTGCAGGAGCAGGCGGATGCGAACGATCGCATCCACACCAGCTTCTCCATGGCGCTGACCAACACCGGCCGCCTCAGCTCCACCGACCCGAATTTGCAGAACATCCCCGTGCGCAACGAGGAGGGCCGCAAGATCCGCCGCGCCTTCGTCGCCGAACCGGGTAACAAGCTGCTGTCCGTCGACTATTCGCAGATCGAGCTGCGTCTGGTCGCCGAGATGGCCGGGATCGAGGCGCTGAAAACGGCCTTCCGCGAGGGCGTCGACGTCCACGCCATGACCGCCAGCCAGGTGTTCGGCGTGCCCATGGAGCAGATGACCTCCGAGATCCGCCGCAAGGCCAAGGCGATCAACTTCGGCATCATCTATGGCATCTCCGGCTTCGGCCTGGGCCGCCAGCTCGGCATCCTGCCCGGCGAGGCGAACGCCTTCATCAAGGCTTATCTGGAGCGCTTCCACGAGCTGAAGGACTGGATGGAGGCGACCAAGGTCTTCGCCCGCAAGCACGGCCATGTCTGCACGCTGTTCGGCCGGCGCTGCTTCATCCCCGGCATCCACGACAAGAACGCCGCACGGCGCGCCTTCGCCGAGCGTCAGGCCATCAACGCCCCTATCCAGGGCACCGCGGCCGACGTCATGCGCCGCGCCATGGCCCGCGTGCCCGCCGCCCTGGCCGAGGCCGGCAGCAACGCGCGCCTCCTCCTCCAGGTGCATGACGAACTGCTGTTCGAGGTCCCGGCCGCCGAGGCCGAGGCCACCGCCGCGATCGTCCGCACGGTGATGGAGGGTGCGGCCAGCTTCGGCGTGCCGCTGGTCGCCGAAGCCGGCATCGGCGATTCGTGGGCCGAGGCGCATTGAGGCGGGCCTGACGTTGGGTTTTCGCTGCGCTCAACCCAACCTACGGGTGCCGCCCAACCTGCGGTGCCGTCGTAGGTTGGGTTGAGGCCAAAGCCGAAAACCCAACGTCGCAACCTACCCCGGCGGATACACCGCGGTGATCCCCGACAGCACGGTCTCCGCCGCCAGCGCCGCCAGCACGATGCCCAGCACGCGGCTGACCGTGTTGATCACCGTGCGGCCCAGCAGCCGGCCGACGGCGTTCGCCATCACCAGCACGGCCGCCACCCCGGCGATGATCAGCGCCGCCGCGCCCAGCACCTTGGCCTGACCGGCCAGCGTCGCGCCGAAGCGGTCCATCAGCAGCAGCGTGGAGGTGATGGCCCCCGGCCCGGCGATCAGCGGCACAGCCAGCGGGAACACCGCCAGATCGTGCGCCTCCTCCTCCGTGCGGGCCTCGTCGGCGGTGCGTTCCTTGCGGTCGCTGCGCTTCTGGAACAGCATCTCGAAGGCGATCCAGAACAACAGCGCCCCGCCGGCGATGCGGAAGGCCGGCATGCCGATGGACAGCGCGCCCAGCACGACGTCGCCGAAATAGGCGAAGAAGACGATCACCGCCAGCGCCACCGCCGCCCCTTTCAGCGCGATCAGGCGCTTGCGCGGCGCGTCGAACCCCTGGGTGAGCGCGATGAAGATCGGCACCAGCCCCGGCGGGTCGATGACGACCAGGAAGATGACGAAGGCACTGACGAAATCGTCCACGGTGCGGCTCCCCTGCGGCTGGGCATCAGGAACCGCACCGTGGGGGCCGCTGGCAACCCCCTTTCGGTCCTATGCCCCGCGCGGGAACACGGCGCCTACGGCTCCGTTCTTGCTTGCAGGCATCGGAGCAACGCCCATGAGCATGAAAAACAAGGACCAGTCCGTGAAGAACGGGACGCCGAAGTCCAGAACGACAACGGCGAAAGCGACCAAGGCGAAGAGCGAAACCAGGTCGACGCCGAAGGCCTTAGCGAAACCAGGGGCCAAGATGCCCTCGAGGACGGCCGCCGCCCGCGCCAAGGCGCCCGCGAAGACCGCCGCCAAGGCCGGGGGCAAGTCCCCCGGATCGAGCGGCATCATCGACACGGTGCGCACCGTGGTCGATACCGCCGCGGCGGTGATCGGCGCCGCCAGCGTCGTCCATTCGGCGCTCACTTCCGGCGGCAAGAAGCAGGGCCGCACGGCCAAGCGCGTCGGTCGGGCAATCGAGATGGCCGGCGGCACCGTCGCCGCCGCGGCCGCGCTGGTCGACCTCAACCGCGCCAACCCGGAGGCGCTGTCGGCGCTGAAGCACATCGGCCCGCAGCGCGCCCGCCGGATCGTCGAGGCCCGCCCCTTCGCCGCGGTGAGCGACCTCGTCGACCGCCGAATCCTGCCGAAGAAAGCCTTCGAGGATGTGAAGGACAAGGTGAGCGTGTAGGAGGGCGGCGGGCGTCAGGCCATGAGCGTGCGGTAGAACGCCTCGATCTCGGCCAGGCGCCCGGCCTGCTCGTAGCGCGACAGGTCCACGGCCGCGTGCGGGCGCCGCTCGGCGGCGGCGCGGCGCAGGGCGGCGGCCAGCGCGTCGGCGTCGTCCGGCGGCACCAGCTCCGCCGGGAAACCGGGCAGGATCGCTTCCGCCCCGTCGGTGCGGGTGGCGACCACCGGCACGCCCGCGTCCAGCGCCTCCAGGAACACCAGCCCGAACGGCTCCGCGCGCGAGGCCGACACGAACAGGTCGAACGCCGCGTACAGGTCGCGCACGTCGCTGCGGAAACCGGTGAAAACGACGCCGGGCGGCGCCCCCTGCTCCAGCCGCGCGCGCTCCGGCCCGTCGCCGACGATCGCCAGCCGCGCGTCGGGCAGGCCGGCGCGGCGGAACGCCTCGATCAGCAGGTCGGCCCCCTTGACGGGGATCAGGGCGCCGACGAAGCCGACGAGGAACGTTCCCTCCCCCGCCCCCAGTTCGGCGCGAAGATTCGCCACCGCCGCCGCGTCGGGGCGTGGGTGCGGCCGGTACCACAGGTCGATGCGCCCGACCTTGCCGCGGAACTTCGGCGAGACGCCGTCCCGCTGCCGGTCGGTGGTGCAGATCAGGCCGCCCACGTCGCGGTACGACTTGTGCCGGTAGTCCAGGTGGATGGTGGCGGCGACCGGCGCCCGGCCGGCCACGCGCGGCAGCAGCCGGCTGGCCCGCCCGCCGTGCGCGTGCACCACGTCGGGCTTGAAGCGGCGCAGCGTGGCCCAGGCCTGCACGGTCCACAACGGCCGCTGCAGCCCCACCACGCGCACCGCCGGGTCAAGCCAGTCGCGGATCGACACCCCCTTGTCGTCGGCACAGTCGGCGCGCAACATCAGCAGCACGTCATGCGCCTTGGCCTGCGCGTTGGCCAGTTCGGCCACGTGGCGCTCCGCGCCGCGGAAGCCCTTGGACAGGATGGCCTGGACGATCCGCATGGGTTGAGCCCTGGTCCGTGGCGGGGGCTCCTACTTACGTCAATCGGCGGGGATGGGCAACGTGGCGTGAATTGACGTGGCGTGTCTCAACGTTCGTACTCGCCAGGATACCCCTTCAGCGGGTAAGGATGGGGCATGCCCTCAGACGTCTCCTTCACCGGCATCCGCCCGATCCTCGCCGTCGTCCAGCCGGACGGCGAGCGGCTGATCGTCGCGCGCCTGACCAACGTCGGCGCCAGCAGCCAGTCCAACCGCTTCGTGCTGCGCCGCGTCGACCTGAAGGCGCCGTGGGAGCAGCCGGAGAAGGGCTATTTCGGCTACGCCGAGGTCGCCCGCGCGCTGGACGCCAACGGCTGGCGCGGCTGCCGGATCGAGGCGATGCCCACCACCGACCCCGACGAGGTGCGTGCCCGCTCGCTGGCGCGGCGCAAGCTGCACCTGCAGTGCGTCGACGCCGCCATCCGCCGCGTCCAGGACGTCACCGGCGCCTAGCGCTTCGGCAGGGTTCCCATCGCCACCGCTTCGCCCATATATCCGTGAGACCTCGGAAGGGAGATTCCTGATGATCCGCAGCGCCACCGCCCCCGACACCACCCTCGCTGCGACCGACACCCTGGGCGCATTGCCCGAATGGGACCTGCGCGACCTCTACCCGGCCATGGATTCGGCCGAGCTGAAGGTGGACCTGGAGCGCATGGAGGAGGCCGCCCGCGCCTTCCACCAGCGTCACGCCGGCAAGGTGGCAGCGCTCGACGGCAACGGGCTCGCCGCTGCGATCAAGGAATACGAGCGCATCGACGAGGTGCTGTCCCGCGTCATGTCCTACGCCGGGCTGGTCTATTCCGGCAACATGGTGGACCCGGCCATCGGCAAGTTCTACCAGTCGGCGCAGGAGCGGGTGAACGGCATCTCCACCAACCTCGTCTTCTTCACGCTGGAGATCAACCGCATCGAGGAGAACGCGCTGCAGGCCGCGCTCAAGTCCTCGAAGGACCTCGCGCACTTCGGCCCGTGGCTGCGCGACGTGCGCCTCTACCGCGAGCACCAGCTCTCCGACGAGCTGGAGCGGCTGCTGCACGAGAAGCACGTGGTCGGCCGCGCCGCCTGGAACCGCCTGTTCGACGAGACGATCGCATCCCTGCGCTTCCCCATCGGCGGCAAGGAGCTGACCTGTGCCGAAGCGCTGAACAAGCTGTCCGACCGCGACCGCGCCGTGCGCAAGGAAGCGGGCGAGGTGGTCGGCAAGGTGCTGGGCGACAACATCCGCCTGTTCGCGCTGGTCACCAACACGCTGGCCAAGGACAAGGAGATCGAGGACAAGTGGCGCAACTACGCCCGCCCCGTCTCCTCCCGCAACCTGTCCAACCGCGTCGAGGACGAGGTGGTGGACGCGCTGCAATCGGCCGTCAGGACCGCCTACCCGGAGCTGTCGCACCGCTACTACCGCATGAAAGCCGCATGGTTCGGGCAGGAGCACCTGGACTACTTCGACCGCAACGCGCCGCTGCCCGACGACGCCGACCGCACCATCCCGTGGAACGAGGCGCGCGATCTCGTGCTCGGCGCCTACGGCCGCTTCTCGCCGGAGCTGGCGTCCTACGGCAAACGCTTCTTCGACAACGCCTGGATCGACGCGCCGGTGCGCCCCGGCAAGGCGCCGGGCGCCTTCGCCCACCCCACCGTGCCCAGCGCCCACCCCTACCTGCTGGTCAACTACCAGGGCAAGACGCGCGACGTGATGACCCTGGCGCACGAGCTGGGGCACGGCGTGCACCAGATCCTGGCCGGCCGCCAGGGGCACCTGCTGTCGGACACGCCGCTGACGCTGGCCGAGACGGCGTCGGTGTTCGGCGAGATGCTGACCTTCCGCGCGCTGCTCGATTCCGAGACCGATCCGAAGCGCCGCAAGATCATGCTGGCGACCAAGGTCGAGGACATGCTGAACACGGTGGTCCGCCAGATCGCCTTCTTCGACTTCGAGACCCGCATCCACGCCGAGCGCCGCGAGGGCGAGCTGACGCCCGAACGGCTGGGCGAGGTCTGGATGGCCGTGCAGACGGAAAGCCTGGGGCCGGCGCTGCGCTTCGATGAAGGCTACGCCAACTACTGGGCCTACATCCCGCACTTCATCCACTCGCCCTTCTACGTCTACGCCTACGCGTTCGGCGACTGCCTGGTGAACTCGCTGTACGCCGTCTACCAGGACGCCGGGAAGGGCTTCGCCGAGAAGTACCTGGCGATGCTTCAGGCCGGCGGCACGCTGCGCCACAAGGAGCTGCTGGCCCCCTTCGGCCTGGACGCCGGCGATCCGGCCTTCTGGCAAAAGGGGCTGGGCGTCATCCGCGGCTTCGTCGACGAGCTGGAGGCGGCCGGCTGACATTCTTGATGAAGATCAAGTAGCCCCAACCGGCGGGTGGTTATTGTCTCTCCGAATTCCTGTCCGGAGGACCTATGACCACCCTCACCCCGCTCGCCTGGGACGCGTCCCTGGAGGTCGGCAACGCGATCATCGACGCCGATCACAAGGAAACGGTGGAACTGCTGGCCGAGGTGAACACGGCCGACGACGACGCCTTCCCGGCCCTGTTCGCCAAGTTCGCCCAGCACCTGCGCGACCACCTCGCCCGCGAGGAGGCGCTGATGGACCAGTACGGCTTCCCGCCCGCCCCCATCCACAAGCACGAGCACAACCGCGTGCGCCTGGAGCTGGAAGGCATCGAGAAGCGTCTGGCCGCCGGCAACCTGCTGCTGGCCCGCGGCTACGCGCGCGAGGCGGTTCCCGACTGGTTCATCATGCACAAGAACACCATGGACGCGGCGACCGCCGCCTGGATCCGCAGCCAGGGCGGATGACCCCCCTTGCCGGCGGCGCCTTTCGCGCCATTCCTTTCAGGACATGGCTTGATAGGGAAGGTTCCGCATGGCGTCGCTCCGCGTCCTGGCCTTCGCCGGGTCCCTGCGCAAGGGTTCGTTCAACCGCGCGCTGCTGCGCCTCGCCGGGGAGGTGGCGCCGAAGGACATGGACCTGCTGTCCTTCGACATCGCCCCCATCCCGCTCTACGACGGCGACGTCGAGGCGGCCGGCCTGCCGGAGCCGGTGCAACGGTTCCGCGACCAGATCCGAAGCGCCGACGCGCTGCTGATCGTCACGCCGGAGTACAACTACTCCATCCCCGGCGTGCTGAAGAACGCCATCGACTGGGCCTCGCGCCCGCCCGCCCAGCCCTTCGCCGGCAAGCCGGTGGCCATCATGGGGGCGGGCGGCGGGCTCGGCACCGCGCGCAGCCAGTATCACCTGCGCCAGGTCTGCACGTCCCTGGACATGCACCCGCTGAACAAACCGGAGGTGTTCGTCCGCATCGCCGAGGCGTTCGAGAAGGACGGCACCCTGAAGGACGAGGCCGTGCGCGCCAAGGTCACCGACCTGCTGGACGCGCTGCTGGCCTGGACCCGCCGCGTGCGGGGGGAAGCCTAGAAGACCGGCGGGGCTGGCGCTGGCCGGTCAGGGTTGGCATTGGTGCGGGGGCAGGTCGGCGGCGACGCAGCGGTCCGACCCGCCGAGCGCCTCGAGCATCTTCCGGCGCAGCGACAGGGGCCGCATGTCGGTCCACACCCGCTCGATGAAGGCCAGCACATCCACCTTCATCCCCTGGAATCCCGTCGACTTCCAGCCCAATGGCAACTCGCGGTCGGCCGGCCAGATCGAGTACTGCCATTCATGATTGTACACCGCCAGGTAGATCGTGGTGTCCTCCCGACCATCCCAGGTTTGGGCGCTGGCGGGCAGCGACGTGGACATCATGGCCAGGGGCAGGAGCAGGCACATCAGGATCCGCTTCATCATCATGTTTCTCTAAGGTTGCGACCTGCGGCACGTGGCCTTTCGGTCGGAGTTGTCTCTCCACCCCGTTTGTGGCCGGCGCACGGGAAAAGTTCCCGAACCGCCGGTCCACAACCGAACGCGGAAGGATCCCATGGGCAAGAGCGTGACAACCGAAGAGGACGATGCGGTGCTGGCATCGCTGGTCGAGCGCGCGACGCGCGACGGCCGCTCCCTGGAAGAGGAGTTCGTAGGTCGGATTGAGCCGCAGGCGAAGCCCAAGGTGTTCGCCGTGCGAGGTCCGTTGGGCTTCGCTGCACTAAGCCAACCTGCCAGGGCCCGTCACATCACGACCGAGGGAGCACGACAGCGGTTTCCCATCGGGTCTGATTGCCTCCAAGCCGTCATCCGGGACAGCGAAGACCTCACGCCGCCTGACCCAGCATCGGCTTCAGGCCCAGGCCCAGGCCGGTGGCTTCGGTCTGGTCGCTGCGGATCGGCTCGTCGCGCATGCGACGGTCGTCCTTGCGGCCGTTCGGCTTGTATTCGTCCTGGCCCGACTCGTCCGGCGTTTCCAGCGCGTTCAGCGCCAGCACTTGGTAGATCGACAGCGGGTTGGCCACGTTCGGCGACTTCGGCCCCCAGCTCGGCACCTGGGTGGTGAAGCCGTCGGGCATGTCCTGCCGGCGCAGGCGCTCGACCGCGTTGGTGGTGGCGGGCAGGAAGCCCTGGCCGGTCTCGTCGAACTTGGCGGCGAAGCGGTCGTAGATCTCCTTCAGCGTCTTGCCGCGGCCGGTCTCCTTGTCGAAGAACACCGCCTTGTTGGCCGAGGCCGCTTCCGGGAACAGCTCGCGCGCCTGCCGGTTCGGGTCGTCCTTCATGGCGTTGAGGAACTTCGCCCCGCCGTGCGCGCCCAGGAAGTGGGCGAGGTACAGCTCGGTCGAGCCGACGCGGCCGCCGACGGTCTCCTCCAGGTGCTCCTTGTTCTCGCGCGTGAACTCCGCCGCCATCAGCGCCGAGACCTGCGGATCCTTGCGCAGGTCCAGGATCTTCTGCTTCATCTCCGGGTCGGCAACGTAGGGACGGCCGTCGCCGCGCGTCTGGATGGCGTTGGCGTACTGGCCCAGGCCGTGCGCGCCGCCGTGTTCCTTGACGGTGTTGAGCCACGTCGAGTCGATGAACTGGTAAAGCCCGGTGGCCGAGGAGGTCGCCGCCTTCACGTCGGTGCGGAACCCGCTCTCCACGGCAGCCTTTTCCATGAGGTAGGCAAAATCGACCCCCGTCCTGGCGCTGGCGTTGCGCACGGCGGCCTCGACGTTGGCCGGCCCGCGCGGCGCCTGGGCGCGCTGGACGGCGGTTTCGGCCTGGCTGGCGAGGGCGGATGCGAAGGTCATGGCGGCAATTCCTGCGGCGGTTCGCCAAGAGCGTTGCAAGGTCGATGCCAACCGCGCCGGCACAGGTTGCCACAGGCGCATACGGTGGAGAATGGTGCGTCTCGCCAGCCGCCGCCGGGCGCGCTATCTTGCCTGCCAACAACAACCGCCGCTGACGCATTCGGGAGGGCCCAGGACCCATGACCGCCTACACCGCCCCCGTCGCCGACCTCCGCTTCCTGCTGCACGAGGTCGTCGGTCTTGACCGGGTCGCCCAGTTGCCCGGCCAGGAGTCCGCCACCCCCGATCTGGTCGACGCCGTTCTGGAGGAGGCCGGCAGGTTCGCCGCCGGCGCGCTCGCCCCGCTCAACGCGGTGGGCGACAAGGAGGGCTCCGTGCTGGAGAACGGCGTGGTGCGCACGCCGACCGGCTGGAAGGACGCCTACCGCCAGTTCATCGACGCCGGCTGGAACAGCCTGCCCTTCGATCCGGAGTTCGGCGGCCAGGGCCTGCCGTGGACGGTGGCCTTCGCCGTCAACGAGATGTGGCAGGCCTCCAACCTGTCGTTCGGCCTGTGCCCGCTGCTGACCCAGGGGGCCATCGACCTGCTGGCCGAGCACGCCAGCGCGGAGCAGAAGGCGCTGTACCTGCCCAAGATGGTGTCCGGCGAGTGGACCGGCACCATGAACCTGACCGAGCCGCAGGCTGGATCGGACCTCGCCGCCGTGCGCACCCGCGCCGTGCGCGCCGACGACGGCAGCTACCGCATCGCGGGGCAGAAGATCTTCATCACCTACGGCGAGCACGACCTGACGGACAACATCGTCCACCTCGTGCTGGCCCGCCTGCCCGACGCGCCGGCCGGCATCAAGGGCATCTCGCTGTTCATCGTGCCGAAGTTCCTGCCCAGGGAGGACGGCACGCCCGGTGAGCGCAACGACCTGCGCTGCGCCAGCCTGGAGCACAAGCTGGGCATCCACGCCAGCCCGACCGCCGTCATGGCCTACGGCGACGGCGGCGGCGCCGTCGGCTTCCTCGTGGGCGAGGAGAACCGCGGCATCGAATACATGTTCACCATGATGAACAACGCCCGCCTCAGCGTCGGTATCCAGGGCATCGCGATTGCCGAGCGCGCCTACCAGCAGGCCCGCGACTACGCCCGCGACCGCGTGCAGAGCAAGGACGTGGCCGACGCCAAGGGGCCGCCGGTGGCGATCATCCGCCACCCGGACGTGCGCCGCATGCTGCTGGACATGCGCGCCAAGACCGAGGCCGCGCGCGCCCTGGCCCTGTACGCCGGCACGCAGTTGGACACCTCGCGCCTGCACGCGGACGCGGCGGTGCGCAAGGCGGCGACCGCGCGCGTCGACATCCTGACGCCGATCGTCAAGGCGTGGTCCACCGACATCGGCTGCGACGTCGCCTCCACCGGCGTGCAGATCCACGGCGGCATGGGCTTCATCGAGGAGACGGGGGCCGCCCAGCACTACCGCGACGCCCGCATCACCCCGATCTATGAAGGCACCAACGGCATCCACGGCAACGACCTGACCTTCCGCAAGGTCGGCCGCGATGGCGGCGAGGCCGCCCGCGCCTTCATCGAGGAGATGCGCGCCACGGTCACGGAACTGGAAGCCGCCCCCGGCGACGACATCGAGGCGATCCGCACCAACCTCGCGGCTGGTCTCGACGCGCTGGACCAGGCGACGGCGTGGATGGTGACGAGGCAGAAGGACGGCGACCCGCACGCGGCCGCCGCCGGTGCGGTGAACTACCTGCGCCTGTGGGGCACGGTGGCCGGCGGCTGGATGATGGCGCGCGCCGCGGCCAAGGCGCTGGAGGGAATGCGTCAGCCGGGCTCCAACGCCGCCTTCCTGGAGGCCAAGCTGGTGACCGCGCGCTTCTACGCCGAGCAGATCCTGCCCGGCGCGCAGGGCCTGCTGATCCCGATCCTCACCGCCAAGCGCACCGTCATGGCGCTGGCCGAGGATCAGTTCTGATCGACGGTTGACGTCGGGCCGCCTCCGGGCGGCCCGACGCGGTCCATCACCCGTCAGCCCGGCGTGCACTCGCCGGTGGGGACGTCGAGCCACGAGGATTCGGACTGAAGGCTGTGCCCTTCGCTCCAAACATGGAGCCGCAGCCTCTTCACGTTCGCCGTGCACTCCCCTTCGACGGTGACGTAGCCGTGGTCGTCGACCTTTCCCGTCTTTTTCGTGGCACTCCCGGGGACGCCGACCGCGAAGGCACCGCCACTGCCGCCCCGGCAGTTGTGGCCGCCCTTGGAAATGGTCCACTCGTTGTTGCACAGCCAGCCGCAGTACAGCCGCACGTCGATGTTCGTGAAGGGCGTGTGGTTGTAGAAGCAGGACGCCTCGGCGGGCGCGGCCAGGAGCCCCAGCCCCAAGGCACCGGCCGCGGCGGCGATCAGGGCGTTCCGCGTGACCATCTTTTCCTCCATCCCGTCGAAGCCATGCTCATCGGATCCGCCGCGCGCGGCTACCAGCGGCAATCGTGGCCGATGCCGGTGGTCTCGCGGTCGTACTGCACGACGTGGTTCTCGCTCAGCGCCTGCACCCGGACCGTCGGTTCCGGGCGGCATTTCCCGACGACCGCGACGTAACCGTGGTCGTCCACCTTGGAGGCGAAGCGCGCGAGGTGCTCGGTCAGGCCCACGGTGAACTCGCCGCCGGTGCCGCCGCGGCAGCGGTACTCGCCGATGCCGATTTTCCAGGTGTTGTTGCACAGGAAGCCGCAGTCCAGCTTCACCCAGACCTCGTAGTAGGGCGAGTTGTTGTAGAAGCAGGCCGCCTGCGCGGGCAGCGCGACCCCGGCCAGCCCCAGGGCGCCGGCCACGGCGGCGACCAGACCGTTGCGATCGAACATGTTCTCCTCCATCCCGTCGGGCGCAATCGCACGTTGGTGACCGCCAGGACGCAGGAGTTCCAAAAAATGTTCGTGCCGCCCTATTCCGCCGCGCGCGCCGTCCGCTTCGGCGGCTTGAAGGCCGGCCGGCCGTGCAGCGCGTCGGGCAGCGGTCCGCCGGTCGCCCAGTCCAGCAGTTCCACCGTGTGGACGATGGGGATGCCGGTGCCGGTGGCGATCTGCGTGATGCAGCCCAGGTTGCCGGCGGAGATCGCGTCCGGCTTCGTGCTCTCGATGTTGCGGACCTTGCGGTCGCGCAATTCCACGGCGATGTCCGGATGCAGGATGTTGTAGGTGCCGGCCGAGCCGCAACAGATGTGCGCCTCCGGGATCTCCCGCACCTCGAACCCGGCGGCGCGCAGCAGGTCGCGCGGCGGATTCTTGATGCGCTGGCCGTGCTGCATGGAACAGGCGGAGTGATAGGCGATGGCCTGCCCCGTCTCCACCGCCGGTTCCATCAGCCCCAGTTCCGCCAGGAACTCCGTCACATCGCGGGCCAGCGCCGCGACACGCGCGGCGCGCGGCTGCCACTGCGGGTCGGCGGCGAACATGTGGCCGTAGTCCTTGATCGTGGTGCCGCAGCCGGACGCGTTGATGATGATGGCGTCCAGCCCCTCCCCCTCGATCTCGCGGGTCCAGGCGGCGATGGTCCGGCGCGCCGTGTCGCGCGCCATGTCGTCCTTGCCCATGTGGTGGGTCAGCGCCCCGCAGCAATCGGCACCCTTGGCGACCACCACGTCCACGCCATGGCGGGTCAGCAGACGCACGGTGGCGTCGTTGATCTGCGGCGCCAGCACCTGCTGCGCGCAGCCCAGCAGCAGCGCCACGCGCTTCCGGCGCGGCCCTTCCGCGGGATAGACGCCGGGCCGGTCCATGTGACTCGGCCCCGGCACGCCGCGCTTGGGCAGCAGCTTCAGCATGGAGCGCAGCGCTTTCGGCATCAGGTCGGCGAAGGGCTTGGCCATGGCGCCGCCCAGCAGCGCCAGCCGGAACAGCCGCGGGTTGGGCAGCACGCGCGCCAGCATGTCGCGCAGCGCGCGCTCATGGGCGGGCCGCGTGTGCAGATCCTCGATGCGGGCGCGGGCGTTGTCGACCAGATGCATGTAGTCGACGCCCGACGGGCAGGTGGTCATGCACGACAGGCAGGTGAGGCAGCGGTCGATGTGCTTCACCGTTTTGGGCGACGGCGTGCCGCCGCGCTCCAGCATGTCCTTGATCTGGTAGATGCGGCCGCGCGGGCTGTCCAGTTCGTCGCCCAGCAGGACGTAGGTCGGGCAGGTCGCCGTGCAGAAGCCGCAGTGCACGCACTTGCGCAGGATGCGCTCCGCCTCCGCGACGTCGGCCTTGGCGAGTTGGTCGAGGGTGAAGTTGGTCTGCATGATTCCCTATACCCCCGCGTAGATGCGGCCGGGGTTGAACAGGCGCCGGGGATCGAAGCTCTCCTTCACCCGCGCGGCGAGGTCGGCCAGCGGCCGGGGCTGCGGGTGGAAGACGTCGACGGCGGCGCGCAGGTGGTCGGGAGCCCGCACCAGCGTGGCGTGGCCGCCGGCGAAGCCCATGGCGGCGCGGAGCGTGCGCGCATCGGCCGTCGCCTCGGTCGCCAGCCAGATCAAACCACCGCCCCAGTCGAAATAGAACTCCGCCTCGCCGCCCAGCGCCATGACGATCTCCTCCGCCACCCGGGCGCCCGTGGCGGGCGGCACCGACAGCTTCCAGATCAGCCGCTCCGCCGGCTGGGCCAGCAGCGTCACGTCGCGGACCTCGCGCCAGAGCGCCAGCGACTCGTCCCGCTCCAGCACCGAGTCGGCGCCCAGTTCCTCGCGCAACACCGCGACACGCGCCGCCACGGAGGGGCCGAAGCCCTCCAGCCGCACCGCCGTCACGCCCGCATGCGCGCCGGCCACGGATTTGACGGCCGAGCGGCCGGCGACCGGGGCCGGCAGGTGCGCCGCCCCCGATACCTCGTGCGGGCTTTGCAGCGCGCGGGTCAGGGCGCGCACGGCGTCCTCGTCGTCGCGGCCGATGAGGATCAGCGTGCGCGTGTCCTCGGGTGCGGGCAGCACCTTCACCGTCACTTCGGTCAGCGCCGTCAATGTGCCCATGGAGCCGGCCATCAGCTTCGGCACGTCGTAGCCGGTGACGTTCTTCACCACCTTGCCACCGGCGCGGAACACCTCGCCGCGGCCGGACACCGCCTCGAAGCCCAGGAAGTGGTCGCGCGCCGAGCCCGCCTGGATGCGCCTTGGGCCCGCCAGCGCGCAGGCCAGCAGCCCACCCATGGTGCCGCCGCCGGGCGCCTGCCCGAACAGCGGGCCGAGATCCTGCGGCTCGAAGGCGAGGTGCTGGTGCCGCTCGGCCAGCATGGGCAGGATCCCGGACAGCGGCGTGCCGGCCTTCACCGTCAGCACCAGCTCCTCCGGTTCATAGGCGACGACGCCCGACAGGGCGGCGAGGTCGAGCGCGTAGCCCGCCTGCACCGGCCGGCCCAGGCGGCGCTTGCTGCCCTGGCCCAGCAGTTCCAGCGGCTCGCTGGCGCTCAGCGCCCAGGCCACGGTGTCGGCGAGCTGTGCCGGCGTGTCCGGCTTGAAGGTGGTGATGCTCACGGACGGCCCCTCAGAACCTCGGGATGTCGGGGAACGGCAGCTTGCCGCCGGAGACGTGCAGGCGGCCCAGCTCGGCGCAGCGGTGCAGCTCCGGAAACACCTTGCCGGGGTTCAACAGCCCGTCGGGGTCGAAGGCGCACTTCAGGCGCTGCTGCTGCTTCAGGTCGGTGTCGGTGAACTGGTGCACCATCAGGTCGCGCTTCTCCACCCCCACGCCGTGCTCGCCGGTCAGCACGCCGCCGACCTCCACGCACAGCTTCAGGATGTCGGCGCCGAACGCCTCCGCCGCCTCCAGCTCGCCGGGCTTGTTGGCGTCGTAGAGGATCAGCGGGTGCAGGTTGCCGTCCCCGGCGTGGAAGACATTGGCGACGCGCAGCCCGTACTTCGCCGACATTTCCGTCATGCGCTGGAGCACCAGCGGCAGCGCCTTGCGGGGGATGGTGCCGTCCATGCACAGGTAGTCGGGGCTGATCCGGCCCACCGCCGGGAAGGCCGCCTTGCGGCCGGCCCAGAACACCAGCCGCTCCTCCTCGCTGTTGGAGATGCGGGCGTAGACGGCGCCCTTGTCCCTGGCGATCGCGTCGACCCGTTCGATGAGGTGGTCGACCTCCGCCGGCGGTCCGTCCAGCTCGACGATCAGCAGCGCCTCGACGTCCAGCGGGTAGTCGGCGTGCACGAAGTCCTCGGCCGCGTGGATGGCCGGGCGGTCCATCATCTCCATGCCGCCGGGGATGATGCCGGCGGCGATGATGGCGGCGACGCAGTCGCCGGCCCCCTCGCTGCTCGGGAAGCCCAGCAGCACGGCGCGCGCGGTGGCCGGCTTGCGCAGGATGCGCACGGTCACCTCGGTCACCACGCCCAGCAGCCCTTCGGAGCCGGTGATGACCCCCATCAGGTCGTAGCCACCGGCCTCCAGGTGCTTGCCGCCGAATCGCACGACGGTGCCGTCCATCAGCACCATCTCCACGCCCAGCACGTTGTTGGTGGTCAGGCCGTATTTCAGGCAGTGCACGCCGCCGGAGTTCTCGGCCACGTTGCCGCCGATGGTGCAGGCGATCTGGCTGGAGGGGTCGGGCGCATAGTAGAAGCCCTCGTGCGCCACGGCGGTGGAGATGCCCAGGTTGGTGACGCCCGGCTGCGCCACGACGCAGCGGTTGTCGTAGTCGATCTCCAGGATCCGGTTGAACTTGCCCAGGCCGAGCAGCACGCCGTCGGCCAACGGCAAGGCGCCGCCGGACAGCGAGGTCCCCGCGCCGCGCGGCACGACCTTGACGCCCATCTCCTTGCAGGCCTGGAGCACCTCGCTCACCTGCTGCGTCGTGTTGGGCAGAACGACGACGAGCGGCGGCTGGCGATAGGCGGTCACCCCGTCGCTCTCGTACGCGCGCAGTTCCGATTCGTCGACGATGACGCCTTCGCCCGGCACGATGGCGCGCAGGCGTTCGATGATCTCGCGGCGACGGGAAATGACGCCGCCGTCGGGTGCGGGCATCTTCATGCCGGCTCGCTCCTCCCAGGGACCGCCCTCGACCCGGGGCGTTCTGGGGTTAAGCGGTATCACCACTCCGCCGGGCGGGCAAGTGGTATTACCAATCTTTCGAGCACAACGGAAGCGCCAAAAAGCGAAAACCGCGCCGGAAGACCGGCGCGGCCGAACAAGCCCTGCGACGTGGCGCGACCGGACGAACCGGCCGCTGGCCGACTCAGCCCTGGCGGGCCTTGAAGCGCGGGTTCTGCTTGTTGATGACGTAGACCCGGCCCTTGCGGCGGATCACACGGCAGGCCTTGTGGCGCGTCTTCATCGACTTGAGGGAGTTCACGATCTTCATGGCAGCAATTCCTGGTGCAGGTCGGCGGCGTGTTCGTTAGGGCGCGGACCATAGTGTTGCGGTGCGGGTGTGTCAACCGAAAGCGGCAGGGCGCGGCGGCGGCGGATGACGACGCCCGACCCGCCCGCGAATTCACGGACGACCGGCGGCGCGCACGGCCTCGTGGCCGGGGATCGTATATGCACAAAGGTTGCGTAGACACCGCGGCAAGTGCGAAAATCGACCGGGATTCGACACCGCCCGCATCGGTTGAAAGCAGTGCGCCGAAGGAACACCCGCAGAACGATCCCGCGAAACGGAGCGCGCCGCTTCGTATCCGTATTGGCGCAGGGCTGCCGAAGGCGAGAAGCAGGCGTACAATGAAGATCATCGTGGTCGAGGACGATGCCGATCTGCGGGAGCAGGTCGTCACGTTCCTGTCTCTGTCCGGCTTCACCGCAGTGGGTGTCGGCTCGGCGAGCGATTTTTACCGCCGCTTGGCGGTCGAAGACTTTTCCATCGTCGTGCTCGACCTGAACCTGCCGGACGAGGATGGGGTATCCATCGCCACTCATCTGCGCAGCCAGCGGAACACCGGGATCATCATGGCGACATCCCGGAACATGAACGAGGACCGTATCCGCGGCTTCGACGCCGGCGCGGACATCTACCTGCCCAAGCCCGTCGACCTGCGCGAACTGGTCGCGGCCGCACGGAGCCTGATCCGCCGCATCGGGCCGGCGTCCCCTCCGACCGCCGGGAACGGCGAAGAGGCGCCGAAGGGCGCCGCCCAGCCCTGGTGCTTCGACCCAGCCGGCTTTGCCCTGTTCACGCCCGGCGGACGGTCCGCGCACCTGACGGCCAACGAGGTATCGCTGCTGCTCCGGCTGACGGCGCGGCCCGGTGCCGCCGCCTCCCGCGGCGATTTGCTGGCCGCCCTCGGCTACGATCCGGCGGATCCGCACAACCGCAATCTCGACGCCGCCATGCGGCGGCTGCGGCTCAAGGTGGACGAGCAGACGGGCTGCGTCCTGCCGATTCGCACCGTTCACTCCATCGGCTATCTGTTCTGGGAGGAGATCCGGATCGTTCAGCCCACGCCGTGATCCGGGCACCGATCAGGTCTGCATGGGCGTCCCGGCGGCCGCGGCTTCCGTTGCGGGCTCCGGGATGTCGATCCGGCCGAGGGGGATGGTGAGAAGGAACAGCGCCCCGCCACCCGGCCGTGGCCGGTATCGGGCGGTTCCGCAGTGCAGTTCGGCGATCGTCTTGACGAGGTGCAGGCCGATCCCCGTGCCAGGGGCGCCGCCGTTCCCGGTGCCGCGGAAATATTTCTCGAAGATGCGTTCGACCTGGTCGGGGGGCACGCCCGGCCCACGGTCGCCCACCGTGAAGACGATCGCGGCCCCCTCGCGGCGCGCCGCCACCTCGATCGGCCCGCCCGTCCGGGCGTACCGGCGGGCGTTGTCGATCAGCGCATCCAGCGCGATGCCCAGCAGTTCCGGATCGGCGATGACCTCCGGCGGCAGGTCGCCGGTGTCGGTGACCAGGAAGCCGGCATCGGCGCTGCGGTGCCGTTCGGCCACCCGTTCGATCATCTGCGCCGGGTCGAACGGCAGGACGTGCGCCGAAAGCTGCTCGTACCGCTCGCCGGTCAGGCAGGTTTCGATCAGGTCGACGACGCGGCGCACCGACCGCCGAATGACGGCGATCCGGCTGCCGACCTCCTCCCGCCCCGAATCCACCAGAAGCTCCAGCACCTGCGCGGCGCTGTCGATGACGGCCAGCGGGGTCTTGAACTCGTGCGTGGCCATCTCGATGAAAGTGCGCAAGTGCCGGCGCACCCGCTGTTCTTCGGCCAGCGCCCGTTCGAGATCCCGCGTGCGCGCGGCGACCCGTTCCTCCAGGCGGCTGTTGGCATCCCGCAGGGCGAGGGCGAGGCGGCCGCGCTGGACGTACAGGACGAAGATGAGGCCGAGCGCGGCGCTCAGGAGGCCGATGAACGCCAGCGCCGTGACCGCTTCGCGGAAATAGGCCTCGAACAGCGACGGCCGACGGAAGCGGATGTCCGCTCCGGCGGGAAGCGTCCGCTCGTCGATGCCCCAGCGGCGCAGTTGCCGCCAGTCGACGACCGCCCGGGTGGAATAGTGGCGCTCGTCCGCCGCCGGCGGGCTCGAATCCCCGTCGAGCAGGTTCATGGCCGCGCGGATGGCGACCCGCCCGGCAACGCGCGGGTCGTTGACGTAGCCGCCGACGACGCCGGTGCCGACGCTGTCTTCGAACAGCACGTAGACCGGGGCGGCGGACGCCTTCGCCACCTGGGCCGCCACGACGTCGGGCCGGACATGCCGCCCGGTGCTGTCGATGGACACGTGGGTGTAGATGACGATGGAATCGGTCGGCAGCGCCGCCAGCGTGGCGTCCAGGTCCTCCAGGCGGAAGTCGTACAGATGCTCGACCCGGACGTCGTGCCCGGACTTGCCGGCGAACGCCGCCCGGATGACCGTCGCCAGATGGTGGGACAGCGGGCTGTCGTCCGAGACGATGACCGCCTTGCGGGCGTCGGGCCATTGGGACAGCGCCATGTCCACCGTCTGATGGATGTGCGGCCCCGTGGTCACCCGCACGGTCACGGCCTTGGCCGCATCCCCCAGGCTGTCGAAATTGGGCAGGATCCCGATCAGCGGCGCGTCACCGAAGATGCGCCGTCCGAATTCGGCGGCGAACCGGATGGCAGGAGGCCCGTCGGCGATGATCACCTTGGGCGGGGCAGCCCGGTACTTCGTCGCCAGGAAGGCCGCCCATTCCTCGTCGCTGGGCGTCTCGGGCAGGCGGGAGCGGTTCAGGAACTCGAAGTACAGGTTGACCGTCTTTCCCGCGGCCGTCACCTCGTCGTCGATCGCGCCGAACATCGCCTCCGTCCAACGGATGGTCGGGCTGGTCGACGACAGGAACAGCACATCACCGTCACCCGCCGAAGCCGCGCACGGCACGGCGCCCGACAGGACGGACGCCAGCACGGCGAGCGCCAGGACGACCGCCCGCCACGGCGCCGTCAGGCGGCCCGGAACGCGGTGTCTCGCAAGCGGGAAATTCGAATCAACAGACGCTGGCCGCACGCTTCCGCTCACTCCGGTGGCTTCAGCGCGTAGAAGCGATAGCAGCGCAGCCCGCCCTCCAGGGCGCCGACGCGGCGCACCCACAATTCCACCTCGTCCATCACGGCGATCTTCGTCGCCTGGTCCATGGAGTGTTGTTCCAGGTACTGCACGAAGGCCTGAATGGCGGTGAGGATCAGGTGGCGGTGGGTGTCGGTGATGTCCTCGGCGATGCGCAGGTCCAGGTTGCGCTGGGCGAAGCCGTTCTGCATCTGGTCCAGCGTCCACAGGTGGGGCTCCTGCGGCTCCTTGGCGGCCCAGCCCTTCAGCCCGGCGGGATCGGTGCCGGAAGTGATGACGTAGTCGGTCATCAGGATGTGGCCGCGCGGCTTCAAGGCCAGCTCGATGCCGTCGAACATCTGGTCCTTGTCGCGCAGGGTGAACATCCCTTCCTTGTAGACGATGGCGTCCACGCGCTTGGGCCAGGTGAAGTGCTCGGGATCGTAGATCTCGATGGGCGCCTTCTTTTCCAGCCCCTCCTGGAAGGAGCGCTGCATGCCCTCCTTGGCGAGCAATTCCGATGCCTCCAGCCCGGTTACCCAGCATCCGTACTTGGACGCCATGGTGCGACTCGTCCCGCCCAGGCCGGCGGAGAGGTCGAGCACGCTCATCGCCGGGTTGAGGCCCATCGGCTTGACGAGGTAGGGAACGTGGTCCGAGCCGCCCGGCGTGTTGAAGCCGCGGCCCCACAGCTTCTCGGCCACCTCGATGCGGGTGGCGCTCCACAGCGGCTTGCCCCAGCGGTTCATGCCGGGGTCGGGCGCCTTCTGGGTCGGCGCCGGAACGTGCTCCTCCTCGCCCTTCCGGCGCTTGACGCCGGACAGGTCGTAGCCTTCCCACCAAGCCTGGAAGCGCGTCTTCAGGCTGAGATGAGGCGCTTCGCCCGGGTCCTTCTTGTCGCTCATCGCCGTGTGCGCCCGCCCTTCCGATCGGACCCCCGGCCTACGCCGGCATTCCGGCAAGCATGCTGCCCCGACCCGGTTAAGCTCTCGTTAATCGTTATCGCCGGTCCGCAGGACGTCGGCCGACGCCATCCGCGTGCCGGCCCGCAGCACGGCCGTGCAGGCGGCCGGCAGGCGCGGGCTGGGCGGGCGCGCCTTCTCGGGCGGGATCTCACGGGCCGGAACGGCCTTGTTCAGCCACGACTCCAGCTCCTCGCCGCAACCGTCGCCGGGCGGCAGCTCGCGCTGCGGCTCGCACTGCGGGCTGCCGGGCGGGCAGTCCAGGCGGATGTGCATGTGGCCGTCGTGGCCGTGCCATGGGCGCACCTTGTTCAGCCACGCGCGGTCGGGCCAGGTGCGCTCGCACAGCGCCGCCTTGATCGCCGGGTTGACGAAGATGCGGTTCACCCGCGGGTCGCTGGCGGCGATGCGGACCATCTCCGACTGCTTGGCCGACCACTGCGGCGTCACGCGGCTGCGGTCGTAGTCGACGTACTTGATCTCGTCCAGGCTCTCGCGCGCGGTGCGGCCCATGGACGGCAGGTCAAGGCGCAGCCAGACGTCGGCGTCCAGCCCGCTCTGGTGGCTGGCGTGGCCGTAGCGCATGGGGCCGCCGCGCGGCTGCGCCATGTCGGCGATCAGCGCGGTGCCCAGGCCCGCCCCCGCCACCTTGCGCCCGAAGTCGCGCAGGTAGTCGACGAGCACAGGGTGGCCGTAGTTGCGATGGCGCGACAGGCGGATGACCTGATAACCGGTGCCCTCGCCCGACAGCGGCACGCCGCCCGCGAGGCAGCCCGACGCGTAGCCGCCGATGGCCTGCGCCGGCCCGCCGGACGGGCCGCTCGCAGCGCTCCAGGCGATGGGGCTTGGTCCCGGTGGCGCCTTGTCCTTGCGCGCCTTGGTCCCGGCGTTCGCCTCCGTAGCCGCCCCCGCGGCCGCCAAGACCATCGCCCCCGCCACCGCCACGCCCAACAGCATGCGACGCATCGTCCGACCCCCACCGCGCCCGAGGCCGCCATTTAACCCTGACGATCGTTAAAGAATGGTAGCGCCCGCAAGGGTGGAATCGGCGCAGCCCGTTCGTCCGCCGTCTCCCGTCAGTCCAAGGTCTGGCGGTACCGCTTCAGCGCCACCACCGTGACGGCGACCAGAAATGCCGCCAGCGGCCAAATCTCGCCCATGATGTCGGCCAGTCCAGAGCCTTTGAGCAAAATACCCCGCACGATGCGCAGGAAGTGGGTGAGCGGCAGAACCTCGCCGATCGCCTGCGCCCAGCCGGGCATGCCGCGGAACGGGAACATGAATCCGGACAGCAGCATGGATGGCAGGAAGAAGAAGAACGACATCTGCATCGCCTGCAACTGGTTCTTCGCCACCGTGGAAAAGGTGAACCCCACCGCCAGGTTGGCGGCGATGAACAGGATCATCACCACTGACAGCAGGAACAGGCTGCCGACGATGGGCACGCCGAACAGCAGCTTCGCCGACAGGACGATGATCACCACCTGCACATAGCCGACGAGGATGAAGGGGATGATCTTGCCCAGCATCACCTCGAACGGGCGCACGGGCATGGCCAGCAGGTTCTCCATGGTGCCGCGCTCGCGCTCCCGTGTCACGGCGAGCGCCGTCATCATCACCATGGTCATGGTAAGGATCGTGCCCATTAGCCCCGGCACCACATTGTACTGGGTCAGCCCCTCCGGGTTGTAGCGGCGGTGGATGCGCAGCTCGACGGGGTCGGGCGTGGCGCGCAGGGGAGCCAGCGGCCCGGTCAATTCGGGGTCGAGCGACTGGCGGGCGATGGTGTTGAGTGCCGCCAGCGCGTTGGACGTGGCGGCCGGGTCGGTGGCGTCGGCTTCCACCAGCAGCACCGGCCGGTCGCCGCGCTGCAGGTCGCGGGCGAAGCCGGGCGGGATGGTGACGGCAAACTGCACCGCCCCGGTGGCCAGCAGTTCGTTCAGTTCCGCCTCGCTGCCGGCGCTGCGGGAAACGTCGAAATAGCGCGAATTGACCATGGCGGCGACGATGGCGCGCGAAAAGGCGCTCTCGTCCGCCGCCAGAACGGCGGTGGGCAGCCGCTTGGGGTCGGAGTTGATGGCGTAGCCGAACAGCACGAGCTGCATGATCGGCACGCCGATCATCATGGCGAAGGTCAGCCGGTCGCGCCGCATCTGGATGAACTCCTTGACCATCACGGCCAGGAAGCGGCGGAAGGAGAAGCGGCCCGTCATCGGAAGTTGTCCGTGCTTCGGTTCATCAGATGGATGAACACGTCCTCCAGCGTCGGCTCGGTGGCCTCGACGCGGACGTCCGCCCGCCCCGCCCACGGCGCCAGCGCGTCGTCCAGCGCGGCCCGGTCCGTGCCGCTGACGTGCAGGCGTGTGCCGAAGGCGGCCACCATCTCCACGCCCGGCCGCCCTTCCAGCTCCGCCGCCACGCGGCCCAGGTGCGGGCCGGACACCGCCACCGTATGCAGCCCCGATCCCGCCACTACCTCGTCCACCGTGCCGCGCGTCATCAGCTTGCCGTAGGCGAGGTAGGCGATCTGGTGGCAGCGCTCGGCCTCGTCCATGTAGTGCGTGCTGACCAGCACGGTCAGGCCGGTCTCGGCCAGCGCGTGGATCTCGTCCCAGAACTCGCGGCGCGCCTTGGGGTCGACGCCGGCGGTCGGCTCGTCGAGCAGCAGCAGCTTCGGTTCATGCAGGATGCAGGCGGCCAGCGCCAGGCGCTGCTTCCAGCCGCCCGACAGCTCCCCCGCCAACTGCGCCTGCCGCTCGGCAAGGCCCAGGCGGCCCAACGCCTCCCGCACCCGCCGCCTGCGGTCGGGCAGGCCGTACATGCGGGCGACGAAGTCCAGGTTCTCGCGGATGCTGAGATCCTCCCAGAAGCTGAACTTCTGCGTCATGTAGCCGACCTGCCGCTTGATGGCGGCGCTCTGCGTGCGGATGTCGAGGCCCAGGCACGTCCCCTCCCCCGCGTCGGGGGTGAGCAGGCCGCACAGCATGCGGATGGTCGTCGTCTTGCCGCTGCCGTTGGGGCCGAGGAAGCCGTAGATCTCCCCCCGCTCCACGCGGATGGAGAATCCGTCCACCACCGTCTTCGTGCCGAACCGCTTGACGAGGCCGCGCACGTCGATGACGGGATCGCCTTCCATCATCGCGGCAGCTCCACATCCACCGGCAGGCCCGGATTGAGCCGCGCCGCTTCCTCCGGCGTCGCCTCGATGCGGAAGACCAGCTTGGCGCGGCTCTGCACGCTGTAGATCACCGGCGGCGTGTACTCCGCGCGCGGGCTGACGTAGCGCACGCGCGCGGTGAGGTTCGCCGGGCAGCCGTCGCAGCGCAGGCGCACCACGTCGCCCACGCGGACGCCGCTCATCAGCCGCTCCGGCACATAGGCGATCACCTTCACCCGCCCCGGCGGCAGCAGCGACACGACGGGGGAGCCGGCCGGCACCCATTCGCCGGGGTTGTACAGCGTGTCCTCCACCAGCGCGTCGGCCGGCGCCGTCGGCGCCATGTCGGCCAGCCGCTGCTCCTGTTGCGCCAGGGCCGCCGCGGCCATGGCGACGGCGTCCTCGGCGGCGCGCAACTGGTCCGGCCGGGCCGGCAGGTTGCTCACCGCCAGTTGCGCGGTCAGTTCGTCCAGCCGGGCGCGGTCGCGGTCGTACGCGCTGCGGGCGGCGTCCAGCTTGTCGGGGGAGGCCACGCGGCGCGCCACCAGCATTTCCTGCCGCTTCAGCTCGGCGTGCGAGTAGGCCAGCGCCGCCTCGGCCTGCGCCAGTTGTGCGGCGACCACCGCCAGCTCCTCCGGCCGCTTGCCCTTGGCGAGGTCGGCCCGTTGGGCGCGCGCCTGCGCCAGCGCCGCCGCCAGCCGCTCGCGCTCCGCCCCGGCGGCGGTGAGGTCCATGGCGAACAGCGGCTCGCCCCGCTTCACCGTCTGCCCGCGCGCCACGGACAGCGTCTGCAGCGTCCCGGCGACGGGCGGGGCGATGCGCAGGTATTCTCCCTCCACATACCCCTGCACCAGGGGGGCGTTCGGCGTGGTGCCGAGACCCAGCATCACGGCCAGCGCGGCCAGCGTGTCGGCGAACCAGCTCATGACCGGCCTCCTTCGGAGACCAGCGCCCGCCGCAGGTGGTCGAGGTGGGTGCGCATCAGCCCCTCCACGTCCAGCGGCCGGCCCTCCACCGGCTCGAAGGAGGTGCGCCACAGCGCCACCATCAGCATGGGCGCGATGACCAGCCGCACGGTGTGCCCGACGTCCATGGCGCGGAACTCGCCGCGCGCCACGCCGCGCTCCAGCACTGCGGCGATCACGCGGAAGGCGCGGCTGATGACCGTGTCGTAGTAGAAGCGGGCGAGTTCGGGGAAGTTGCCGGCCTCGGCGATCATCAGCTTCGGGATGGCGCCGATGCGCGTCGCCATCACCTTGCCGGCGATGCCGAGCAACAGACGCTCCAGGATCTCCAGCGAGGAGCCCGGAAACTCTGCCAGCAGCCGTTCCGCCATCTCCAGGTTGGGGAGGATGGCCGAGCGGATCACCGCTTTGAACAGCTCCTCCTTGTTCGGGAAGTAGAGATAGAGCGTGCCCTTGCTCACGCCGGCGCGGGCCGCCACGTCCTCCAGCCGGGTGGCGGCGAAGCCGCGCTCGGCGAAGACGTCCAGCGCGGCGTCGACGATCTCCTGCGGGCGGGCCTCCTTGCGGCGGCGCCAGCGCGGCGACGGGGTGTCGGGCGGGCCGGAAGACGGGTCGGCGGCCATGGCGCGGCCTCATTGATGACTGACCAGTCAGTTATTAACACGTTCCGCCCCACCGCACCAGCGCTTTTCCAGGATCCACTCTGCACAAAGAGGCGGCAGAATGGTGATGTTGCGTGCAGTTCTCGAAGTATTCGTACCGCCCCGGCAAAAGCACTTGCGTTTCAGCGCCGGGTCTCCAACACTTCGGCCATCCGCCCCCCGCCACGGAGAGGGCGCCATCCGGATCCCGGACCGGCCTTTCGGCCATAACAAGGGACCAGAGCACGGCGGATACTCACGGAGGAAAAGAGACAGGCCGATGCAGGGGCGCACAATTGCGCATCCGGCATCCGAGTTGCATGGGCATGTTTGCTGAAGGAAGGGGACCACAGGACATGGCTGGGCGCCACCCCACGTCGAATCTGGAACTGCTGGCCATCTACGAGGTGAGCAAGATCCTCGGGTCGTCGCTCGACCTGCAGCAGACGTTGCGCGAGGTTCTGCGCCTGCTGTCCTACCAGTTGCAGATGCACCGCGGCCGCGTGTTCCTGCTGGGCGAGGACAATGTGCTGCGCATGGTCGCCGCGAACGGCCTGACGCCCGACCAGATCGGCCAGGCCGAGTTCCGCGAGGGCGAGGGCATCATCGGCCGCATCCTCAAGTCCGGCATGCCGGCGGTCATCGACAACCTGGCCGAGGAGCCGCTGTTCCTCAACCGCACCAGCGGGCGCGAGGACCTGGACGAGGTGGTGGCCTCCCTGGTCGGAGTGCCGGTCAAGGTGGCCGGCACCATCATCGGCGTGCTGACCATCGACCGCATCAGCGACGAGGGGCCGACCACGCACTTCGGCAACGACGTGCGCTTCCTCACTATGGTGGCGAACCTCATCGGCCAGACCGTGCGCCTGCACCGCACGGTGGCGGAGGAGCGGCGCTACATGATGCGCGAGACCTTCCGCCTGCAGAAGGAGCTGAAGCAGCCGGAGCCCATCGCCGACATCGTCTGCACCAGCCCCAACATGGCCGACGTGCTGGCCCAGGTGCACCGCGTGGCGCCCTTCAAGTCGACCGTGCTGATCCGCGGCGAAAGCGGCACCGGCAAGGAGCTGATCGCCCGCGCCATCCACAACCTGTCGCCCCGCAAGGACAACCCCTTCATCCGCGTGAACTGCGCCGCCCTGCCCGAGACGCTGCTGGAATCCGAGCTGTTCGGCCACGAGAAGGGGTCGTTCACCGGCGCCCAGAAGGACCACAAGGGCCGGTTCGAGCTGGCGTCCGGCGGCACGCTGTTCCTGGACGAGATCGGCGACATCTCGCCCAACTTCCAGGCCAAGCTGCTGCGCGTCCTCCAGGAACAGGAGTTCGAGCGGGTCGGCGGATCGAAGACCATCAAGACCGACGTCCGCCTGATCTGCGCCACCAACCTGAACCTGGAAGAGGCGGTCGGGCACGGCAAGTTCCGCGCCGATCTCTACTTCCGCATCAACGTGGTCAGCATCTTCCTGCCCCCCCTGCGCGAGCGGCGCGGCGACGTCGAGCCGCTGGCCCGCCACTTCGTGGCCAAGTTCAACAAGGACAACGGGCTGAGCCTCGCGCTCTCCGACGATGCGCTGGAGGTGCTGAACCGCTGCCCCTGGCCCGGCAACGTGCGCGAGCTGGAAAACTGTGTCGAGCGCGCGGCGACGCAAAGCCGCGACGGCGTCATCCGTGGTTCCGATCTGAGCTGCGCGCTCAACCTCTGCAACTCGTCGATCCTGTTCCAGTACCAGACCGCCGGCACGTCGGTGGGCGGGCTGGCGCCGGCTGTGTCCAACCGTCCCGCCGCGTCGGCCGCGCAGCCCAAGCTTCCGCCCATCCTGCCGGCGTCGGATGGCGCCTCCGCCTGCTCGTCCTGCGCCGCCGCACCGCCGCAGCCGCCGGTGACGGCGGCCCCGCCACCCGTCCCCGTCCCCATGCAGGCCCCCGCCTCACCGGCCCATTCCGCGCCCGCCCACGCCGCGCCGGCCCATGCGGACATGGAGCCCGCCGGGGCCGGCGGCGACGCGCTGCTGGACGAGCCGGATTCCGGGCCGCTGCGCGACCGCCTGATCTGGGCCATGGAGCGCACCGGCTGGGTCCAGGCCAAGGCGGCCCGCCTGCTCGGCATGACGACGCGGCAGGTGAGCTACGCCCTGCGCAAGTACAACATCGAGATCAAGCGCTTCTGATACGGCGCCCCGGAACCCGCCGCCCGCCGCGCGGGTGGCCGCGCATAGCCGGGCATGGCCGGATGTGGTATGAACGAACGGGTGGCTTTGGCCGGGCCGCCCCTTCCCCAACGGCCGACGCGGCGCGCACCCGATGGAAAAGCCCCTCGCCGTCCTGTTCGTCGACATCGCGGATTCGACGCAGCTCTACGAGCGGATCGGCAACGTCCGCGCGGCGGCGCTGGCCGAGGCGACGCTGCTGCACCTGCGCCGCTGCATCGAACAGAACAACGGCTGGGTGGTGAAGCTGCTGGGCGACGGCCTGCTGGCCGCCTTCCCCACCGCCGACGGCGCCTGCCGGGCGGCCGGCACCATGATGGACTGCCAGGCGACGTTCGGCCTGCAGCTGCGCATCGGCATCAACTACGGCAACGTCGTGCAGGGCCACGGTGACCTCTACGGCGACGCCTGCAACGTCGCGGCGCGGGTCGAGGCGCTGGCGCGCCCCGGCGAGATCCTGGCGACCGAGGACTTCACGCAGCGCCTGTCCGCCGACCTGCGCAAGCGCACCAAGCCGCTGCACAACGTCGCCGTGAAGGGCAAGACCGCCCCCGTGCGCATCCACGAGGTGCGCGGCGACGACGTCCCCGACGACGCCGTCGAGAGCACGACCATCGCCTTCTCGCTCAGCGACATGAGGGCGCAGGAGCGCGGCACGCTGACGCTGCACCTGACCTACCAGGATCGCCGCATCACCCTCAACCGCCACAACCCGCGGCTCACCGTCGGCCGGGACGAGGCGAGCGGCCTGCGCGTGCTGTCGCGCCAGTGCTCGCGCCAGCACGGCATGTTCGACTTCAGCCGCGAGAGCTTCATCATCACCGACCATTCCACCAACGGCACCTTCGTGCGTCCGGGGGAATCGCCGCCGATGGTGCTGCGCCGCGATTCCGCCAAGCTGGTGGGAACCGGCCTGATCGGCTTCGGCGCCATTCCGCAGGACGAGGCGCAGGACCACGTCGCCGCCTTCCGCGTCGAGCTGATGTAAGGCTTCCTACGGGCGCCAGAACGGCTTGCGGCTTTCCCGCAGGGCGTCCTCGCGGGATATGCCCAGGTCACGCAGCAGGTGGTCGTCCAGGTCGGCGAGCGCCCGCCGCTGCCGCCAGCGCCCGACCCACGCCATCACGAGCCCAAGTCCCCAGCCCTTTTCCCGGCATCCCGCGTGCGCAAGGCGGCGCGGGCTGGCCGGCGATGAGGTTCCGTGCACGGGTACGCTCCTGTTTGTGGGTTTCCGTCCACACAGGTTGCCGCCCGTCCCTCCATAAGGCAAATTTGGTTTCCTGAGACGTCCTATAAGCATTACTTTGAGATAGACCCATGCGCAGCCTGAACCCCGACCAGCTCCGGACCTTCCTGTCGGTCGTGGATCTCGGCAGCTTCTCGGCCGCGGCCCGGCGGCTCAACCTCACGCAGCCGGCGGTCAGCCTGCAGATCCGCGAGCTGGAGGGGCGCCTGGGCGTGCCGCTGCTCGACCGCATGGGGCGGCGCGCCGTGCCGACGCCGGCCGGCGAGACGCTGGTCGGCCACGCCCGCCGCATCATCGCCGAGATCGACGCCGCGCTGGAGGCGCTCCGCCGTCACCGGGAAGGCGCGCTCGGCCGCGTGCGGCTGGGGTCGGGAGCGTCCATCGCCGCCTACCTGCTGCCGCGCGTGCTGAAGGCGCTGCGCGACAGCCGCCCGGACCTGGAAGTGGTGGTCCGCGTCGGCACGGCGGACACCATCGTGCGCGGCCTGCTGGCCGGCGAGTTCGACCTCGCCGTGCTCACCCTTCCAGTGGACGAGCGCGGGCTGAGCGTGGAGCCGTTGCGCGCCGATCCCCTGATCGCCGTCTTCCCGGCCGGCACGGCGCTGCCCGACGCTGTGACGCCGGCCGAGTTCGCGCGCTTCCCCCTGATCCTCGACGAACGGCCGACCCGGCAGCGTGCCCTTACGCTGGCCTGGCTGCAGGCCGGCGGCATCACGCCGCGACCGGTGATGGAACTGGGCAGCAACGACGCGGTGCGCGCCATGGTGGCGGCCGGGATGGGCGCCTCCATCATGACGCCGGACACTGTCGCCGACCTGGGCGCGCGCGTGGTGGCGCGCCCGCTGGACCCGCCGGTGCTGCGCCGCATCGCCATCGGCCAGCGGCACGGCCAGCCGGACGACCCGGCGCTGCGCCTCCTGCGCGAGGCGCTGCGCACGCTCGCGATACCCTGATGCCCTTGTCATGTCCCCGACAGTTTCGGGGCTTTGTCGCATAGCCGACAGGGGGACGCGGCTCCGACAAACCGCGTAAACCATTGAAAACAAAAGCAGTCGCAAACTGGCACGCGCCTTGCTCAATCCAGCCCGACCGACGCACGCTGGAAGGAGTGGGTGATGGGCAACGTGATCAAGCTGGACGGCATTCTCGGGGTGGGCGAACTGAAGATGGCCGCCGAGGCGCCCCCGGCATCCGGCTGCACCTCTTCGGCCTGCGGCTCCTCCGACGGGCCGGCCGACATGGCGCCGGAGGTGTGGGAGAAGGTCAAGAACCACCCGTGCTACAGCGAAGAGGCGCACCACTATTTCGCCCGCATGCACGTCGCCGTGGCGCCGGCCTGCAACATCCAGTGCAACTACTGCAACCGCAAATACGACTGTTCGAACGAGAGCCGCCCCGGTGTGGTGTCGGAGAAGCTGACGCCCGAGCAGGCCGTGAAGAAGGTGCTGGCGGTGGCGCAGGAGATCCCGCAGCTCTCCGTCATCGGCATCGCCGGCCCCGGCGACTCGCTGGCCGCCGGCGGCAAGAACAGCTTCGCGACGTTCGAGATGCTGTCCAGGCTGGCGCCCGACCTGAAGCTCTGCATCTCCACCAACGGCCTCGCCCTGCCCGACCACGTCGAGCGGCTGAAGAACTACAACGTCGACCACGTGACGATCACCATCAACATGGTCGATGCGGAGGTGGGCGAGCGGATCTACCCCTGGATCTACTACAACCACAAGCGCTGGACCGGCCGCGACGCCGCGAAGATCCTGCACGAGCGGCAGATGCTGGGCCTGGAGATGCTGACCTCGGCCGGCATCCTGGCCAAGATCAACTCGGTCATGATCCCCGGCATCAACGACCAGCACCTCATGGAGGTGAACGCGCAGGTGAAGAAGCGCGGCGCTTTCCTGCACAACATCATGCCGCTGATCTCCGACCCGGCGCACGGCACCCACTTCGGCCTGACCGGCCAGCGCGGCCCCACCGCGCAGGAGCTGAAGGCGTTGCAGGACCAGTGCGAGGGCGGGGCGAAGCTGATGCGCCATTGCCGCCAGTGCCGCGCCGACGCCGTCGGTCTGCTGGGCGAGGACCGCGGCGACGAGTTCACCATCGACCGCATCGAGGCGATGGAGGTCTCGACCGACGACGCCGTCCGCAAGACCTACCGCGACCACGTCGAGTCCGAGCGCGCCAAGCGCGCCGAATCGAAGGAAGCGGCGCGCGCCGAGGTGGCCGAAACGGTCGGTACCGAGGTCAAGCCGATCCTCGTCGCCGTCGCCACCAAGGGCGGCGAGCGCATCAACGAGCACTTCGGCCACGCCAGGGAATTCCAGATCTACGAGGTCGGCCACGCCGGCGCCAAGTTCGTCGGCCACCGCCGGGTCGAGCAGTACTGCGAGGGCGGCTCGGGCGACGAGGACGCGCTGTCCACCGTGCTGGCGGCCATCAACGACTGCGCGGCGGTGTTCGTCGCCAAGATCGGCGGCTGCCCGAAGACGACGCTGGAAGCGGCGGGTATCGAGCCGGTTGATTCCTACGCCTTCGAATACATCGAGGAGTCGGCATTGACCTACTTCAAGGCGTACGCCGAGCGCGTGTCGCAAGGTCTCGCCCCGAACGGGGTGACCCGCGACGCCGTGATCCGCCCGGCCGAGCCGGCGGCGTTGCGCGCGTGACCCCTTCCGTCCACCGGCCCCCGGCGCGGGCCATCACACACAACGAGGAGTGAGTTCCCATGGCTTACAAGATCAAGTCCGCCGAATGCACCGTCTGCGGCGCCTGCGAGGCCGAGTGCCCGAACACCGCCATCAGCCTGAAAAAGGGCACCTACATCATCGACCCGACGAAGTGCACGGAATGCGAAGGCAGCTTCGACAGCCCGCAGTGCGCCGCGGTGTGCCCGGCCGACTGCTGCGTGCCGGCCTGAATGCGGGCCGTGCGAACCCCCTTCGCACGGCCGACGGAAGGCGGATCGGCGATCCGCTGAGAGTCGGGGTGAGGGGGCCGCGGTCTGGTACGCCGCGCCCTGCATGTCCTCCTCACCCCGGCCCCCCTCCCCCTTCTGCGAGGAGTCCGGTCCATGCTGGCGGAGCTGGACGAGAGCTGGATCGGGCGCCGCTACTACGGCGGCGACCTGCCCGCGGAAGCGGAACGGTGCCTGCATCTGGCCGCCGCCAGCTATGCCGACACCCGCACCGCCGAGGCGCACCTCGCCCGCGCGGCCGAACTGGCCCCTGGCCACCGCCTCGTCGATCTCGGCCTTTACAAGTTCCACTTCTACAAGGCGAACCTCGGCGCGGCCCTGCTGTACGGCGAACGCATGGTGGGTCATGCGCTGGCGCTGCTGGGCCGCAACGACGCGGACTGGCGCACGGTGACCCGCGACAGCGCCGACTTCGCCAGCCTCGACGCACCGCCGCGCTTCTTCCTCTTCGCGCTCACCGCGGTGGGCTACCTGCTGCTGCGCCTCGGCCGCATCGACGAGGGGCGCGAGGCGCTCGTCAAGGTCCTGCACCTCGACACCGCCAACCGCATGGGGGCGGACCGGCTGCTGGCCGTCGCCGACCGCGCCGGACGGGAGGAGGAGGAATGACCGACATCGACGCCGCCATCGACTGGCTGGGCCGCCCCGTCGCCTGCGGCGGCTGCGCCCACGAGGACCGCCTGAACAACACGTCCGGTGGCGGGGGCCGCTGCGAACCGCTGCGCGCCTGCGTCCGCGACCGCTACGCCCGGCGCGTCCAGCGCTTCTTCGACTGGAACGCCGACCTCGCGGCGGAATACCTCGACCACCCCTACTTCGAGGTGCGGGCGCTGGCCGCGCGCCGCGCGCCGATCTTCCTGATCACCCGCCTGACGGAGGATCCGGACGAGACCGTGCGCGCCAGCGTGGCGCGCCGCCTGCCGCGCCGGCTGCTGCTGCGCATGCGCGCCGACCCCGACCGCGAGGTGCGCATCGCCGTCTGCGTGCGGCTGGAGGACGCCGACCTCGCGCCCATGATGCGCGACCCCGACTGTTCCGTGCGGCTGCGCGTCGCGCGCCGCGTGCCGGAGGGCATGCTGCCGGCGATGATGCACGACGACGATCCGGAGGTGCGCCTGGAGGTGGCGCGCCGCATCGGCCTCGACTGGCTGGCCAGCATGGCCTGGGACGACAATGCCCGCGTGCGCATGGAGGTCGCCCAGCGCCTGCCCGCCGAGAAGCTGGCGTCGCTGGTGCGCGACGCCGACTGGTGCGTGCGCTTCGTCGTCGCCAGCCGCATCGCCCCCGAAGACCTGGAGCCGCTGGCCCACGACCCCGTGGACGAGGTGCGCCAGGTCGCCCGCGACCGTCTCGCCGGCCTGACGCCGGCGGTCCTTCCCGATGCATGAGGTGAGCCATGGCGGCCCGTGAACGTGCCCGGCACCCCGACGACGAGGTCGAACTGGCCGGCCCGCCCGTGTTCGAGGAGGGGGACAAGATCCGCTCCCTCAAGGACATCCGCAACGACGGCACCTACCCCGGCCGGCCCGTCGGCGACTTCCTGATCCGCGCCGGCGACGTCGGCTACGTCAAGTCGATCGGTACGTACTTGCAGATGTACTACATCTACGCCGTCGACTTTTACGAGCAGCGGATCATCGTCGGCATGCGTGCCAGGGAGATGGAGCTGGTCGACGCCACGCTGAACGCCCCCAAGCCCTGAAAACCCGATCCTGAACTCCGGAGCACCGCCATGAACGAGACGAGCGAGACCGCTGCCCCCGAAGCCACCGGTTTCATCCCGCCGCGCGAGCCGATCTACGACTGGGGCATGCGCGTGACCGCCGCGGCGGACCTGTTCAACGACGGCAGCCATCCGCACGCCGCCGCGGGCGCCCTGCTGGTGCCCAAGGGCACGCCGGGCGAGGTGGCGCGCGTCGGCCGCACGGAGGACGGCAGCATCCCCGTCTACGCCGTGGAGTTCCCCGGCGGTGTTCTCGTCGGCTGCTTCGAGGAGGAGCTGACCCCGCTCGGCAACACGCTGCGTCCGAAGCCCGGCGTCTTGGGGGTAACCGCATGATCTACCTCGACAACAACGCCACCACGCCGCTGGCGCCCGAAGTGCGGGACGCCATGCTGCCGCACCTCGGCGACGCCTTCGGCAACCCATCCAGCCCGCATTCCGCCGGCATGGCGGCCAAGCAGGCGGTGGGCGAGGCGCGCGCGTCGGTGGCGGCGTTGGTCGGGGGGCGCGCCGCCGAGATCGTCTTCACCGCCAGCGCCACGGAGGCCAACCACCTCGCCATCCTCGGCGCGCTCCGCGCGGTGGAGGAGATGCAGCCACAGCGCACCCACGTGGTCACCACCGCCGTCGAGCACCCCGCCACCCTCATGCTGTTCGACGACCTCGAACGGCAGGGCTGGACGGTGACGCGCCTGCCGGTGGACGCCGCCGGCCGGGTTTCCCTGTCGGACCTGCGCGTGGCGGTGGACGAGACCACCGCGCTCGTCTCCCTGATGGCGGCCAACAATGAGACCGGCGTGATCCTGCCGACGGCGGAGGCCGCCGATGTGGCCCGCGCGCGCGGCGCGCTGGTCCACATCGACGCCGTGCAGGTCGCCGGCCGGCTGCCGGTGGATGTGGACGCGCTGGGCGCCGACCTGCTGTCGCTGTCCGCCCACAAGCTGCACGGGCCCAAGGGCGCCGGTGCGCTGTACGTGCGCAAGGGCACGGCGCTGCATCCGGTCATCCACGGCCACCAGGAACGGCGGCGGCGCGGCGGCACGGAGAACGTGCCGGCCATCGTCGGCTTCGGCGCCGCCGCGCGTCTGGCCGGCGCGGCGGTCGAAGACGGCGTCGGCGCCCGGATGTCCATTCTGCGCGACCGGCTGGAGCGCGGTATCCTCGCCGCGTGGCCGGGCAGCCGCGTCAACGGCGCCGGGACCGAGCGCGTGCCCAACACCACCAGCATCCGTTTCGCCGACGGGCACGGCCGCCCGGCGGACGCCGAGGCGCTGCTGACGCGCCTGGACCGCGCCGGCATCCAGGTGTCCATGGGGGCCGCCTGCGCGTCGGGCGGCAACGCGCCCAGCCACGTCCTGCTGGCGATGGGCCTGTCGCCGGAAGAGGCGTCGGCCACCCTGCGCTTCTCGCTGAGCCGCTTCACCACCGCGGCCGACATCGACACCGTCCTGACCGAGTTGCCGCCGCTGTTCGCGCGGCTGGCGGCCTGACCCACGACACCGCGAACCAACCCTCTGCATCCCCGGGAGCCCGTACAATGAAGGTCATGATCCGCAAGGTCGCCGAGCAGTACACGATCTACGTCGCCAAGAAGGACCTGGAGGAGCCGATCGTCGAGATGGAGAATGCCGGCCTGTGGGGCGGCTGGGTCAAGGTCGCCAACGGCTGGACGCTGGACCTACCGGAGATGCCGGCCGACACCCGCCTGCCGATCACCGTCGAAGCCAAGAAGCGCGGCGGAGAGTGACGCCATGGGCATCGCGGCCGAGCGGATCGACTCCATCCTCGCCTTCGCCAACCAGCGCTTCGCGGCGGGCGACAAGCTGAACAGCATCGTGCACGCGGTCAAGGACGCCAACCCCGGCCTGACGGTGACCGGCACCTTCGCCTCCGTCATGGCCGAGGACCCGTACAAGGAGGACGGGCACTTCGCCCTCTTCCTGGTGGACGGCTCCAACCACTGCTGGGCCATCACCGCCAACCCGGCGGGCGCCACCGGCATCGTGATCGCCGAACGGGACGACAACGAATGACGGACATCGACGAACCAGGCGACGACGGGGATGACGAGTACATCCCCCTCACCGACCCCGACATTTCCGCCGCCGAGGTGGAGGTGCTCTCCCGTGTCCTGACCTCCGGCTCCTTCGGCGACGGCCGCATGACCGCCGCGTTCGAGCGCGCCTTCGCCCAGTACGTCGGGCGCCAGCACGCGGTGGCCGTGTCCAGCGGCACCATCGCCATGCTGCTCACCCTCAAGGCTTACGGCCTGGGGCCGGGCGACGAGGTGCTGTGCTCGCCTTACGGCTGGTATCAGGTGCAGCACGCGGTGGCGCTGGCCGGGGCGACGCCGGTGTTCGTCGACATCGACTATTGGCAACACACCATCAACCCTGCCAAGGCGAAGGCCAAGGCGACGCCGGCCACCAGGGCGATCATTGCCGCCAACGTCAACGGCCACCCGGCCCACTGGGACGAACTGCGCGCGCTCGCCGACGCCAGGGGCCTGATCCTGATCGAGGATTCGACGGAGGCCATCGGCTCCACCTACCGCGACCGCATGGTGGGCTCCTTCGGCGACGCCGCGGTCTTCGATTTCTCGGAACCCGGCGTGCTGCTGACCGGCGAAGGCGGCATGATCGTGACCGACGACAAGGACTTGGCACACCAGCTCCGCTACCTGCGCCGGCGCGAAGTGGCGCACCGCAACACCGTCGTCATCACCCGCACCGTGCCGTACCAGGCCGGCATGAACGACCTGAACGCCGCACTCGGCCTCGTGCAGCTCCAGCGGCTGCCGGAGATCCTGGCCAAGCGGGCGCAGGTGCTGAAGTGGTACGACGCCGCCATGGCCGCGTTCGAGGGCATCAAGCCGCCCTACACCGGCCCCGGCGCCACCGCCGTCTACCCGATGGTCTACGCGGTCCACCTGGGCACCCGCTTCACGGCAAGCGGGCGCAAGGCGATCATCGAAGACCTGGACACCCACGCGGTGGACGCCTCCGACTACGGGCAGGCGCTCTACACCCAGCAATACTACCAGGAACGCGGCCACACCCGCGCCGACTGCCCGGTCTGCCAGAAGACGGTGGACCGCGCGCTGGCCCTGCCGCTGCACCACAAGGTCACGCAGGAACAGATCCAATTCATGGTCGACACGCTGAAGGACGCCACGGTCAACACCGGCGCCGGAGCCGCGATCTATTAGGGAAGAACCGACATGACCGAAACCCTGACCGATCCCAAGACCGCCCTGGCGGAGATCGCCGCCGCGCTCAAGGCGCGCACGGTGGTTCCCTACCTGGGGCCGGGCGCCTTCGCGCTGCTGCCCGACGGCACCTGCCCGATCCCCCGCACCTCGGCGGAGCTGTCGCAGGGCCTGAACGCCAAGGTGGCCGCCCCCGGCCGCATCCGCGGCAGCCTGACGGCGGTGGCCCAGTTCATCGAGACGCGCCGCCACCGCAAGACGCTGGAGACGATCCTCACCGGCATCTTCCGCACCGACGTGCCGGCCACCCCCGTGCACCGCTGGATCGCTTCCCTGCCCGCCCCGCCGCTGGTGGTGGACGTCTGGTACGACGACGTGCTGGAGAAACTGCTGGCCGCCGACGCGGGCCGCACCTGGGGTCAGATCCAGGGCCTGTCGCACCCGCAATCGACCGGCGAGTGGGTCCGCTACTACGCTCCGGATGGCAGCGCCACCACCGCCGAGGCCGCCGAGGGCTGGCAGACGGTGCTGTACAAGCCGTCGGGCAGCGTGTCACCGGCCGGCAACTACCTGATCTCGGACTCCGACTTCGTGGAGGTGTTGACGGAGATCGACATCCAGTCGCCGATCCCGCCCACCGTCATCGACCGCCGCGCCGGCCGTCATTTCCTGTATCTGGGCTGCCGCTTCGACGCGGAGATCCAGCGCACCTTCGCCCGCCAGATCGCCAAGCGCTCCGCCGACCGGCACTGGGCGGTGATCCCCGGCGAGCTGACGAAGAACGAGGCCCGCTTCCTGGATCTGCAGAACATCACCCGCATCGACCTGCCGCTTGACGAGGCGATCACCCGGATCGATGCGGCGCTGGCGTGACGCCCGCTTTCCGCTGACCCTCACTCGGCCCCGCACGAACCGTCGCGGCCGTCATTGACAATTATCAATAGTTGCACGGCGCCGCCCCTCGCGGCGCCGTGCGCCTTTGCGTCCATCCATCCGCACAGACGTCACCATCCCAGGCGCGATTGCACGCCACATCGACAGTTTAGCTTGCAACATCCTATACATTAGAATTATCTTTATTAGCCGTGACGATATGCACCCCGCCTCCAGGCGCTGTCAGCAAGGACGCACCATGCCCACATCCGCCCCCTCGACGGCGCTAAGCCGCAGAACTCTTTTGCAACTTGCGGGAGCAGCCTCCCTGGCTGGACTGCCCTCGGCCGGCGCGGCGGCGCAGACCCGCGCGGTCGCCACCAAGGCCCGCATCGTCATCGCCGGCGGCGGGGCCGCGGGGCTGGCGGCGGCGTCCTACCTCGCGCGCCGGCTCGACGGGGCGACGATCACCGTGCTCGACCGCCGGAAGGAGCATTACTACCAGCCCGGCTTCACGCTGGTCGGCGCCGGCCTGAAGCCGGCCAGCTACGTCGTCTCCGCCACGGCCGACTACATCCCGCCGGGCGTCACCTTGGTGGAGGAGCGCGCCGCCGAATTCGACCCCGACGCCAACCGGGTCGTCACCGACGCCGGCCGCGCCATCCCCTACGACTACCTGATCGTGGCGACCGGCCTGCACCTGGACTACACCGCCATCGAGGGGATGGACACGGCGCTGATCGGCAAGAACGGCATCGGCAGCGTGTACGCCAGTCCGCAGGCGGCCGAGGCGACGTGGCGCGAGATGTCACGCTTCGCCGACACCGGCGGCGTCGGCCTGTTCCAGCGCCCGGCGACCGAGATGAAGTGCGCCGGCGCCCCGCTGAAGTACACCTTCATCACCGACGATCACCTGCGCCGGCGCGGCAACCGCGGCAAGGCGGAGCTGATCTACGCCGCGCACAACAAGGCGCTGTTCAGCGTGCCGATCGTGTCGGAGAAGGTGCGGATGCTGTTCCAGGACCGCGACGTCAAGGTCCGGCACGAGCATGTGCTGGCCGCCATCGATCCCGGCCGCAAGGTCGCTACCTTCCGCACGCCGGCCGGCCCGTCGGAGGTCAAGTTCGACTTCATCAACGTGGTGCCGCCGATGCGCGCCCCCGAGGCGGTGCGCAACAGCCCTCTGCGCTGGCGCGAAGGCCCCTTCGCCGCCGACGGCTGGATGGAGGTGGAAAAGGGCAACCTGCGCCACCGCCGCTACCCCAATGTCTTCGGCGTCGGCGACGTGGCCGGCGTGCCCAAGGGCAAGACGGCGGCCAGCGTGAAGTGGCAGGTGCCCGTGGCCGTCGACCATCTGGTGGCCGACATCGAGGGCCGCACGGCCACCAGCGTCTACAACGGCTACACCTCGTGCCCGCTGATCACCCAGCTCGGTCGGGCGATGCTGGTGGAGTTCGACTACAACGACAACCTGACCCCCTCCTTCCCCGGCGTGATCGCGCCGCTGGAGGAGCTGTGGATCACCTGGGTCATGAAGACGATGGCGCTGAAGCCGACCTACGTCTCCATGCTGCGCGCCCTGGCCTGAGGAGGAGACGGACCATGAAGGACTTCGACCCCATCGTGTTCTATTACGTCTTTCAGGAGATGCTGGGTCCGCTGCTGTGGGTCCTGGCCGCGCTCGCCATCGGCGGGCTGATCGCCTTCGCCGTCGTGCTGCGCCACGACGGCGGCCTGATCAGCCGCCGGCTGGTGCGGTCCGAGGCCGTCGGCGTGCTGGGCGGCTTCGCCGCGCTGGCGCTGATGGCGGCGGTCACCTTGTCCGGCTTCACGGACGCGGGCGGCCCGGTGGACTGGCTGCTGATCGGCGTGATCTGGGGCGCGGGCACGGTGGGCGCCACCATTCTCGCCTACACGCTCCAGGGCCTGTTCGGCTGGCGGCGCCACCAATAGGGGCGGGGGCAGGACGTTGCCCCTACCCCACCTTCAGGCCATCGCGGAAGACGGCCATGGTGCCCTTCTCCATCACCGTCCATTCCTCGTCGCGGGTGAGGGGGCGGGTGGCGATGACGGTGACGACGTCGTTGGGCGTCGTCTCCTTCTCGAAGTCCACGGTCATGTCCTCGTCGATCAGCGTCGCCGGGCCGAATGGTGCCTTGCGGGTGATCCAGGCAAGGTTGCTGGCGCAGTGGCACCACAGGTTGCGCCCGTCCGACAGCAGCATGTTGAAGATGCCCAGGCTTCCAAGTTCCGCCGCCAGTTCGCGGACCAGGGCGTGCAGCGCCGCCTCCCCGCGCGGCGGCGTGGGGAAGCGCTCGCGGATGCGGCCGAGCAGCCAGCAGAAGGCGTGCTCGCTGTCGGTCGAGCCAACCGGACGGTAGTGGCCCAGGGCAAAGCGCTTGATGCCCTTGAGCTGGCCGTTGTGGGCGAAGGTCCACACCCGCCCCCACAGTTCGCGCGTGAAGGGATGCGTGTTCTCCAGCCCCACACGCCCGCGGTTGGCGCGGCGGATGTGCGAGATGACGACGCAGCTCTTGATCGGATAGGCGCGCAGCAGCCGGGCGATCTCCGATTCACAGCTCGGCGCGGGGTCGTGGAAGGTGCGGCAGCCCTTGCCTTCGTAAAAGGCGATGCCCCAGCCGTCGCGGTGCGGCCCGGTGCGACCGCCGCGGTTCATCAGCCCGGTGAAGCTGAAGCAGATGTCCGTGGGCACGTTGGCGCTCATGCCCAGGAGTTCGCACATGGTGGTGACCTGACCGTTGGGTTTTCTCAACCCAACCTACGACGTTCCGCCGCGCCCGTCACCCCTTGGCGGGCACCGGACAGGGCGGCATGTCGGGTTTCGGACACCCCTCGACGGTGCCGGCCGGCTTGCTCGCCAGACCGATCCAGGCGTCCACCGCGTCGGCGTCGAAGCCGCACTCCCGCCGCTCGCCCACCTGCATCAGCGGACGGCGGATCAGCAGCGGCGCCGCCAGCAACATCGCCAGCGCCGCGTCCTCGTCAAGACCCTCTGGCACCACCGCACCGGACTTCACCGCCGGGGCGGCGCGGTTGAACCACGCGGCCACCGGCCGGTCGCCGAAGAACGGGCGCAGGGTCTCGCGCGTCCACGGCGTGGACAGCAGGTCGCGGACGTCCAGCCGGTGCCCGGCCTCCTCCAGCAGCTTTCTCTGGCGCGCGTTGCCGCCACAGCCCGGCTTTTCGTAAAAGATCACCTCGGCCATACGGTCACCCTTTGGAAAACAGCGGCGCACGGGTCAGCAGGCCGTCGACCTGCGCGCGGATCTCGTCGTGCACCTTGGGATCGAGCTTCTTGAGCCAGCGCGGCGGGATCGCCTCCACGCCGTAGGTGGCGCCGGCCAGCATGCCGGCGATGGCGCCGGTGGTGTCGGCGTCGCCGCCCTGGTTCACCGTCTCGACGATGCAGGATTCCACCGTGTCGGTCTGGAAATAGTAGTGGAACACCGTCTGGATCGTGTCGACGATGTAGGCGGTGGACAGGCCGCGGTAGGGCTGGAACTTGAACGCGCGGTGCGCGGCGACCAGCGCATTGGACTCCTCCCGCACGTCCTTGACGCCGCCGCCCAGCAGCAGGCGGCGCACCATGGCGCCCAGCGTCAGGATGGCGGCGTCGGACAGCGGGTTGTTGTGCGTGATGTGCGCCTGCTCCAGCGACCAGGTGCGGAACGCCGCGTCGTCGCCCAGCGTCGCCAGCACGACCGGCAGGTTGCGCATGGCCGCACCGTTGCCGGCGTGGTGCTCCGACGCCGGTTCCGACAGCGTGCCGTGCATGATGTAGCGGCGGATGCCGCGCCGTGTCGTATCCCCGACATCGACCGGGTGCCCCTTCAGCCACAGGGCGAACTCGTCGGCGGCGCGCTTGGCGTCCCACTCCGGCCCGGCCAGGATGGCGCGGCCGAGGTGCAGCGACATCTCCGTGTCGTCGGTGACCTGCCCCGGCTTGAGGCGCAGCCAGCCGCCGCCCTTGATGTGCTTGTGCACGCCGTGCTGGTGGGCGATCTCGCCCTTGGTCAGGAATTCCACGGTGGCGCCCAGGGCGTCGCCGCAGGCGAGCCCGAGGTAGGCGCCCAGCGCCCGGGAACGAAGCGTTGCGTCGGTCATGTCGGAAAAGCCTGCAAGGATCGGGCCGCGGCCGGCCCTGTCAGAAATGCGACATCAGAAATGCGACACTGACACGCGATAGTCGCCACCCACGACAAGGTATTCCCCTTCTCCGCGAAACGGGTAGCGGGGCAGGATGTCGCGAAAGAAGACGATCTTCACGATCGGCACCTGGGTTTCCAGGATGTAGTCGCCGAACTGGCCGGCGATGTCACGCTCGATCGAGAAGGAGGAGAGGCTGTTGAGGCGCAGCACCGCCGTGCGCTTGTCCGGCCGTTCGATGACGTGGTGCTCGTCCACCCCGTTGACGCCACGGTAGAGCTTGATGGCCTGGGCGCGCGCGGGCATCGGCGCGTCGGGCCAGCCGCGGCGGATCCACCACTGGCAATACTCGTACAGCAGGTCGAGCTGGAGATCGATGTGGTTGTTGTGGAAGCGGGTGGAGGTCTTCTCCTCCCCATAGGTGCGCCACGCCTCGGAGGCGAAGCGGCGGATCGGCTCCTTGTGCCAGGTGGGCAGCAGGCCGAAGCGGCTTTCCGCCCACCCTTTCAGCACCGCGCCCTCGGTGGCGTTGGAATCGAACATCCAGCCCTTGAGAAGCCGCAGGTAGCTGGCGCGGAAGCGCCGCTTGCCGTCGCTGCCCTCGGCGCCCGAGAAGTCCGGGTTCAGGCCGAAGGTCCGCGCCATGTAGCCCTGGAACACCTCGGCCGCGGCGTCGGCCGTCGGCACCTCGTCCAGCGCCTCGAACAGGTCGCCGTGCGTGCCGCGCGTGCCATGGATGCGCAGGATGCGCGGGGACGCGTTGAACGCGGTGGTGGACAGCACCTCCGCCGGCACGCCGACCATGTTGGTGCGGTGGCCGCGCAGGGCCAACAGCGAGTCCGGGCGGGCCGCCCCGCCTTCGCCCGCGCCTCCGCCACCCGCCGTCATGTCGCCGCCGTCCGCCATGACCGCATTTTTAATATGGTTTCTTGGCCGCAGCCAAGGCTTCGCTATCGAAGCGATTCGGCCGCGACCGTGGGCCGCAGGCCCTTCCGTGACATTTTCGGGAAAAACGCCAACAAATTCGTCGCAGACCAGAAGGAAACTCTTGTTACTAAAAACGGATAGGAGGAAAGTTAAAAATGATGCATTTGCTTCCACCCCCTATCTGCGCGATGATTAAGAGACTGCCCGTGCCGACGAAGGTAAAGTCATCGCAAGGCGATATGCGGCACGGGACTTGCCACGGCGGGAGGGGAGGATGGGTTTCTGGCCGGCACGGCGTGGGGGAGCCTCCCGTCTCCGGGCGGTGCCGGCACCGCCGGCGGCCGGTGGACACGGCGCCACCCCGCTGCGCGCCGCACCAGCCGCCGCACCAGCCAGGGAGCCCGCGAGCCCCATGCGCCTGAGCGCCCGCAAGCTGCGCCATGCGCGCGAGGCGCAGGACGCCATCAAGGCCGCCGCGCTCCTGCGCCAACCGCTGACGCTCGACCGGGCGGAGGCGCTGCTGGCGCTGCTCGACCCCTACCGCCGGCGCGCCTCGCTGGCGGCCGGCACCAACCCGCTGCACGGGCTGGTCGGGCAGTCGCCGGCGCGGCTGCACGAACTGACGATGAGGCACGCCGCCCCTATCCTGCTGGACGTCCTGCTGCCGGCCGCGCGCGAGCACATGCTGGACCGCCTCGTCGGCGTGCTGCGCCCGTTGGAAGCGGAAGCGGGCGCCGGACAGGAGGGCGGCCTGCCCAGCGCCATCGACCTCGCCAACGCCATGCGCACCATGATCGGCGTGCTGCGCGGGGCCGGGCGGCAGCACGCGCTGGCGGTGATCGACGCGGTGATCGAGGACAGCCGATCGATGGTGCAGCGGGCGTCCGGCCTGGGCCAGACCACCGGCCAGACCACCAGCCAGCCCGCCGACCACTCCGGCACCCTTGGCGAACTTTCGCACACGCTGCTGCGGCTGGAAGCGCTGCGCCTCATCCTGGAGACGCTGGGGGCGCGCAGCCCGGCGCTGGAGGCGCTGGCCTACCAGTCGCGGCGGGTGGCCCGGCTGGCGTTGCGGCAGGCGGCGGCGGCGATCAACGGCTTCGTGCGCGAGCGCAACCTGCTCACCCTGCGCGACAGCCTGCAGGTGATCGCCCGGATCGACAGCCTGATCGTCGTGGCGCTACGCATCCTCGACTCCCTCCAGGCGCACGAGGAGGAGGCCACCCCCTTCGTCAAGGTCGCCGACGAGGAGGCGCTCGACGACTACGTCGAGGCCATTGTCCGCTTGGCGGAGGCGCTGGTGCAGCTCACCACGCGCACGCTGGCCTCGGCCGACTTCGACGACCTGCTGTTCGTGGCGCTGCTGCGCAAGATCAAGTGGCTGTACCGGTTCTGCGACCGCCTCGGCCACGACCGCCGGCCGAAAGAGCTGGACGAGCTGCGCGACTACCTCGGCCTGCAATCCGCCATGCTCGGCCGCCAGTGCGCCGAGGCGCTGTCGGGCGCCGTCGGCGACCCGGCGCTGATGGCCCGGCTGATGCCGCGCGCGGACGAGCTGGTGCTGCTGCTGGGCGACGTCGGCCGCCTGAAGGTGCGCGACATGCTGGCCGCCCGCATCGCGGCGGCCCGCGAAGGCTCCGGCGGGGCCACCGTCTAATCAGACCCGGATTCGTCCTGTTTTAGACCCGACATTGACCAGACAAAAAATAGGGTTTTGTCGTGTATGTCACAGGGCGCCGGCGCCCGGACAAATGCCGGAGCGACTCAATTTCCTGTTACGAATCAACTCGTTATGACGCCAATCCCGAGTTGGCACGCCCCTTGCTTTAGGTAGTCCGGAAGCGGCGCCATCCCGCCGCGACGAGACAACGGACCCTTCAAAGCAAAGGAGCGACCCTCATGAGCCTTCGCCAGATCGCTTTCTACGGTAAGGGCGGCATCGGTAAGTCGACCACGTCCCAGAACACCCTGGCCGCTCTCGTCGAGCTGGACCAGAAGATCCTCATTGTCGGCTGCGACCCGAAGGCCGATTCGACCCGCCTGATCCTGCACGCAAAGGCGCAGGACACCGTGCTGCACCTCGCCGCCGAGGCCGGCTCGGTCGAGGATCTGGAGCTCGAGGACGTTCTGAAGATCGGCTACCGCGGCATCAAGTGCGTCGAGTCCGGCGGCCCGGAGCCGGGTGTGGGCTGCGCCGGCCGTGGCGTCATCACCTCGATCAACTTCCTGGAAGAGAACGGCGCCTACGACGACGTCGACTACGTGTCCTACGACGTGCTGGGCGACGTGGTGTGCGGCGGCTTCGCCATGCCGATCCGCGAGAACAAGGCCCAGGAAATCTACATCGTCATGTCCGGCGAGATGATGGCGCTGTACGCCGCCAACAACATCGCCAAGGGCATCCTGAAGTACGCCAACAGCGGCGGCGTGCGCCTGGGCGGCCTGATCTGCAACGAGCGCCAGACCGACAAGGAGCTGGATCTGGCCGAAGCGCTGGCCAAGCGCCTGGGCTCGCAGCTCATCCACTTCGTGCCGCGCGACAACATCGTGCAGCACGCCGAGCTGCGCCGCATGACCGTCATCGAGTACGCGCCGGAGAGCAAGCAGGCCGAGGAATACCGCCAGCTCGCCAACAAGGTCCATGCGAACAAAGGCAAGGGCACCATCCCGACCCCGATCACCATGGAAGAGCTGGAAGAGATGCTGATGGACTTCGGCATCATGAAGACCGAGGAGCAGCAGCTCGCCGAACTCGCGGCCAAGGAGGCCGCGAAGGCCAGCGCCTGATCCCTGGCGGGTCTTCCACTGGCCCCCTCCCCAGCCCACCCCGGCCTGTGTGCCGGGGTGGGAGAGAGGGGGTCCGGTCCCGCGCTGTAGCGGCGCGGAAAACGAGATTTTGCAGGAGCTGGCCATGAGCCTGTCCGTGAACGAAGGCGTCGACGTCAAGGGTATCGTCGACAGTGTTCTCGAAGCCTATCCCGAAAAGTCGCGCAAGCGCCGCGCCAAGCACATCAACGTGCTGGAGGCCGAGGCGAAGGATTGCGGCGTCAAGTCCAACATCAAGTCCATCCCGGGCGTGATGACCATCCGCGGCTGTGCCTACGCCGGTTCCAAGGGCGTGGTGTGGGGCCCGATCAAGGACATGATCCACATTTCCCACGGCCCGGTCGGCTGCGGCTACTATTCGTGGTCGGGCCGCCGCAACTACTACGTCGGCGACACCGGCGTGGACAGCTGGGGCACGATGCACTTCACCTCGGACTTCCAGGAGAAGGACATCGTCTTCGGCGGCGACAAGAAGCTCGCCAAGGTGATCGACGAGATCAACGAGCTGTTCCCGCTGGTGAACGGCATCTCGATCCAGTCGGAGTGCCCGATCGGCCTGATCGGCGACGACATCGAGGCGGTCGCCCGCACCAAGGCGGCGGAGATCGGCAAGCCGATCATCCCCGTGCGTTGCGAAGGTTTCCGCGGCGTCTCGCAGTCGCTGGGCCACCACATCGCCAACGACACCATTCGCGACTGGATCTTCGAGAAGACCGAGCCGAAGTCGGACTTCGTGGCCACCCCGTACGACGTCACGATCATCGGTGACTACAACATCGGTGGCGACGCCTGGGCCTCGCGCATCCTGCTGGAAGAGATCGGCCTGCGCGTGATCGCCCAGTGGTCGGGCGACGGCACGCTGGCCGAGCTGGAGAACACGCCGAAGGCCAAGGTCAACCTGATCCACTGCTACCGCTCGATGAACTACATCGCGCGCCACATGGAAGAGAAGTACAACATTCCCTGGATGGAGTACAATTTCTTCGGCCCGTCGCAGATCGCCGAATCGCTGCGCAAGATCGCCGCTCTCTTCGACGACAAGATCAAGGAAAACGCCGAGAAGGTCATCGCCAAGTACCAGCCGATGGTTGACGCCGTCCTTGCCAAGTACAAGCCGCGGCTGGAAGGCAAGAAGGTCATGATCTACGTCGGCGGCCTGCGTCCGCGCCACGTGGTCGACGCCTACCACGACCTGGGCATGGAGATCGTCGGCACGGGCTACGAGTTCGCCCACAACGACGATTACCAGCGCACCAACCACTACGTGAAGGAAGGCACGCTGATCTACGACGACGTCACCGCTTTCGAGCTGGAGAAGTTCGTCGAAGCGATCCGCCCCGACCTCGTCGCCTCGGGCATCAAGGAAAAGTACGTCTTCCAGAAGATGGGCCTGCCGTTCCGGCAGATGCACTCGTGGGACTACTCGGGTCCGTACCACGGCTACGACGGTTTCGCCATCTTCGCCCGCGACATGGACATGGCGATCAACAATCCCGTCTGGGGCTTCTTCAAGGCCCCGTGGGACGCCAAGCCGGCCGCGGCCGAGTGAAGCCCTGGAAATAGGAGTATCCCATCATGACGTCCCCTGTTTCCCAGGATGCGGAAAAGGTCCTCGACCACTTCACGCTGTTCCGCCAGCCCGAGTACAAGGCGCTGTTCGAGCGCAAGAAGACCGAGTTCGAGTACGGCCACTCGGACGAGAAGGTCGCCGAGGTCTCCGAGTGGACGAAGTCCAAGGAGTACCAGGAGAAGAACTTCGCCCGTGAGGCCGTGGTCATCAACCCGACCAAGGCCTGCCAGCCGATCGGCGCCATGTTCGCTGCCCAGGGCTTCGAAGGCACCCTGCCCCTGGTGCACGGCTCGCAGGGTTGCGTGGCCTACTACCGCACGCACCTCACCCGTCACTTCAAGGAGCCGAACAGCGCGGTCTCCTCGTCGATGACCGAGGACGCGGCGGTGTTCGGCGGCCTGAACAACATGATCGACGGCCTGGCGAACGCCTATTCGCTGTACAAGCCGAAGATGATCGCCGTGCTGACCACCTGCATGGCGGAAGTCATCGGCGACGATCTCGGCGGCTTCATCACCAACGCCAAGAACAAGGAGAGCGTGCCGCAGGACTTCCCGGTCCCGCATGCCCACACGCCCGCCTTCGTCGGCAGCCACGTCGTCGGCTACGACAACATGATGAAGGGCATTCTCTCCTACTTCTGGGACAAGGCCGAGAACTTCGAGGTCCCGAAGGACGAGAGCATCAACCTGATCGGCGGCTTCGACGGCTACGCCGTCGGCAACAACCGCGAGCTGAAGCGGATCTTCGACCTCTTCGGCATCAAGGGCCGCATCCTGTCGGACGTGTCGGACGTGTTCGACACCCCGGCGGACGGCGAGTACCGCATGTACGACGGCGGCACCACCATCGAGGAGACCAAGGCGGCGCTGCACGCCAAGGCCACCATCTCGATGCAGGAGTACAACACCACCCAGACCCTGCAGTTCGCCAAGGAAAAGGGTCAGGAGGTCGCCAAGTTCAACTACCCGATGGGCATCGCCGCCACGGACGAGTTCCTGGTGAAGCTGTCGGAGCTGACCGGCAAGCCGATCCCGGACGCGTTGAAGCTGGAGCGCGGCCGTCTGGTCGACGCCTTCTCGGACAGCCACGCCCACCTGCACGGCAAGCGCTTCGCCGTGTACGGCGACCCGGACTTCTGCCTGGGCATGACCCGCTTCCTGCTGGAACTGGGTGCCGAGCCGGTGCACATCCTCTCCACCTCGGGTTCGAAGAAGTGGGAGAAGCAGGTTCAGAAGACGCTCGACGCCTCTCCGTTCGGCAAGGACGGCAAGGCCTACGGCGGCAAGGACCTCTGGCACCTGCGCTCACTGCTGTTCACCGACAAGGTCGACTACATCATCGGCAACAGCTACGGCAAGTATCTGGAGCGTGACACCAAGATCCCGCTCATCCGCCTGACCTACCCGGTCTTCGACCGTCACCACCACCACCGCTACCCGACCTGGGGCTACCAGGGCGCGCTGAACGTGCTGGTCCGCATCCTCGACCGCATCTTCGAGGACATGGACGCCAACACGAACATCGTCGGCGTGACGGACTACTCGTTCGACCTGATCCGCTGACCGACCACAGCGTTCCAGGCCAGGGATCGGAGGGCGCGGCAACGCGCCCTCCTTTCTTTTTCAGGTCCGTAGGTTGGCGCCCATCAGGAAAACACGTCTCCCACACCTGTGTCGGGCACGCCGGGAAGGCTGGTCCAGGCCGCGCTGTCCGGGGTGGCCTGGACCATGTAGGCCCAGTGGGCCATGGCCACGGCGTTCGCGCCGCTGATCATCTGCATCAGGAAGGCCCACGCGCCCTGGAAGCGCACCATGCGCCCGGCACCGGTCGTCGGCCGGTCCGTGGCGCTCGTCACGCTCGCGTCCTCCGGGCTGAAGCTCAGCAGCACGGCACCGTCCGGCGTGACAGAGCCGAGCAGCGTGTAATAGGTGAAGTCCCCGCCATCAGTGCTGATCGCCGTCCGGCCGGTCAGGTAGCCGTTCTCGAACCCCTGGATCCACCACACCGTCTGGTCCTGCACGGTCGTGGTGCGCGCCTTGCGGAGGTTCGTCTGGCGGATCGCCGGCAGGTACGCCTCCGGCACGTACCAGTAGGTGTCAGCCAGCCACGCCCATTGGCGGGAGTCCGGCGCCGCCTCCGCCACGTCGGTGTCCGGTTCGGTGCGCGTCGTCATGGCGAATCCCCCGTTTTGCCAGCAGCGGCTTTGCCGGCTTCGTTTGCCGCGCCAACGGACATAGCAGCGCAATCGACACTCGCCAATCCAGAGAATTTCCATCCGCCCGCACAAGCGCACTCGATCTCCGTCGGCTGTGCGACACCCGACACGTCCGCCGGCCATTGTCAGCAAACGCACACGCGCCCGACACCTGACAAAACAAGAATTATCAAAGACTTAGTCAGACAATACCAACTGGCACACCCCGTGCATATCCCTGTGGGCCAGCCACGAGGAGGCAAGCCCATGCTTCAGGAAAAGCTCCAGGACGTCTTCAACGAGCCCGGTTGCGCGACCAACCAGGGCAAGTCGGAGAAGGAGCGCAAGAAGGGCTGCTCCAAGGCGCTCAAGCCCGGCGCCGCCGCCGGCGGCTGCGCCTACGACGGCGCCATGATCGCGCTCCAGCCCATCGCCGACGTCGCCCACCTCGTGCACGGCCCCATCGCCTGCCTGGGCAACTCGTGGGACAACCGCGGCACGCGGTCGTCGGGGTCGCAGCTCTACCGCACGGGCTTCACCACCGACCTGTCGGAGCTGGACATCGTCCATGGCGGCGAGAAGAAGCTGTACAAGGCGATCAAGGAGATCGTGCAGCAGTACGATCCGCCGGCCGTCTTTGTCTACCAAACCTGCGTGCCGGCGATGATCGGCGACGACATCGAGGCGGTCTGCAAGTTCGCCAGCCAGAAGCTGCGCAAGCCGGTCATCCCGGTGACGGCGCCGGGCTTCGTGGGTTCCAAGAACCTCGGCAACAAGCTGGCCGGCGAGACGCTGCTCGACCACGTCATCGGCACGGTCGAGCCGGAGATGACCACCGCCACCGACATCTGCATCGTCGGCGAATACAACCTGGCCGGCGAACTGTGGCAGGTGAAGCCGCTCTTGGACGAGATCGGCATCCGCATCCTGTCCTGCATCTCCGGCGACGGCCGCTACAACGAGGTGGCGCAGGCGCACCGCGCGCGCCTCACCATGGTGGTGTGCTCCCAGGCGCTGGTGAACGTCGGCCGCAAGATGCAGGAGCGCTGGGGCATCCCCTACTTCGAGGGGTCGTTCTACGGCGTCACCGACACCACCGACACGTTGCGCACCATGGCCGCCATGCTGGTGGAGCGCGGCGCCCCGGCCTCGCTGATGGACCGCGCCGAAGGCGTGATCGCGCGCGAAGAGGCGCGCGTGAAGCGCCGCCTGGAACCCTACAAGCCGCGCTTCGACGGCAAGCGGGTGCTGCTGTTCACCGGCGGCGTCAAGAGCTGGTCCATGGTGACCGTGCTGGAAGAGGCCGGGCTGACCATCGTCGGCACCTCCACCAAGAAGTCGACCAAGGAAGACAAGGACCGCATCAAGAAGAAGAAGGGCGAGGAGTTCCACATGTGGGACGATCTCAAGCCCAAGGAGATGTACCGCATGCTGCGCGACTCCGAGGCCGACATCATGCTGTCCGGCGGGCGCTCGCAGTTCATCTCGCTGAAGGCCAAGGTGCCGTGGCTGGACATCAACCAGGAACGCCACCACGCCTACGCCGGCTATGACGGCATCGTCACTCTCTGCGAGGAGATCGACAAGACGCTGTCCAACCCCATCTGGCGGCAGGTCCGCCTGCCCGCCCCCTGGGAAGCGTCCCTTTGAGGAAGAATGAGGAGGGCCGCCCCATGTCTCACACCGCACGCTTCCCCACCTCTTCGAAGGCCGCGTCCACCAACCCGCTGAAGATGAGCCAGCCGATCGGCGCGGCGCTCGCCTTCCTCGGCATGGACCGCTGCCTGCCGCTGTTCCACGGTTCCCAGGGCTGCACCGCCTTCGGCCTCGTCCTGCTGGTCCGCCACTTCCGCGAGGCGATCCCGCTGCAGACCACCGCCATGGACCAGGTCTCGACCATCCTCGGCGGTTACGAAAACCTGGAAGAGGCGATCCGCAACATCCACGAGCGGATGAAGCCCGCCCTCATCGGCGTCTGCACCACCGGCGTCACCGAGACCAAGGGCGAGGACCTCGCCGGCCATTACAGGACGTTCCGCCAGCGCAACCCGGGCCTCGACGACATGGGGCTGGTGTTCGCCAGCACGCCCGACTTCATCGGCGGCTTCGAGGACGGCTTCGCCAGCGCGGTCACCGGCATCGTCGAACAGTTCGCCCAGCCCGCCGCGCAGACGCGCCGGGGTCAGGTCAACGTGCTGGCCGGCTGCCAGCTCTCCCCCGGCGACGTGGAGGAGATCCGCGACCTGATCGAGAGCTTCGGCCTGACGCCCATCGTCCTGCCAGACCTGTCGCTGTCCATGTGCGGTCGCCAGCCGACGGAGTTCACCGCCACCTCGCTGGGCGGCACGACCATCGACCAAGTGCGCGACATGGGCGCGTCGGAGGTCACGCTGGTGTTCGGCGAGCACATGCGCCGCGCCGCCGCGGCGCTGGAGCTGAAGACCGACGTGCCGACCGTGTTCTTCGACCGGCTGACTGGGCTGGAGGCTTGCGACCGCTTCATCAAGACGCTGGCCGACGTGTCGAAACGCCCGGTGCCGGCACGCATCCGGCGCCAGCGCGAAAGCCTCGTCGACGCCATGCTCGACGGCCACTTCTACTTCTCGCGCAAGCGCGTCGCCGTGGCGCTGGAGCCGGACCTGCTCTACGCCGTCACCAGCTTCCTGAACGACATGGGCGCCATCGTCATGGCCGCCGTGTCGCCCACCCAGGCGCCGGTTCTGGAGAAGGTGAAGGCCGGCACCATCATGGTGGGCGACCATTCGGACGTCGAGGCGGTGGCGCGCGACGCCGACCTGATCATCTCCAACTCGCACGGCCGCCAGGGGGCCGCGCGGCTGGGCATCCAGCTCCACCGCATGGGTCTGCCGATGTTCGACCGGCTGGGCGGCGGCATGAAGGTCAGCGTCGGCTACCGCGGCACGCGCGACATGGTGTTCGAGATCGGCAACCTGTTCCTGGCCCGCGAGACGGACCACGACGGACACGACCACGCGCACGGGCATGAGCACGGCCCGTACATGGACGGCACGCACGCGTGCGGGGGTGGCGGATGCGGATGCAGCGCCGTCTGAGGCTCGTGGATGACGGGGCGCAGGCCCCCCGAGGAGGATCGATGAAGGTAGCCTTCTGCACGCAGGACATGCAGCACGTCGACGCCCACTTCGGCTGGGCGAAGAACATCGCGATCTACGAGGTCGACACCGCCGGCTACAGGATGGTGGAGACCTGCCAGTTCGGCGGCTCGATGTTCGAGGACGGCAACGAGGACAAGCTGGTCCCGAAGCTGGAGGCCTTGAGCGACTGCGCGATCGTCTACCTGTCGGCGATCGGCGCGTCGGCCGCGGCGCGCGTCGTGGCCAAGAAGATCCACCCGGTGAAGGTCGAGGCGACGGAGTCCATCACCACGCTCCTCGACCGCCTGATCGTCACCATCAACGGCAACCCGCCCCCCTGGCTGCGCAAGGCGCTGAACAAGGGCGAGCCGCAGACTTACGAATTCGCAGACGAGGAGGAGTGAGACATGGCCGACGTGACCGTCGCGGATGATCTCGAACAGCAATTCCTGAAGAATCTCGTGCTGCTGTTCCGCGCCGAGGACAGCTACGGCGCCTGGGAGGGCAAGAGCGACGAGGTGCTCCTGGAGCCCTTCATCCTCGACAAGGAGGCGCGCGCGGCCCTGCCGATCATCGGCGACCCGGACCCGGACACGCTGTGGCGGCTGGAGCTTTTCTACAAGGCGGTGGGCATCACCGTGGAGAAGCTGACCGGCCTGATGGCCTCGCCCATGCTGAAGATGAGCCACGAGGGATTCGGCCGCATCGTGCTGATCTCCGGCCGGCTGGTGGTGGTGTCGAAGCACCTGCGCGACGTGCACCGCTTCGGCTTTCCGTCCCAGGACAAGCTGGTCGCCGACGGCGCCAAGCTGGTGCGCGACGCCGTGGACCTGATCGAGAAGCACCGCGTCGTAGCGGAGCTGTGAGGAAACCGACATGTCCGATATCGACGCCCTCAAGGACGAGATCAAGAAGCTCAACGCCCGCGCCACGGCGAAGAAGATGGACCTGCACGACCTGTCGGAGGAGCTGCCCGTCAACTGGGAACGCATCCTCGACGTCGCCCGCGAGACCTACGACGCCTACAAGGAGCTGACCGAGAAGCGCGCCGCGCTCAAGGCGCTCGGGGCGTGACCCACCCACCAACCCTGAGCATCGGGAGCACAGCATGACCGTTTTCGTCACCGGCCTGACCCGCGGCGGCACCGCCTGGACGCCCAAGTACGTGGAAGGCATCGACCAGAAGCAATGCATCGGCTGCGGCCGCTGCTTCAAGGTCTGCGGCCGCGACGTCCTGGAACTGATCGGCATCACCGAGGACGGCGACATCGTCGACGCCTTCGACGACGAGGCCGAAAAGAAGGTGATGAGCGTCAAAGGTGCGGCCAACTGCATCGGCTGCGAGAGCTGCGCCAAGGTCTGTTCGAAGAGCTGTATCACGCACCGGGCGCTGGCCGCCGCCTGACGGCGGTCGTGCCCCACGGGCTCCCCTCTCCCGGGGAGAGCGGGCGCGGGTGGAGGGACGGCGATGGGCCGGGATGCCCGTTCCCTCCACCCGACGTCTTGCGTTTTCATGCAGGAAGCCGTCATGGCCGAGCCCAGTCCCGGCCACCCACGCACCTTGGATCAGTCGGAGTGCGTGGGTGCCCGGCACAAGGCCGGGCATGACGATACAAAGGCGTGTCCGGAGTTCAGGAGAAGCTGAAATCCCAACGTCTTTTCGCGCCGCTTACGCGTCAAACCAGCCGTAGGTGCTGCCGCCGTGCGCCTCGATGGCGTTGGCGAAGTCGATGTTGCGCACCCCCACCAGTTCCACGCGGACGATGGTGTCGCCGGCCGACACGTTGCCGTCCTGCAGCTCCAGCACCACGTTGGCGTTCTGGTCCTGCAGGCTGTAGCCGTAGCTCCACCAGTTGCGGGCACCGAAATGGTCGAGGCCCAGCACGAAGTCCTGGACAGTCACCGTGTGCGTGCCGGCCCCCAGGATCGTCGGGTCGAACAGGAACAGGTCGGCCCCGCCGCCGCCGATCATCACATCGCGCCCGCCGCCGTCGTACCACAACTGATCGTTGCCGGCCCCGCCATCCAGCGTGTCGTCGCCGGTACCGCCGGACAGCACATCCGCGCCGTCGCCACCGGACACCGTGTCGCGCCCCGCGGCACCCCGCAGCGTGTCGTTGCCGCCCATCCCGCGCAGCAGGTCGTTGCCGCCGCCGCCGTCCAGCAGGTTGCGCCCGCCGTTGCCGGTGATCGCGTCGTTGCCGCCGCCGCCGGTCCCGGTCAGGTCGCCGCGCCCTTCCATGAGCTTCAGCGCCTCGACGTTGGCCGCGCTTGCGAGCGAGAAGTTGATCGGCGCCTCGATGGTGTCGTATCCCGCACCCGCAGATTCGTAGACCCGGTCGTTGGCGTTGAAGACGATGTACCAGTCGTTGCCGTTGCCGCCCCACAGACTGTCGCCGTAGCCGGACGTGCCGCCGTCCAGCGTGTCGTTGCCGTCGCCGCCGTACAACCGGTCGGCGTTGCCGTATCCGTAAAGGCGGTCGTTGCCTCCATAGCCGTAGATGGCGTCGTTGCCGTTGGTTCCATAAAGGCTGTTGTTGGCGTTCGTGCCGTAAACGTTGGCCATGAGTCCCCCCGTGGCTTTGGCCCCGTCAAGCGGATGCTCAACGTATCGTAGTGAAGCGTAAGCCTCGCCTCGGGAACTGCACTACCGATAATTGTGGGTGCAAGTCGCTCTTTTCGTACCCCCGAAAGAAGTAATCCAATGGAGAGTGGAAGAAAAACCCAGACGGGTAAAGGATTGTAAAGGCGTCGATCGGTTTCCGGGCCGGACGCGCCCCATTCGTGGCCCTGATTTGTCACAAGGGCGTTAAGCGGAACGTTAACCTTCCGCCTACTCCTCTTCACCGCTGTCCTTGGCCAGGGCCTCCACCACGCGCCAGCCGACGTGGTCGGCCGGGTTGAGCTCGGCCAGCTTGGCGAGGATCGCGGCGGCCTGCTCCGCGTTGCCCCGGCGCAGCGAGATGAAGGCCAGCGCCTTCAGCGTGAACAGCGTGAAGCGCGCCGTGCCCGGCGCGCTCCAATCCGTGCTGGCCGGCGTGAGCACGCGCCAGTCCGCGGGGTAGCCGCCCTGCACGGCTGCGGCGTCCAGGCCGATCAGCGCCACGCGCTCAGCGTCGTTCAGGCGCAGCGTGCTGAAGTAGAACTTGTACAGCGCGTAGAACACCGGCAGCACGCGCGGCCCCAGCCGGTGCGCCTCCCACAGCAGCTCCTCGCAGCGCTTCGGATCGGTGCGCGCGGCCACCGCCGCCTGCAGCCGCTGGTCGATGTGCTCCGGCACGTCGCCGAAGGCCATGCGGCCATCGGAGATGCGCAACTCGATCGGTCGTTCCATGGAGTCCCCCGTGTCGGCGCTGCCAGGAGCACACGCCTCCGCGCGCCATGAAGGGCGCAAGTGGCGCGCCCGCGGGCCGCGGCAAGCCCCTGCGGCATCTCGCCGCATCTGTCGAAAACCCGACACGCCGCTTTGTCGCGAAGGCGTCAGCCATCCCCCGCGTCGAAACATGACAATCCTTGCAAATCAGTTGCTTACAGACTGGCACGGATCCTGCTTTGTCGGTGCACAGCGAATTTCACCAGCCAAGGAGATGGCGAAGATGGTGACCCTGACGCCCAGCGCCGTAGCCACCCTGGAACGGGTCCTGGCCGGCAATGCGCCCGCGGCCAAGGGGCTGCGCATCGCGGTGACGGACGGCGGCTGCGCCGGCCACAAATACCAGATGGGCCTGGAAGCGGACGCCGGCCAAGGCGACGCGGTGTTCGAATTCGGCAGCGTGCTCGTCTACGTCGACGAGGCCAGTCAGCCGCTGCTCGACGGCGTGGTCGTCGACTTCGTGGAAGGCATCGAAGGTTCCGGCTTCAAATTCGACAACCCGAACGCCACCGGCTCGTGCGGGTGCGGCAAGTCGTTCTCGTCGGGAAGCTGCGCGCCGGCCCCTGGAGCGTCCGGCGGGTCGAGCTGCGGCACCGCCGCCCACTAACCGCCCCCACCAGTCCCCCCAGGGCACGCCGATATCCCGGAAAGGCAAAGCGCCATGTGGAACTACACCGACAAGGTCAAGGAACACTTCTTCAACCCCAAGAACTCGGGCGTGCTGGACACCGCGAACGCTGTGGGCGAAGTCGGCTCGATCACCTGCGGTGACGCGCTCAAGCTGATGATGAAGGTGAACCCGGATACCGACGTGATCGAGGACGCGCGCTTCCAGACCTTCGGCTGCGGCTCGGCCATCGCGTCTTCCTCGGCGCTGACCGAGATGATCATCGGCAAGACGGTGGACGACGCGCTGAAGCTCACCAACCGCGACATCGCCGACTACCTGGGCGGCCTGCCGCCGGAGAAGATGCACTGCTCGGTCATGGGCGCCGAGGCGCTACGCGCCGCCATCGCCAGCTTTAAGGGCGAGGCGTGGGAAGACGACCACGAGGAAGGCGAGCTGATCTGCAAGTGCTTCGGCATCGACGCCGCGATGATCGAGCGCGCCGTGACGGTCAACAACCTGACCACGCTGGAAGAGGTGACGCACTACACCAAGGCCGGCGGTTCCTGCCAGACCTGCCACGAGAAGATCGAGGAGGTGCTGGAGGCGGTGATGGCGAAGACCGCCATCAGGCCCAAGGCGCACCCGCCGGGCACCGTCGGCCTGGACGCCATCAAGCCGCTGACGCCGAAGGCCGCCCCGGCCCCGTCGAAGATGACCAACGTGCAGCGCATGCAGGCCATCCTGCTGGCGATCGAGGAGATCCGCCCGTCGATCCAGAAGGACGGCGGCGACGTCGAGCTGATCGACATCGACGGCAAGGACATCTACGTGCGGCTCAGCGGCGCCTGTTCCGGCTGTTCGCAGTCCGCCGGCACCATGATGGGCGTGCAGATGAAACTGGTGGAGAAGCTGGGCGAGTTCGTCCGCGTCAAGCCCGCCTCCCTCATGAAGGCGGAGGCATAGAGCGATGACCAAGGGCATCTACCTGGACAACAACGCCACCACCCGCGTCGATCCGCTGGTCCTGGCCGAGATGCTGCCGCTGTTTTCCGAGCACTTCGGCAATCCGTCCTCCATGCACGGCTTCGGCGCCGCAGTGGGCGGCAAGATCGAATGGGCGCGCCAGCAGGTGCAGGCGCTGCTGGGGGCCGCGCACGACAGCGAGATCGTCTTCACCTCCGGCGGCACGGAGAGCGACAACACCGCCATCCTGTCCACCCTGGAAGCCTTCCCCAAGAAGCGCGAGATCATCACCAGCGTGGTCGAGCACCCGGCGGTGCTGAGCCTGTGCGACTACCTGGAGAAGAAGAAGGGCTACACCGTCCACCGCATCGGCGTGGACGGCAAGGGCAACCTGGACATGGACGTCTACAAGGCGGCCCTGTCGGAGAACGTCGCCATCGTCTCCATCATGTGGGCCAACAACGAGACCGGCACCCTCTTCCCGGTCGAGGAGCTGGCGGCGATGGCGAAGGCGGTGGGCGCTCTGTTCCACACCGACGCCGTGCAGGCGGTGGGCAAGATCCCCATGAAGCTGGCGGACTCGGCCATCGACATGCTGTCGCTGTCCGGCCACAAGCTGCACGCGCCCAAGGGCATCGGTGCGCTGTACGTCAAGCGCGGCACGCGCTTCCGCCCGATGCTGCGCGGCGGCCACCAGGAGCGCTCGCGCCGCGCCGGCACGGAGAACGCGCCGGCCATCGTCGGGCTGGGTGCGGCGGCGGAGATGGCGCTGCACCACATGTCGGACGAGAACACCCGCGTCCGGGCGCTGCGCGACAAGCTGGAGACGGCGCTGCTGGCGCGGGTTCCCAACTGCTTCGTCACCGGCAACCCGGACGTCCGCCTGCCCAACACCTGCAACATCGCCTTCGAGTACATCGAGGGCGAGGCCATCCTCCTCCTGCTGAACGAAGCGGGCATCGCCGCCTCGTCCGGTTCGGCCTGCACGTCCGGTTCGCTGGAGCCCAGCCACGTGATGCGCGCGATGGGCGTGCCCTACACGGCCGCGCACGGCGCCACCCGCTTCTCGCTGTCGCGCGAGACGACGGAAGCGGAGATCGACACGGTCATCGCCGTGGTGCCCGGCATCATCGAGCGCCTGCGCAAGCTGTCGCCCTACTGGTCGCAGGAAGGCGCGCCCAAGGCGTTCGAACCGACGTACGCGTAACAACCTACGGAGGCTTCGGGATCATGCGCAACACCGCTTCCGTCACGATCAACGACACCACCCTGCGCGACGGCGAGCAGACGGCCGGCGTCGCCTTCACGCTGGACGAGAAGATCGCCATCGCCCGCGCCCTCGACGACGCCGGGGTGGGCGAGCTGGAAATCGGCATCCCCGCCATGGGCGAGGAGGAACGCGAGGGCATCCGCGCCGTCGCATCCCTCGGCCTCAACGCCACGCTCATGGTCTGGTGCCGCATGTGCGACGCCGACCTCCAGGCGGCGTTGAGCTGCAACGTCGGCTTCGTCAACCTGTCCATGCCGGTGTCGGACATCCAGATCTCCCGCAAGCTGCGCCGCTCGCGCGACTGGGCGCTGGCGGAGATCGACCGCATGATCCGCAAGGCGCGCGACGCCGGGCTGGACGTCAGTCTGGGTGGCGAGGACTCGTCCCGCGCCGACATGGACTTCCTGATCACCGCCGCCACGGTGGCGCAGCAGGCCGGCGCGCGGCGCTTCCGCTTCGCCGACACGCTGGGCGTGCTCGACCCCTTCCAGACCCGCGCGGCGATCGAACGGCTGCGCGCCGCCACCGACCTGGAGATCGAGATCCACGCGCACGACGACCTGGGCCTCGCCAACGCCAACTCGCTGGCCGCGGTGCTGGGCGGCGCCACCCACGTCAACACCACCGTCAACGGCCTGGGCGAGCGCGCCGGCAACGCCCCTCTCGAAGAAGTCGTCGTCTCCGCCAAGGTGCTCTACGGCCTGGACAGCGGCGTCGACACCCGCTCGCTGGGCGCCATCTCCGACCTGGTCGAGGCCGCGTCGAACCGGCCGGTCGCGGTCAACAAATCGATCGTCGGTGACGCCGTCTTCACGCACGAGGCCGGCATCCACGTGGACGGCCTGCTGCGCGACCGCCGCACCTACCAGAACTTCGACCCGGCCGAGGTGGGGCGCGAGCACCGCATCGTGCTGGGCAAGCACTCCGGCACCTCGGCCGTGAAGCTGGCCTACCGCCAGATCGGCGAGGAGGTGGACGACACCGCCGCCCGCGCCATCCTCGGCCGCGTGCGGGTCTTCGCCACGGCCGCCAAGCGCGCGCCGACGCCGGACGAGCTGCGCGCCTTCCTGCACGACCTCGTCCCGCAGCCGTAACCGGGGGCCACCGCCATGCAGCAGGCCGTCACCGCCGCCCCCGCCCCGCCCGAAGGCACCAGCATCGGCCGCCTCCTGCGCGAGGACGTCGCCTGCGTGTTCGACCGCGACCCGGCGGCGCGCACGCGGTGGGAGGTGCTGACCTGCTACCCCGGCGTCCACGCGCTGATCGCGCACCGCGTGTCGCACGCGCTGTGGCGGCGGGGGTTCAAGTGGGCGGCGCGCTTCCTGGCCTACCTGTCGCGCGCGGCCACCGGCATCGACATCCACCCCGGCGCCCGCATCGGCCGCCGCTTCTTCATCGACCACGGCGCCGGCGTCGTCATCGGCGAGACGGCGGAGGTCGGCGACGACGTGACGCTCTACCACGGCGTCACGCTGGGCGGCACCACCTGGAACAAGGGCAAGCGCCACCCGACGCTGCGGGACGGCGTGCTGGTCGGGGCCGGGGCCAAGATCCTCGGCCCCATCACGGTGGGCGGCAACGCGCGGGTGGGTGCGAATTCGGTCGTCACCAAGGACGTGCCGGACGGCATGACGGTGGTCGGCATCCCCGGCCGCGTCGTCCTCCCGGCCGGGCAGCGGCGCGCCGTCAACGCCGCCGGCATCGACCTCGACCACCACCTGATGCCCGACCCGGTCGGCAAGGCGATTTCCTGCCTGATCGACCACATCAACCGCATCGAGGCCCGGCTGGAGGCCCACACGGCGGAGGAAGCGCTGAAGCTTGCCCCCCTCACCGGCGTGGTGTGCGACAGTTGCGGCAACGTCTGCGGCCAGGACGCCTGCGAGCCCACTTTGAAAGGAGCGTTGCAATGAGCTTCAAGGACGACCTCGAAGACCTGGAGACGGCGGAGGACTTCCTGCGCTTCCTGGAAGTGCCCTACGAGCAGCGCGTCGTGCACGTGAACCGCCTGCACATCCTGCAGCGCTTCCACGACTACCTGAACGCCGACGAGGGCGTCGACCGCATCGACGACGACGAGGCGCTGGCCGAGCGCTACCGCCTGCACCTGACGCGCGCCTACCACGACTTCGTGGTGTCGAACGCCATCGCCGAGAAGACCTTCAAGGTGCACAAGGACGAGGCCGCCAAGGCCGCCAACCGCTTCGTGCCGCTGGAACAGCTCCTCGGCGCGCCCCGTTTCGTGGGATAAGCGCCTGACGTCGGGTTTTGCGGCTTACGCCTCAACCCAACCTACGGGGGCGTCGTAGGTTGGGTTGAGCGCCAGCGAAAACCCAACGTCCATACCTTCCCGACACGCCCCCCCACCAAGCGCACCCCGGCCCCGCCGCGGTGCGCTTCGCCGTTTCCGGCCCCCGCTCCTGCCCCCGCATCAAAGGTGTAGCGAACCCGACAAACCACCTCCCATGTCGGCCCCGTGTCGGGATTGCGACATGTTCGCGCAACTGCCCGAAACCTGCCCGGCCGGCTAGTACCCTTGCAAAATCAAGCCGCTACGATCACCCCATCCGCTGGCACGCCGTTTGCTCCATGGCTAACCGTGGCCCCCCGGGGCCGGTATTTTTCGAGGAGACCGGGATGCACATCGTCGTCTGTATCAAACAGGTGCCCGACAGCGCGCAGATCCGTATTCACCCCGTGACGAACACGATCATGCGGCAGGGCGTCCCGGCGATCATCAACCCCTTCGACCTGTTCTCGCTGGAAGAGGCGCTGCGCCTGAAGGATCAGGTGGGTGCGCGCGTCACCGTGCTGACCATGGGCCCGCCGATGGCGGAGGCCGCGCTGCGCAAGGCGCTGTCCTTCGGCGCCGACGACGCGGTGCTGCTGACCGACCGCAAGTTCGCGGGTTCGGACACGCTGGCCACCTCCTACGCGCTGACCTCCGCCATCCGCAAGCTGGGCGAGGAGGAACCGGTCGACATCGTGTTCTGCGGCAAGCAGACGGTGGATGGCGACACCGCGCAGGTCGGCCCCGGCATCTGCACGCGCCTGGGCCTCCAGCAGCTCACCTACATCTCGAAGATCGAGAGCTTCGACCCGGAGAAGAAGGAGATCACGGTGCACCGCCGCGCCGAAGGCGGCGTGCAGGTGATGAAGACCAAGTTGCCGGTCATGATCACCATGCTGGAGGGCACCAACACCATCCGTTTCGGCACCATGGACGACATGTTCCGCGCCGCCCGCTACACGCTGAAGGTGTGGAGCAAGGACGACTGCGTCGAGGACGAGACGAAGGTCGGCCTCAAGGGCTCGCCCACCGTCGTCTCCAAGGTGTTCGTGCCGAAGCCGCGCGCCGAAAAGGCCAAATTCATCGAGGTCGAGGGGGGCGAGGCCGGCGCGCTGGCGTCCGCCGCCGTCGAGACGATCTTCGCCGCACAGCCGAAACTCGCGGGCGAGCTGCTCCAGCGCGCCGCCCAGGGAATGTGAGGAACCCGCCATGAGCGACGCCCCCGCCAAGCCGCAAGGCCGCAAGTTCCAACTGCCCGAGCACCTGAAGGTCTACCAGGGCGTCTGGGTCATCGTCGAGCAGGAGCGCGGCCAGGCGCACTCCGTGTCGTGGGAGCTGGTGGGCGAAGCCCGCAAGCTGGCCGACAAGCTGGGCGTCGAGGTCGGCGCCGTGGTCCTGGGCGCGGCCAGTCCGTCGCTGGACGCCATCTGCGCGCAGGCCTTCGGCTTCGGCGCCGACGTGGTCTACAAGGTGACCGACCCCTGTTTGTCGGAATACCGCACCGAGCCCTACGCCAAGGTGATGACCGACGTGGTCAACACCTACAAGCCGGAGATCGTGCTGCTGGGCGCCACCACGCTGGGCCGCGATCTGGCCGGCGCCATCGCCACGACGCTGACCACCGGCCTGACCGCCGACTGCACCGAGCTGGACATCTACGCCGACAACCGCTCGCTGGCCGCCACCCGGCCGACGTTCGGCGGCACGCTCTTGTGCACCATCCAGACGCTGGCCTACCGCCCGCAGATGGCGACCGTACGCCCGCGCGTCATGTCCATGCCCGCGCGTGACGAGAGCCGGGTGGGCCGCGTGATCGAGGTGACGCCGCACCTGACCGAGGACGACTTCGTCACCAAGGTGCTGAGCTTCATCGCCGACCGCGAGCAGAACGAGGCGCAGCTCGCTTTCGCCGACGTCATCGTGGCCGGCGGCAAGGGCCTGGGCAAGCCAGAAAACCTGCAGCTCTGCTTCGATCTTGCCAAGGTTCTGGGCGGCGAGGTGGGCGTGTCGCGCCCGCTGGTGCAGGCCGGCTGGACCACCAACGACCGTCAGGTCGGGCAGACCGGCAAGACGGTGCGCCCCACCCTCTACATCGCCGCCGGCATTTCCGGCGCCATCCAGCATCGGGTCGGCATGGAAAAGTCCGACCTGATCCTCGCCATCAACACCGACCCCAACGCGCCGATCTTCGACTTCGCCCACCAGGGCATCGTCGGCGACGCGTTGAAGATCCTTCCCGCGTTGACCGCCGCTTTCTCGAAGAAGCTGGCCGTCAACCGGATGGCCAGCTGACAGGAGGACGACAGGACATGGTCGAGAAGTTCGACGCCATCGTCATCGGGGCCGGCCCGTCCGGCAACGCGGCGACCTACACCCTCGCCGCTGCGGGCATGAACGTCCTGCAGCTCGAGCGCGGCGAATATCCGGGGGCGAAAAACGTCCAGGGCGGCATCATGTACGCCGCCGAGCTGGAGAAGATCATCCCGGATTTCCGCGACGACTGCCCCACCGAGCGCCACATCATCGAACAGCGCATCTGGCTCTTGGGCGACGACAACTACATCGGCACCAACTACCGTTCGGAGAGCTTCAACTCCGAGGCGCCGAACCGCTACACCATCATCCGCGCCAACATCGACAAGTGGTTTGCCGAGCGGATCAAGAAGGCCGGCGGCCTGCAGATCTGCGAGACCACGGTCACCGACCTGATCCGCGACGCGTCCGGCAAGGTCATCGGCGTGAAGACCGACCGCGTCAACGGCGAGATCCACGCCGACGTGGTGATCATGGCCGACGGCGTGAACGCGCTGCTCGCCAAGCGCGCCGGCTACCAGCAGGAGCTGGAGCCGCAGAACGTCGCCTTGGCGGTCAAGGAGATCATGTTCATCGATCCCGAGGTGATCGAGCAGCGCTTCGGCCTGAAGGGCGAAGAGGGCGTCGTCATCGAGATCATGGGCAAGGTGACCAAGGGCATGGTGGGCACGGCGTTCCTGTACACCAACAAGGAATCGCTGACGATCGGCATCGGCTGCCTGATCTCCGACTTCAAGCACGGCAACTGCCCGCCGTACAAGATGCTGGAGGACCTGAAGGCCCACCCGGTCATCAAGCCGCTGATCGAGGGTGCGGAGACCAAGGAATACGCCGCCCACATGATCCCGGAGGGCGGCTACAAGGCGGTGCCGCAGCTCTACGGCGACGGCTGGATGGTGGTGGGCGACGCCGCGCACTTCAACAACGCCGCGCACCGTGAGGGCTCGAACCTCGCCATGGCGTCCGGCCGCATGGCGGCCGAGACGGTGATCGAGATGAAGCGCGCCGGCAAGGCCATGACCGCGCCGAACCTCGCTGCCTACAAGAAGAAGCTGGACGACAGCTTCATCATGAAGGACCTGAAGAAGTACCGCGAGTTGCCCAGCATCATGCACGAGAACAAGCAGTTCTTCGGCGCCTACCCCGATGCGATCACGGCGGCGGCGCACAACTGGTTCACCGTGGACGGCGTCGACAAGCGCACGAAGGAGAAGGAGATCATGAAGTCCTTCGTCAAGAAGCGCTCGGTGCTGGGTCTGGTGGGTGACGCGATCAAGCTGGTGAGGGCCGTGCGATGACCGTGATGGTGAAGATCGAAGAGAAGCTGTACCAGAACCGGTACATCGTCGACGAAAGCCACCCGCACATCCGCATCAAGGACGCGGGAACCTGCACGTCGTGCGACACGCAGGCCTGCACCTACTGCTGCCCCGCCGCCTGCTACAGCAGGAACGAGGCGGGCGGCGTGACGCTGGTGACCGACGGCTGCCTGGAATGCGGCACCTGCCGCGTCATCTGCCAGGACCGCGGCAACATCGCCTGGGACTACCCGCGCGGCGGCTACGGCATCAGCTACAAGTTCGGTTGAGCGCTCCTGCGGAAAGCCCCTCCCCGGTTCCGCCGGGGAGGGGCTTTTCGTGTGGAAGCGGTCGACGTTTGGCTTTCTTGGGTCGGAGTGCGTGGATGCCCGGCACAAGGCCGGGCATGACAAAGAGAGCAGTCGTAGGTTGGGTTGAGGCGTCCGCCGAAAACCCAACGTCGGCCCCTCACACCCGCGCGATGTAATCCGCCACCCGCCGCAGTTCCCGCCCGGCGCGGCTCACCATCTCCTCCATGCCGTCCAGCCGGCCGTCCAGGACCGACGTCTCGACGGCGTCGCCCACGGCGGCGAGGTCGCGCGCCCCCACCGTGCGGGACGAGCCGGCCAGCTTGTGCCCGGCCTGCCGCACCTCGTCCCAGGCACGCTCGGCCAACGCCGCCTCCAGCCGCGCCAGCGTCGCGCGGTTGGACGTCAGGAATTCGTCCAGGAGCTGGCGGATGAAGTCCGCATCGCCGTCGAACAGGCTGCTCAGCGCCGAAAGGTCGAGCGGCGCCCCTTCCGCCCCGTCGCCATCCGGCGGCAGCCAGCGTTCCAGGATGCGGCGGAGCTGGCCGATCTCGGTGGGCTTGGAGACCGCATCGTCCATGCCCACGGCCAAGCAGCGCTGCGCCTCCCCCTCCATGGCGTTGGCGGTGATGGCGACGATGGGCACGCGCGCGCCGCTCTCCGCTTCCGCCGCGCGGATGGCGCGCGTCAGGTCGAAGCCGTCCATTTCCGGCATCTGGCAGTCGGTCAGCACCAGCGCGTAGCGCCCAGTGCGCCAGCGCTCCAGCGCCTCCCGGCCATCCTCCGCCACCTCGGCCGCGTAGCCGAGCAAGGCCAGTTGGCGCAGCAGCACCTGCCGGTTCGTCGGGTGGTCCTCCGCCACCAGGATCAGCCGGTTGCGCGCCAACGCTTCCTCCACGCTGGGTGCGGCCGGCTTGGCGGTCGCCAGCGGCGGCGGCTCGGCCGCCGCGCTTTCCTCCAGGGCCAGCCCCTCGGCCTCCGGCGCCGAACGGCCGGCGGCCACCAGCACGCCGCGCGCCAGATGCGCACGCCGCACCGGCCGCGCCACCGGCACGGCACCGCCCGGCGTCGCCGGCTGCACCTGCCGCGTCAACACCACCAGACCCGCACCGGTCAGCCGCGGGTCGCCCCGCAGTTCCTCGGCCGCCGCCTCCTCGGCCAGCACCAGCGCGTCGAAACGGGCCCCTTCCGCCAAGGCGCCCAGCGCCGCGTGGGCGTCGGCCGCCTCGGCAACCGCAGCGCCATCGGCGGCGAGGTAGCGGGCGAGGAAGCGCCGCTCGTCCGGCGTGCGCGCCACCACCAGCACCGACAGCCCGGCCAGCGGCAGCGGCGGCGCCTCGGTCTCCGATACGTCCGCCGTGAAGGTGAACCAGAAGGTGGCGCCCTTGCCGGGCTCGCTTTCCACGCCGATCTCGCCGCCCATCAGCTCGGCGATGCGCCGGCAGATCGACAGCCCCAGCCCGGTGCCGCCGAAGCGCCGGGTGGTCGATGCCTCGGCCTGGGTGAACGGGCGGAACAGCCGGGCCTGCACGTCGCGGGCGATGCCGATGCCGGTGTCGATGACGGTGATGCCCACCGTCGCCTTGCCGTCCAGCAGCGAGATCAGTTCGGCGCGCAGCGTCACCGAACCGGCCGGCGTGAACTTCACCGCGTTGCCGGCGATGTTGAACAGCACCTGCCGCAGCCGCACCGGATCGCCCAGCACGCAGGCCGGCAGCTCCGGATCGACGTAGGGGATGAGCAGGATGTCCTTCTTGCGCGCCCCTGGTGCCAGGGTGTCGGCCACCCCCTCCACCACCTGCGCCAGCGACACCGGCACCCGTTCCAGGTCCAGCCGCCCGGCTTCGATCTTCGAGAAGTCGAGGATGTCGTTGATGATGGTCAGCAGCGATCCGGCGGAATCGCGCACCACCGCCACCAGCTCGCGCTGCTCGGCCGACAGCGGCGTGTATTCCAGCAGCTCCAGCATGCCCTGCACACCGTTCATCGGCGTGCGGATCTCGTGGCTCATGGTGGCGAGGAACAGCGACTTCGCCTGGTTGGCCGCCTCGGCCTCGGCGCGCGAGGCCTCGGCCGCGCGGGTGGCGGCGACCAGCTCGCGCGTGCGCTCCGTCACCTGGTTCTCCAGGTTGCGGTTGAGCTGCGACAACTCCTCGTACAAGTGCACATTGTCGAAGCCGACCGCGACCTTGGAGCAGAACACTTCCACCAGCCGCCGCTCGTCCTCGCTCAGCGGGTGGCGGTGGCGCAGGTAGAACAGCGTGTCGTGCTGGCGCGAGGTGGAGCGGAACACCAGGATGCTGTGCTCGCGCTCGAAGGCGTTGCGCACGGCGCCGAGCGCGCCGGCGATGGCGTCGGCGATCTCCTCCGGCAGCACCTCGGCCACCGGCCGGTTGTCCAGCCCGGTAAACACCCCGCCGCCGCCGATGACGATGGCCTCGCCGCCGGCCGTCCAGCGGCTGCACAGCAGGGCGCCCTCGCACGCCGGCAGCACCTCGTCGATCTGCCGCACGGCGTCGGCGACGTAGCCGGCGATGGTTCGCTTGTCGAGCAGCGAGGAGGAGGCGTGCAGGATCCGCTCCAGCCCCTGGCGGTGCTGTTCGATGGCGGTGATGTCCTGGTAGCCGCGCAGCGCCGCCACGACGGAGGTGAACAGCTTCTGCGCCGTCAGCTCGGTCTTCGACTTGTAGTCGTTGATGTCGTAGTTGAGGATGACGTCGCGCTCCGGCGCCTGGCCGGGCTGACCGGTACGCAGGATGATGCGCACCCGGCGGTCGTTCATCTCGTTGCGGATGTGGCGCACCAGCTTCAGGCCGGCATCGTCCGATTCCATCACCACGTCCAGCAGGACCACGGCGATGTCCGGGTTCGCCTCGATCACCGCGCGCGCCTCGGCCGCCGTGGCGGCGGACAGGAACTGCGCCGGCCGCCCTTCGAAGGTGAAGCCGCGCAGCACCATCTTGGTGGTGGCATGGATGGCCGGGTCGTCGTCGACGATGAGGATGAGCCAGGGCTCGACCATCTCCGCCGGGGAGTCCTTCGCCGCGGCCGCATCGGCGTCCGCGCCCGGCTCCTCGTCGGCGAACAGAAACTCGTCGCTCATCCCATCCCCACCGGGTCATCCCCTGCCGAACCCGCTCCACCGGCCGGGCCCGAAGGCGGGACGATACCATAGGCCGCACCGCCGTGAACAGGAGAGGCGCCACCTCCACACGCGAAACGCGAAGGGATCAATCCGCGTCGTCGTCCTCGTCGCCCTCGGCGCGGCAGAAGCGGCGCAGCGCGTCCAGGTCGGCGACGGAAATGGTGCCGCCGTGCGTCTCCACGCCCACGGCGCGCAGCTTGGCCAGCGCGCGGGAGAAAGTCTCCGGCTGCATGCCCAGGCGCCGCGCGATCAGCGCCTTGTCGAAGGGCAGCGCGAACATGGCCGACCCCGGCCCCTCCGGGCAGAAGCGCAGCAGGAAGGTGCCGACGCGCTGCGGCGTGGGCTGCACCTGCAGTTGCTCGATGGCCTGCACCAGATGGCGCAGCCGCAGCGACAGCGAGCCCAGCATGGCGAACGCGATCTGGTCGTCCTCGCGCAGGCAGCGGGCGAAGCCCTCCGCCGTCAGGGTCAGCACGCGGGCGTCGGCCACGGCCTCGGCGCACACCGGGAACTTGCCGCTGGCGAACATGGCGGCCTCGGCGAAGGTCTCGCCGGGGGCGACGACGTTCACCACCGCCTCCGCCCCGTCGCGCGTCAGCCGGTACAGCTTCACCCACCCCTCCAGCAGCACGAAGAACCGGTCGGCCTTCTCGTCCTGCACGAACAGCGTGGTGCCGCGCGGCACTTGGCGCACCTGCGCGCTGCCCACCAGCGCCGACAGCGCGCGGTCGGGCAGGCGCTGGAACAGCGGGATCGTGCGCAACGTCGCGGCGTCGGTCGGCCGCAACCCCGGAATCTCGGTCTTCATCCCATCCCCCCGTGTCCGGGCCTGCCCGCCCTCTGGTCGCGGCTCCGGTTGACGGTCATTGTAGCCGCGCGTCCTTGACGGCGGTCAAGCCTGGGCCGCTTTGGCCCCCGCCGCTCTTCCCGCCCATCCCATGCGCGCCAGCATCACCACGTTGATCACGGTCGCGCTGACGTCGGACAGCATGCCCGGCACGGACATCACCAAAAGGTTGTGGCCGAACCAGCAGGGCAGCGCCACCGCCATGAACAGACGAAACAGCCGCACGTCGGTCTGGTAACGCCCCAGGCTGACGAAGGTCAGCCCGGCCGCCGCGAAGACGGAGGGTACGCCGTGCCACGTCGCCGCCAGCCCGGCGGCGATGAGCGGCAGCACGGCCAGATAGACGTAGCGGAACCCCGGCCGCGCGCCCAGGGGGATGGCCGCCGCCGCCTGCACCGTCGCCAGCACGTTCATCAGGCTGCCGGTCGGCGCCCCCAGGAGGGCAAAATGCAGGGTGAACAGCACGGACGCCGCCAACTGCACCGCCAGCATGGCCACGCGCCCGCGGAACAGCGCCCACCCCATGCCCGCCGCGGTGCCGGCGAAGCCGACGATCTGGGCGAGCAGTTCCGTGGAAAGGACGTCGGGCATGGAAACCGGCATGCGGGGGGGCAGGGAGCCCGCAGATTAAGCCCGGCCCCGCCGGCCGCAAGCGATTTCGGAGGGACGGCGTCAGGCCGCCGCCATGCCCTTCAGGTGCCGCACCAGCACGCTGATCACCCGGTCCGGCGCCGTCAGGTGCGGCAGGTGCCCGCCGACCGGCAGCACCTCCAGCGCCGCCCCCGGCCACACCCTCTGCAAATGGCGGACAGCGTCCAGCGGCACCAGCGGGTCGCCCTGCGCATGCACGATGGCCGCCGGCACGGTCAGGCCGTCGATCCAGCCGCGCAGGTCGGACTGGAACACCGTCACCGCCTGCTGAAAGGCGATGTCGGGGCGCAGCGCCGACAGGCAGCCGGCCACCTCCGCCGCCGCCGCGCAGCCCGGCGCACCGCCCACCGTCAGCGCGGCGTACTCACGCGCCCAGCCGGCGTAGTTGGCGGTCATCGCGCCGACGATGGCCTGCGCCGCCTGCGGCGGCAGCCCGGCCCGATAGCCGCGCCGGGTCACCAGACAGGGGGACGGCGCCAGAAGCACCATGCGCTCGAACCGCTCGGGCGCCTCCACCGCGGCCAGCGCCCCGGCCATCGCCCCGGCGTCGTGGCCCAGGTAGACGCAGCGCGCGATGCCCAGCGCGTCGAGGATGGCGAGCAGGTCGTCGGCGTAGCCGCCCAGCGTGGCATGGCGGAGGGGGTCATGGCTGTCCGCCGCCGCGCCGCCGCAACCCGCCATGTCGAAGGTGACCGTGCGGAATCGGCGGTCGAGCCAGGGGCGGATGCGCCGCCAGATGCGCTGGTCCGTGGCGAAGCCGTGGCCGAGCACCACCGTCGCCACACCCGCCTCTTTCGCCGTGGGTCCGCTCACCGTCACGTTGTGCCGGCGCAAAACGTCGGCACCTTCTCGGAGCGGCGTGCCCGTGCCCCCTGCCGCCTCGCCCATGACCGCGGCCTCCCCCGCTGTGTTGCGATGGAATGGCAACATCCCCATCAACGGCCCGTTCCAGCGGGCGGCGCGGTCAAGCTTTTGAAATTTGGGGGGGCCGCCACTCCTCCTTCGGGCGGGTGGTTATCCGGCGCCCTGGCTGCGGCCCTTGTCCGCCTTCAGGGGCGCCAGCGCGGCCACGGCGTGCGCCTTGCGCTCGTCGAACTGCCGGGCCAGTTCCTGCGCCGTCTCGTCCGGCAGGGTGTCGCGCGCCTCCTTGAACAGTTCGTCCTCCTCCTCGTCCAAGTGGTGGCGGACGAGTTCGTCGAGGACCTGCACCTTGGCCTTCCAGGCGGTGCCGTCGACGGGCATCAGGTTCAGCTCGCCCAGCAGCGTGTCGATCAGATGGTGTTCGTTCAGCCCCTCGGCCGCCTCCTCACGGGTGGCGCGGGCGTTGACGATGGTAGCGTAGAAGACCGTCTCCTCCACCTTGTGGTGCGCCCACAGCTCGCGCTGGAGCTGCTCGAACAGCATGCGGCGCCCCGCCTTGTCGTCCTCCGGCGCGTCGGCGATGCGGGTGAGCAGCGTGCGCAGCGTGTCGTGGTCCTGCTCGATCCGGTCGTAGATGTCCATGAGACGCCGTCCTTTCTCCCGTTGCTTCGGTCACGTTGGGACTCAGAACCCCCCGCTCGCCGCGGGGTTCCCCTTCCGCGCCGACGGGCGGCGGGGTACCCTGCGCGTCCATCCCGACCACCCCTGAACGTCCGGAGCGTTCCGCCGTGTCCCCCGCCCTCCTCGCCCCCTTCGGCATCGCCCGCCTGCCGCGCATCGTCTTCGGCGCCGGCACCGTCGCCACGCTGCCGGCCGAGGTCGCGGCGCTGGGCACGCGCGCCTTGCTGGTGACCGGCGGCGCCTCCTTCCGCGCCACCCCCCGGTGGGAGGCGCTGACGCGCGGCCTCGCCGAGGCCGGTGTCTCCTGGGCCACAGCCAGCGTGTCGGGCGAGCCGACGCCCGAGCAGGTGGACGCGGCGGTCGCCGGGCACCGGGCCGGCGGATTCGACGTGGTGGTCGGCATCGGCGGCGGTGCGGCGCTGGACTTCGCCAAGGCGATAGCCGGGCTGCTGGTGCCCGGCAACTCGGTGATGGACCACCTGGAGGGCGTGGGGCTGGAGCTGCCCTACCGCGGGCCGGCGCTGCCCTTCATCGCCGTGCCCACCACCGCCGGCACCGGCAGCGAGGCGACCAAGAACGCGGTGCTCAGCCGCTCCGGGCCGGACGGTTTCAAGAAGTCCTTCCGCCACGACGACCTTGTGGCGCGTCTGGCGCTGGTGGATCCGGAGTTGCTGGATTCGTGCCCGCCCGCCCTCGTTGCCGCCAACGGCATGGACGCCTTCACCCAGCTTCTCGAATCCTACGTCTCGACGCGCGCCAACCCGATCACCGATGCGCTGGCGTGGTCGGGGCTGGAGGCCTTCGCCGCCGGCTTCTTCGCCGCGTGGCAGCGCGGCGCGGATGCGGAGGCCGGGCGCAGCCAGCTTGCCTACGCGGCCCTGATGTCCGGCATCTGCCTTGCCCAGACAGGGCTGGGGGCGGTGCACGGGCTGGCCTCGCCGCTCGGCGCCTTCTTCCCGATTCCGCACGGCGTCGTCTGCGGCACGCTGGTGGCCGATGCCACCGACGTGAACATCACCGCGCTCAAGGCGCGCGCTCCCGATTCGCCGGCCCTGCGCAAGTACGCCCGCGTCGGCCGCCTGCTGGGCGGTCTGAGCGGCCATGCCCGCGACGGCGAGGCGCTGGACACCCTGGTCGGGCTGCTGCGCGCGTGGCAGGACCGGCTGGCGCTGCCCCGTCTCTCCGCCTTTGGCGTGGCCACCGGCGACGTGGACCGCGTCGTCGCCAACAGCCGCGGCTCCAGCATGAAGACCAACCCGCTGGTGTTGACCGACACCGAGATCGCCGGGATCGTGCGGCGCCGGCTGTAACGGCATCGCGCAACCCGCGGGTGAGTCGTTCCTGCAACAGGGGTCGGGAAAGTGCGTGCGCGGCGTGCGGCGGCGTTGACCAGCACGGCAGTGGAATCAGACAGTTGGGTGTGTTCCCTCATCCGCTGACTCATCCCCCAGATCCGCCATGTCGACCGCTTTCTCCTCCGCCGCCCTTCTCGACGACGGTACCCTGCAGGCGATCCAGGTCCTGGCCGCCGCGGTCGAGCGCGAGCGCATCCCGGGCATCGTCGAGTTCCACCAGACCGCCGACGCGCTGTCGCGCGCCTACGCCTCGCGCTCGCCGGAGGATCTGGAGTACGCCGTCACCGCCTTCGATTCGCTGGATCGCGAGCTGCGCACGCGCATCGTCGAGCGGGCGCACGCCATCGCCCGCACCGAGCGCGGGCGCCTGCCGATCCCCGCGCCGCCCGCATCCGTTCCGGCGCGTGCCGCGCGCCCGGCCCGCCGCACCTCCGGCGGCGCCACCGGCTTCCTCAGCGCGCTCAACCACGGCACGCGCGGCGCCAAACCCGAGGTGGACGGCCGCAGCGCCGTGCGCGACCGCCTGCTCGCCGACCTCGGCCGCAAGACCGGCGGTGACGACATCTCCGTCGAGGAGATCATCCCACCGCGCTACGACGGCCCGCCGCCCAAGTGGTGGTGAGCGGTTGGTGGTGAGCGGCGCGACGAACGCCCGTGCCGGCGGTTGATGGGGCTACCCCATCCACCGAATTGAGGCACGCCATGGCCGAGGACCCCAATCGCAAGCCCGCCGCCGACCGGCCCGCCAACCCCGGCGGCGACCAGGACCACGACCGGGACCGCGACAAGACCCTGACCGAGCAGGAGGAGGACAAGGCCGGCGGCGCCAACAAGAAGACGCCGGGCCCGATCTATGACGTCTGACGTGAGAATGCCCCTCCCCACGTGTTGAGCGTTCGCAGCAACATGGGGGAGAGGGGCATGGTCAACGACGTTACCAGGGGCGTGATCTTCGACGTGGACGGGACGCTGGTCGATTCGGTGGACCTGCACGCGGCGGCGTGGCAGGAGACCTTCGCCCATTTCGGCCACCCCGCCGATTTCGACGCGGTGCGAGGCCAGATCGGCAAGGGTGGCGACCAGATCATGCCGGTCTTCATCCCGCCCGACGTGCTCGAACGGAAGGAAGAGGAGATCGACGCCTTCCGCCACGACCTGTTCAAGCGCAAGTACCTTCGCCAGGTGCGTGGCTTCCACCGCGTGCGCGCCCTGTTCCAGCAGTTGCGCGCCGACGGCAAGCGGCTGGCGCTCGCCTCCTCGGCCAAGGGCGACGAACTGGCCTGCTACAAGCGCGCGGCCGACATCGACGATCTCGTGGACACCGAAACCTCCTCCGACGACGCCGACCGCTCGAAGCCGCACCCCGACATCTTCGAAGCGGCGCTGAACCGCCTGAACCTCCCGAAGGACGCGGTCGTCGTGGTCGGCGATTCGCCCTGGGACGCCCGGGCGGCGGCCAACGCCGGCCTGCGCTGCATCGGGCTGCTGTGCGGCGGATTTGCCGCAGCCGATCTGCGCGACGCCGGCTGCGCGGAGCTGTACGCCAGCCCGGAAGACCTGTTACGCCATCTCGACCGCAGCCTGATCGGCCGCGGCTGACGCCCATCTACGGAAAAGGAGCCACCCCATGGAAGGCCGCCGCATTCCCTCCGTCGTCTTCAAGACCCGCGTGCGCGACGAAAGCGTGGGCGGGCCGAACCCGTTCCGCTGGCAGGACGTGCGCAGCGACGAGCTGTTCGCCGGCAAGCGCGCCGTCGTCTTTTCGCTGCCCGGCGCCTTCACGCCGACCTGCTCCAACGAGCAGTGCCCGGCCTTCGAGCGCCTGTACGAGGAGATCCGGGGCCTGGGCGTGGACGAGGTCTACTGCCTCAGCGTCAACGACGCCTTCGTGATGTTCCAGTGGGGCAAGAGCCTGAACCTCTCCAAGGTGAAGCTGATCCCCGACGGCAACGGCGACTTCACCCGCCGCATGGGCATGCTGATCGACAAGCGCCACGTCGGCTTCGGCATGCGAAGCTGGCGCTACGCCATGGTGGTGAACGACGGCGTGATCGAGAAGTGGTTCGAGGAGCCGGGCATCAACGACGAGGGCCAGAACGGCGACCCGTACGGCGAATCCTCGCCCGAAAACGTCATCGGCTACCTTAGGCAGCGCTGACCGGCGCAGCACTCCCGGCGGTTCCCCCTGTTGTTCATGGCTGACGGAACAGCAGGAGGACCACCGTGGATGCCGAGGCGATCGTCGAGAACCGCATCTACCAGATCATCGCCAACTTCCTGGCAAGCCTGCCGCAATACGGGATGGCGCTGGCCGTCCTGGCCGTCACCTGGGCGCTGGCGCGCGTCGTCACGCGCCTGTTCCGGCGGGGGCTGGGCCACACGCGCATGCGCCGCTCGCTGGCCGACGTGCTGGAAAAGCTGGCCTCCACCGTCGTCTGGCTGGGCGGCCTGCTGATCGCCGCGGTCATCGCCTTCCCTGGCATCAGCCCGGGCCAGGTGGTGACGGCGCTGGGCCTGGGCTCCATCGCCATAGGCTTCGCCTTCAAGGACATCCTGGAGAACTTCATCGCCGGCGTCCTGATCCTCTACCGCGAGCCCTTCCGCCTGGGCGATTTCATCGAGTGCAACGGCATCGAGGGCCGGGTCGAGGAGATCACCATCCGCGACACCCACATCCGCCAGACCGACGGCGTGCGCGTCGTGGTGCCCAACGCCATGCTCTACCGCGAGCCGGTCAACGTGCTGACCGACCTCGACCACCGCCGCACCACGATCACCTGCGGCGTCGCCTACGGCGAGGACGTGGACGAGGCGCGCGCCGTGATCCGCAAGGCCGTGGAGGCGCTGCCCAGCGTGCGCCGCGACCGCGACGTGCAGATCTTTGCCAAGGCCTTCGGCGAGAGCAGCGTCGATTTCGAGGTGACGTGGTGGACCGGCTCCAGGCCGGTGGACATCCGCCGCTCCCGCGACGAGGTGGTGGCCGCCGTCAAGCGCGCCCTGGACGAGGCGGGCATCGAGATCCCCTTCCCCTACCGCACCCTGACCTTCAAGGAGCCGGTTGCCCTGCGCCGTGCGGAGCCCCGCCCCCGCGCCCACCGGCCGCCCGAAGCGGCGGACTGACCGGCCCCTGCGGGAACGGTGCAAGGCCTGCAAAAGAACGTGCACCGTCGGGCATGCGAACGAACCCGCGGCCGTGCTCGTCTGTTCTATGGGCAAGACCGGCGCCCCTGCCGGCATGTGGAAAGAGAGACCGCCGTGCGCTTGCTCGTTGTCGACGATGACCCGCTGATCGGGTCGGCCATGCGTGCCGTCCTGGAACAGGCCGGGCACGCGGTTCTGGGCCCGGTGCGGTACGCCGCCAAGGCCCTGCGGATCGCCGAGCGCGACCGGCCCGACCTCGCCCTGGTCGATCTGGCCCTGCCCGGCGGGGAGAACGGCCTGAGCCTGGCCCGCCGCCTGGACGAACTGGCGGTGCCCTGCCTGCTCGTCACCGGCTACGACGTCATGCCCGAGGAGGCCGGCAGCGCCACCATCGGCGTCCTGCGCAAGCCCTTCGCCCCCGACGTCCTGCTGGCCTCCATCGGCACCATCGACGAGGCGCTGGCCGGCTTCACCACGGCACCGCCGCCCCAGCAGCTCCGCCTGTTCGGCGCGCGGCTGGCGCGCTTCGCGGCCTTGTGGCACGCGCCGATCTGACGGAAGGGGCATCGCATGAACCGCTACCTTGCCGGCGCGCTGGCCGGCGCCATCGCCACGGTGCCGATGACCTGGGCGATGAACCGCATGCACCGCCGCCTGCCGCGGCGCGAGCGCTACCCGCTGCCGCCGCGCCTGATCACCGAACGCGTGGCCGCCGCGGTGGACGTCGCCGACGACCTCACCGGGCGCCAGCACGAGGCGCTGGCGCTCGCCAGTCACTACGCCTACGGCGCCGCCGTGGGCGCCGGCTGCGCCCCCGTCATCCAGGCCACCGGCGCCCCGCCGGTGGTGGCCGGCGTCGGCTACGGCCTCGCGGTGTGGGGAGCGAGCTACCTGGGCTGGATCCCGGCGTTGCGCATCCTGCGACCGGCCACGGAACACCCGGCGCGCCGGGTGGCGATGATGCTGGCCGCGCACATGGTGTGGGGCGCCGCCACCGGCTACCTGACCGCGCGCCTGTCGCGCTGGAACACCCCCGCCTCGCCCGCCCGCGCCGCCTGGACCGACGAGGACACCGGCGCCACCGTGCGCCGGCAGGAGGAGCCGGCGGAGGTGGCGTGAGCAGGCGGGCGGCCACCGACCAGTGGCCGACGGCGCCTCGACAGCTCCCCGCTTCATCGGTTGCGGGGCGGTGCGCAGGGCCGGACCTCGATCCGACCTGCGAACCGCGCGTCCTGCACAAACGAAAAGCGCGCCCCGAAGGGCGCGCTTCCCGAACGTTCCTGAACCCAGGGCTCAGTTCTTGGCCTTGTCGACGAGGCGGCGCTCGGCGATCCAGGGCATCATGGCGCGCAGCTTCTCGCCGACCTGCTCGATCGAGTGCTCGGCGTTGCGGCGGCGGATGGCCTTGAAGCTCGGCTGGCCCGCCTTGCACTCCAGCATCCAGTCGCGCACGAAGCGGCCGGTCTGGATGTCCTCCAGGACGCGCTTCATCTCGGCCTTGGTCTCGGCGGTGATGATGCGCGGGCCGGTCTTGTAGTCACCGTATTCGGCGGTGTTGGAGATCGAGTAGCGCATGTTGGCCATGCCGCCCTCGTACATCAGGTCGACGATCAGCTTCACCTCGTGCAGGCACTCGAAGTAGGCCATCTCCGGGGCGTAGCCGGCCTCGACCAGCGTCTCGTAGCCGGCCTTGATCAGCTCGGTCAGGCCGCCGCACAGCACGGCCTGCTCGCCGAACAGATCGGTCTCGCACTCTTCCTTGAAGGTCGTCTCGATGACGCCGGCGCGACCGCCGCCGATGGCCGAGGCGTAGGACAGCGCGATGTCCAGGGCGTTGCCGGTGGCGTTCTGGTGCACGGCCACCAGACAGGGCACGCCGCCGCCGCGCTGGTACTCGCCGCGCACGGTGTGGCCGGGGCCCTTCGGGGCGACCATGAACACGTCCAGGTCGGCGCGCGGCTCGATCAGGTTGAAGTGCACGTTCAGGCCGTGCGCGAACACCAGGGCGGCGTTCTGCTTCATGTTCTTGGCGAGGTCGTCGCGGTAGAGGTCGGCCTGCAGCTCGTCGGGGGTGAGGATCATCACCACGTCGGCCCAGGCGGCCGCCTCGGCCGGCGCCATGACCGTGAAGCCGGCGCCTTCGGCCTTCTTGACCGTGGCCGAACCCGGACGGAGTGCTACGCGCACGTCCTTCACGCCGCTGTCACGCAGGTTGTTGGCGTGGGCGTGGCCCTGGCTGCCGTAGCCGACGATGACGACCTTCTTGCCCTTGATCAGGTTCACGTCGGCATCACGATCGTAATAAACGCGCATGGTGGTTCCTCGGGTTTTGTCAGATATGGCCTGTTCCGGCGAGCAGGCCGCATTAATCCGTCTGGCGGTGGGCTCGTCAAGCGCCACGCCGTTGCACAGCGGGAAAACCACGGGCGGCCGGCGCATACCAGCCGCCCGCGTGCGTCGTCAGAAGCCCTGGGCGCCCTTCGACATGGCGACGACGCCCGTCCGGCTGGCCTCGACGAGGCCGAGCTGGCTCATCAGCCCCATGAAGTCGTCGATCTCGCCGGTGGCGCCGGTCACCTCGAAGACGAAGGAGGTGAGCGTGGCGTCCACCACCCGCGCCTTGAAGATGTCGGCCAGACGCAGCGCCTCGATACGGCGCTCGCCGGTGCCGGCCACCTTGACCAGCGCCATCTCGCGCTCGACGCTCGGCCCCTCGTCGGTCAGGTCGTGCACCTTGTGCACCGGCACCAGACGGCTGAGCTGCGCCTTGATCTGCTCGATGATCATGCGCGTGCCCGACGTGACCAGCGTGATGCGCGACAGGTGGTCGGCGTTGTTCACCTCCGCCACCGTCAGGCTCTCGATGTTGTAGCCGCGGCCCGAGAACAGGCCGATGACGCGGGCGAGCACGCCCGGTTCGTTGTCCACCAGCACAGCGATGGTGTGCTTCTCGATCTTGTCTTCCACGACACGAATCTCCGCCAAGGTCGTTCTTCGCTTACACCAGCACCATGCCGTCTTCCGGCGTGGCGTCCGACGGGTTGTCGTCCGGGCCGAAGAGGATCTCGTTGTGCGCCTTGCCGCCGGGGATCATCGGGAAGCAGTTTTCCTTCGGGTCCACGGCGATGTCGACGATGACCGGCTTGTCGGTGACGGCCAGCATCTGTTCGATGACCTTGTCCACATCCTCCACCTTGGTGGCGCGCAGGCCGACGCAGCCCCACGCCTCGGCCAGCTTCACGAAGTCCGGCAGGGCCTCCGAGTAGCTTTCCGAATAGCGCGAGCCGTGCAGCAGCTCCTGCCACTGGCGGACCATGCCCATGTACTGGTTGTTCAGGATGAAGATCTTGACCGGGGCGCGGAACTGCACGGCGGTGCCGATCTCCTGCATGTTCATCAGGAACGACGCCTCGCCCGACACGTCCACCACGATGGAGTTGGGGTGAGCGAGTTGGGCGCCGATGGCCGCCGGCAGGCCGTAGCCCATGGTGCCCAGGCCGCCCGAGGTCAGCCAGCGGTTCGGCTGGTCGAAGGGCAGGAACTGGGCGGCCCACATCTGGTGCTGGCCCACCTCGGTGGTGATGTAGAAGTCCTTGCCCTTCAGGTGCTCGCGCAGGCGCTCCAGCGCGTACTGCGGCTTGATGACCGACTCGGTGCGGTTGTAGTTCAGGCAGTTGCGCGCCCGCCACGTGTCGATCCGGCCCCACCACTCCTTCAGCGCCGCCTGATCCGGGCGCTTCTGGCGGGCCTTCCAGATGCGGATCATGTCCTCCAGCACGTGGGCGCAGTCGCCGACGATGGGGATGTCCACCGCCACGTTCTTGTTGATCGAGCTGGGGTCGATGTCGATGTGGATCTTCTTGGACCCCGGCGCGAACTCCGACAGCTTGCCGGTCACGCGGTCGTCGAAGCGCGCGCCGATGTTGATCATGACGTCGCAGTTGTACATCGACAGGTTGGCCTCGTAGGTGCCGTGCATGCCCAGCATGCCCAGCCACTGCGGCTCCGACGCCGGGAAGGCGCCCAGGCCCATCAGCGTCGAGGTGATCGGATAGCCGGTCATCTTGACGAATTGGGTCAGCAGCTTGGCCGCCATCGGGCCGGAGTTCACCACGCCGCCGCCGGTGTAGAAGATCGGCCGCTTGGCGTTGGCGATCAGCTCGACCGCCTCCTCCACCTTGGCCAGATCGGCCTTCACCTGCGGGCGGTAGGTCTTGTGCTTCACCTCGATGGCCGGCACGTAGGTGCCCTCGGCGAACTGCACGTCCTTCGGCAGGTCGACGACCACCGGGCCGGGACGGCCGGTGCGCGCCACGTAGAAGGCCTCGTGCAGGGTGCGGGCCAGCTTGTCGACGTCCTTCACCAGATAGTTGTGCTTGGTGCAGGGCCGGGTGATGCCGGTGGTGTCGGCCTCCTGGAAGGCGTCGTTGCCGATCAGGTGCGTCGGCACCTGACCGCACAGGCAGACGATCGGGATCGAGTCGCACAGCGCGTCCAGCAGGCCCGTCACCGCGTTGGTGGCGCCAGGGCCGGAGGTCACGAGCACGCAGCCCACCTTGCCGGTGGAACGGGCGTAGCCCTCGGCCGCGTGGACGGCCGCCTGTTCGTGCCGTACGAGGATGTGGCGAAGGTCGTTCTGCTTGAACAGCTCGTCGTAGATCGGGAGTACGGCGCCGCCGGGATAGCCGAAGATGATGTCGACGCCCTGGTCCTTCAGGGCCTTGATGACGATCTGCGCGCCGGTCAGCTTCTGCTCAGCCATAGTTTTCGACCTTCGTTGCTGGCCCCCGTCGCACGGGCGGCCCGTTCGCTGTCCCCGGTTCGCTGCACCCGCACACAGTTAAAACAAGGGGTTACCCCCTGCGGCGGCGGACCGGGAGCGGAAACCTAGACAAAAGGCCGGGCGAAGGTCAATGGCTTTCGCGAATTAGTGCAAAGTTTTTTTGTCGCGGCTTTTCCGTTTATTGCGTGAACGAAGCAACGCCCTGCCCGCCGGCCGCCGTGGGGCGGCCGTGGGCAGGGCGTATGCCGGCGCGGGGGTCAGGCGGATACCCGTACGAGGAGGTCGGCGAGGCGGCGGATGCCTTCGCGGATGCGCTCCGGCTTGGTGGCGGAGAAGCTGAGGCGGATGGTGTTGCGCCCCGAGCGGTCGGGGAAGAACGCGGCCCCCGGCACGAAGGCGACGTTCGCCTCCTTGATGGCGCGGGCCAGCAGCTCGGTGCCGCACATGCCCTCGGGCAGCTCGATCCACACAAACATGCCGCCCTGCGGCTTGGTCCAGGTCACGCCGGCCGGCATGAACTCCGCCAGCGCTGCCAGCATGGTGTCGCGCCGCTCCTTGTAGACGACGCGCAGGCGCTTCACGTGGCTGTCGAAGATCTCCGACACCACGTCGTGCAGCACGATCTGGTTGATGGTGGAGGTGTGCAGGTCGGCCGCCTGCTTCATCAGCACCAGCCGGTTGATCACGTCCTTCGGCGCGCTGACCCAGCCGACGCGCAACGCCGGCACCATGGTCTTGGAGAAGGAACCGCAGTGGATGACCTGCCCCGGCACCCCGCCGTTGCGCGCCGCGTCGAGGCCGGCCAGCGACGGCAGGAACTCGCCGTCGTAGCGCAGCTCGGCATAGGCCGCGTCCTCGATGATCGGCACGCCGGCCTCGGCGCACAGCTCGACGATGGCGTTGCGGCGCTCCAGCGACACGGTGGTGCCGTTGGGGTTCTGGAAGTCGGGCACGAGGTAGAGGAACTTCGGCTTGCGCGCCAGCGCCGCCTCGAGGTCGGCCAGCACCGGCCCCTCCTCGTCCATGGCGATGGAGACGTACGTGGGCTCGTACGGCGAGAACGCCTGGAGGGCGCCCAGGTAGGTAGGCTTGGTCACCGCCACGAGGTCGCCGGGGCCGATGAGCAGCTTGCCCAGGAAGTCCAGCGCCTGCTGCGAGCCGCTGGTGATCAGCACCTCGTCCGGGCCGATGCGCACGCCCTTGCGGTCCATGTAGCCGCACAGCCAGTCGCGCAGGGGCGTGTAGCCCTCGCTGATCGTGTACTGGAGCGCACCGCCGACGCCGGTGTTGGACTGAAAGACCTTCTCATAGGCGCGCGCGATGGCGGCGGACGGGAAGCTGTCGGCATCCGGGATGCCGCCGGCGAAGGAGATGATCTCCGGCCGGTCGATCAGCTTCAGCAGCTCGCGGATCTCCGACGCGCTCATGCCGGCCACGCGGCCGGCGAACAGCTTCTCCCACTCCAGCGTCACTTTCGGTCTCCCCAGAACTCAGATGCGCACAGTCATATCAAGGGTGCGCAGGATGGCATCACGGACATTTTCGGTGTAGAGGGCCGGCACGGCATGGCAGCCATGCGCCGCCCCCGCCGCAATCGACGACAACGGCCGGGCCGCAAGCTGGTGGCGGAACCAGGTGCCCTGCCGCTTGGCGTAGTTGCGGGTGGATTGCTGCCCTTTCGCGACGGCTTCGTCCAGCGTCATCGCGCCGTGCAGGTGCGCGCGCAGTTCGGGCACGCCCAGCGCCTTCATCACCGGCAACGCCGGATCGAGGCCCAGCGCGTCCAAACGCCGCACCTCGTCCAGCGCCCCCTGCTCCAGCATCGTCACGAAGCGTCGGTCGCAGCGCTCATAAAGATCCGCGCGCGGCGGCTCCAGGACGACGATGTGGAAGGACAGGCCGGGCGGCGGCCCCTCGGCGCTCTCCGCCTGCCATTCCGACAGGGGCCGGCCGGTTGCCTCCAGCACCTCCCACGCGCGGGTCAGGCGCGCGGTGTCGCCGGGAGCGAGGCGAGCCATGGCGGGATCGCGCGCCACCAGCTCGGCCCGGAGCGCCTCGCCGCCAAGCTCCTTGAGGCGCTCGTGCGCGGCACGGCGGACCTCGTCCGGCACGGACGGCACGGCACTCAGCCCCTCCATCAGCGCGCGCAGGTACAGGCCGGTGCCGCCGACGACCACGGGCACCCGGCCCTCCGCGTCCGCGGCGGCGATCTCGTCCAGCGCCATCGTCCGCCAGCGCGCCGCCGAGCCGCGCTCTGCGCCCGGCAGCACGCCGTACAGCCGGTGCGGCACGCGCGCGAGGTCGTCCGCGCCCGGCCGCGCGGTGAGCACGTCCAGCTCGCGATAGAGTTGCATGCTGTCGGCGTTGATGACGGTGCCGCCGAACGCCAGTGCCACGTCGACCGCCAGCGCCGACTTGCCCGAGGCGGTGGGGCCGCCGATGATGACGACAGGTTTCACGATCAAAAACACGTTGCAGGTTGGGTTGAGCGCCAGCGAAAATCCAACATTCCTTGCAACGCGGACACGTTGGGTTTTCGGCTTCGCCTCAACCCAACCTACGGGACCGCGCGCGGTTTCACCAAGAACGTTTCTCACCCCGCCCGCTCTGTGCTAGGGGAGCGCCGCGCCTTCCATCACGCCGGTCCGCCGCCATGCCCGCTTCGCTCCCCTGCGTCCTCACGCTGATCGCCAGCCCGACAACCGCCGTCCTGAACGACGAGGCCGCGCACGCCGTGCGGGCGGCCCTCGCCGGGCTGGGCGCCGACGCCGCGAAGCCGGACTGGCTGGCGTCGGGGGCCGCCTGCGACCTGCCCTTCGACTTCCTGGCGCCGGAACAGGCGGAGGCCGCGGCGCGCCACGCGCTGGGCGGCCTGCCGGTGGACGTCGTGGCGCAGCCGCGCGCCGGCCGGCGCAAGCGCCTGCTGGTGGCCGACATGGAATCCACCATCATCCAGCAGGAGATGCTGGACGAACTGGGCGACTACGTCGGCCTCAAGGACCACATCGCCGCCATCACCGCGCGCGCCATGAACGGCGAGATCGACTTCAAGGGCGCGGTGCGCGAGCGCGTGGCGCTGCTGGAGGGTTTGTCGGAGCACGTGCTGGACGAGGTGTGGGTGCGCGCCGAGCTGATGCCGGGCGCCCGCGCGCTGCTCGCCACCATGCGCGCCAACGGCGCCTTCTGCGTTCTGGTGTCCGGCGGCTTCCGCTGTTTCACGCGCAAGGTGCGCGACTGGGTCGGCTTCGACGAGGATCGCGGCAACGACCTGGAAGTGGTGGACGGCAAGCTGACCGGCCGCGCCGTGGAGCCGATCCTCGACAAGACCTCCAAGCTGGACGCGCTGCTGGAGTTCGCCGGCGCCCGGCAGGTGCCGGTCGTGGAGACGCTGGCGGTCGGCGACGGGGCGAACGACCTGCCGATGCTGCTGGCCGCCGGCCTGGGCATCGCCTACCACGCCAAACCGGCGGTCGCCGCCGAGGCGCGCGCCCGCATCGACCACGGCGACCTCACCGCGCTGCTCTACGCCCAGGGCTACCGCGCGTCGGAGATCACCGAGGGGTAAGGGAACGGTTACGGCGCCACCAACGGCAGGCGGATGAGGAAGCCGGCGCCGCGCGGGACCGGCTCGAACACGGAAATCTCGCCGCCCAGGCGGCCGACCACCAGGTTGTAGACGATGTGCAGGCCCAGCCCCATGCCGCCGGCGCCGCGCCGCGTGGTGAAGAACGGGTCGAAGATGCGCGCCCGGAGTTCAGCCGGGATGCCACGGCCGTCATCGGTGTAGCGCAACTCGACCCGATCGCCGTCGCGCGCGACGGTGAGCGCCAGGGTGCCCGTCCGCCCCTTTTCGTAGCCGTGCACCAGCGAGTTTACGAGAAGCTGGTTCAGCACGCGCACCAGCGATGCCGGGTAGCTGTCCATGGCGATGCCGTCGGGGCAGGACAGCGCCACGCGGTGGCCGGTGCGGCCCAGGTCGGCGCCCGGCTCGGCCAGCGCACCGGCGACGACCGCTCCCAGGTCGAAGGACCGCCGCTCGTCCCCGCCGGTGTCGACCATCACGCGCTTGAAGGCGTCGACCAGCCCGGCGGTGCGCGACGCGTCGTCGAGGATGAGGCGGGCCGCCTCCAGCGGTTCCCCCAGGTCGGCGCCCAAGGCGCTCTGGACCGCCGCCAGCCGCTCCTCCAGGAAAGAGGCGGCGGTGAGGATGTTGCCGACGGGCGTGTTGATCTCGTGCGCGACGCCGGACACCAGTAGGCCAAGCGCCGCCATCTTCTCCGCCTGCACCAGCCGTTCCTGCGTGCGGCGCAGCGTGGCCAGCGCGGCCTCGGCCTGCTCCTTGGCGTGGCGGAGCTGCTCGGTGCGCGCCGCCACGGTCGCCTCCAGCCGTGCGGCCCCCAGCACACGCTCGGTCACGTCGGTGAAGGTGAAGACATAGCCGCCGCTCTCCAGCGTGGTGCCGGTGATGTGCAGGAAGCTGCCGTCGGGGCGCTGGCGGTCCATGGACCACGGGGCACCGTTGCGCGCCGGGGCGGTGCGCTCCTCGATCAGGCGCTCGATATCGCCGGGGCCGTACTCACCGCGCACGGCCAGATGGCGCATCAGATCGGCCAGCGGGCGCCCAGGCACCACCAGCGCGTCCGGCACGTCGAACAGAGCGCGGTAGGCGGCGTTGGTGAACACCACGCGCAGGTCGCGGTCGACGACCAGCAGTCCCTGGGCGATGCGCGCCAGCGAATCCTGCAGGAGAGCGAGGATGGATGCGTCCGTCATCGGCCGGCCGGGCTCGCGCGAAAAGAGAAACGGCGCCGATGGTACACCACCGGCGCCGTTTCCGCATCCACAGCCGTGCTTGCGCTTAGCCCTTGCCGAGCGGCAGCGCCACGAAGCGCAGGTCGCCCTGGCGGTCCACCAGCAGCAGGATCGACTTCTTGCCCTGGTCGCGCGCCTTCTGGAGCTTGGCGGTGACATCGGCCGGGGTCTTCACCTCTTCCTGGCCGACCTCGATGATGACGTCGCCGGCGCGCATGCCCTTTTCGGAAGCCGGCGAGCCGTTCTGCACCTCGGTCACCACCACGCCCTTCAGCTCCGGCTTCAGGTCGAACTGCTGGCGCATCTCGGGCGAGATGTTGGTGAGCTTCAGGCCCAGCGCCTCCGTGGTCTTGGGCGCCTGGCCCTGGGGCCGCTGGCTCTGGTCCTCCGGCACGTTGGCGAGCAGGCCGGACTCCTCGGCCGCCTCCAGCTCGCCGACCTTGACCTGCACGGTCACCGGCTTGCCCTTGCGCCACACCTCCAGCGGCACCGCCTTGTCGATCGGCGTCTCGGCGACGACGCGCGGCAGGCTGCGCATCTCCTTGATGTCCTTGCCGTCGAACTTGGTGACCACGTCGCCCGGCTGGACGCCGGCCTTGGCGGCCGGGCCGTTCGGGGTGATCGAGGCGACCAGCGCGCCCTTGGCCCCCTGAAGGCCCAGGCTCTCGGCGATCTCCGGCGTCACCGCCTGGATGCGTACGCCCAGCCAGCCGCGCCGGGTCTTGCCGAACTCCTTGAGCTGGGCGACGACGCTCTTGGCGAGGTTGGAGGGGATGGCGAAGCCGATGCCGACCGAACCGCCGGACGGCGAGAAGATCGCCGTGTTGATGCCGATGACCTCGCCGTTCATGTTGAACATCGGGCCGCCGGAGTTGCCGCGGTTGATCGAGGCGTCGGTCTGCAGGAAGTCGTCGTACGGGCCGGCGTTGATGTCGCGCTGGCGGGCCGAGATGATGCCCGCCGTCACCGTGCCGCCCAGGCCGAACGGGTTGCCGATCGCCAGCACCCAGTCGCCGACGCGCATGACGTCGCTGTCGCCCAGCGGCACAGCGGTAAGCGGGTGGGTGGTCTTGATCTTCAGCAGCGCCAGATCGGTCTTCTGGTCGCGGCCGACCAGCTCGGCCTTGATGTTGGTGTCGTCGTTCAGGATGACGTTGATCTCGTCGGCGTCCTGGATCACGTGGTTGTTGGTGACCACGAGGCCCTGCTTGGCGTCGATGATGAAGCCCGAGCCCAGTGACGTGGCGCGCCGCGGCGGCGCGTCCGGCTGCTGGCCGTGGCGGTCGAAGAAGTCCTTGAAGAACTCCTCGAATGGCGAGCCCGGCGGGAACTGCGGGATCTCCGGACGCGGCCCTTCGCGGCCGCCGGGCGCGCCGGGGCCGCCTGGACCGTTGGGGCCACCGGGGCCGCCGCGCTGCGGAGCCGCCTGGCTGGTGGAAATGTTGACGACGGCAGGCAGGAGCTTCTCCGCCAGATCCGCGAAGCTGGAGGGGGCCGGGCGCCCCTGCGCCGCGGCCGGGCTGCTGACGGCCAGCATCGCCGCCCAGAGGAGCGCGGCAAGCAGCGGCAGCAGCGCCCAGCCGATCAGGCGGGCATGCCGGCCGTCGCGGGCGGCGACGGCAATGGCGGACGGAAGGTGTCGGTTGCGGTTCACTGAGATGGTCTCCCTGCCTCGAACGTCGCCACGGGGCCGGACGCGCGAAGGTACTTCCGATGGCGGTGCACACCCGTTCCGAAAGCGGATGTAGGCCGCGCGCGTCACGGCTTCAAGCGAGCGCACGCCACCTCCGCCCAAGGTTGGAGCCAGAGTATGCGGGAACGAGTATGGTCAAAAAAGGGCGGCCGGGTCTACGACCCTCAAGAGAAAAAGCGATCAGAGGGTCCGCAGCATCCACACAGCGCCGACGCCGGCCACCGCCGCCGCCAGCCCGGCCAGCCGCATGTGCCCTTCCGGAACGGTCAGCGCCTCGACGATGACGCGGCGCATGGCGCCGGGAAACAGGGCGTAGAGCGAGCCCTCGATCACCAGCACCAGGGCCAGCGCGGTCAGCAGATCGTCCATGGGGAAATTCTTTTCAAAAGGAATACCGCACCACCCGGGCGCGCAAGCGGCCGGGTGGTGGCAAGTGTCGCCTGTTACTGCGCCGTCGCGGTCGCCGGGGCCGCCGCCGGGGCGGGCGGGCGGTTGACCGAGGTCGACGCCGGAGCGGGAGCGGCGGCGCCGCCCACCGTGCCGTCGCCGAAGTAGCGGAAGAAGTCGCCCGACGGCGACAACACCAGCGTGGTGTCGTCCTTGTTGAGCGCCTTCCGGTAGGCCTCAAGCGAGCGGTAGAACGAGTAGAACTGCGGGTCCTGCGACGTCGCCTCGCCGATCAGCTTGATCGCCTGGTTGTCGCCCTCGCCGCGCAGCACCTGCGCGTCGCGCTGCGCCTCGGCGATGATCACCGTGCGCTCGCGCTCGGCGCGGGAGCGGATCTGCTGCGCCTGCTCCTGGCCCTGGGCGCGCGCCTCGGCCGCCTCGCGTTCGCGTTCGGAGCGCATGCGGGCGAAGATCGCCTGGCTGGTCTCCTCCGGCAGATCGGCGCGGCGGATACGGACATCGACGATCTCGATGCCGTACTGCTTGGCCTTGTCGTTCAGCTCGGCACGGATGTCGTTCATGATCCGCGCGCGCTCCTCCGACAGCACGGCCAGCAGCGTGACGCTGCCCAGCACGCGGCGCAGCGCCGAGTTCAGCGTGGCGCTGAGTTGCGCCTCGGCCACCTGCTCGTTGCGCACGGCCTGGAAGAAGCGCAGCGGGTCGACGATGCGGTAGCGGCCGAAGGCGTCCACGTCCAGACGCTTCTGGTCGGACAGGATGACCTGCTCGACCGGCGGATCGAGGTCGAGGACGCGGCGGTCGACGTAGACCACGGTCTCGATGAACGGGATCTTCAGCTTCAGGCCCGGCTCCTGCAGCACGCGCTTGACGGCGCCGAACTGGGTGACCAGCGCCTGCTGGGCCTGGGTGACGGTGAACAGCGCGCTGGAGGCCAGGAGGCCCAGCAGCACGACGGCGATGCCGGCGATGACGAGGTTGCGGTTCATGACGTCACCTCACCGGGTCTGCTGGCCCGGCTTCGCCGGGGCTGGTTGCGGCTGGGGCGCCGGCTGGAGCTGGTTGAGCGGCAGGTAGGGGACGACCCCCTGCGCGCCCTGCGCGTTGCCGTCGATGATCACCTTGTTCGATCCGCGCAGGATCTCCTCCATGGTCTCCAGGTACATGCGCTTGGCCGTCACGTCCTTGGCCTGCGCGTAGGCCTCGTAGACCTTGCGGAAGCGGTCGGCGTCACCCTGGGCGAGGCTGACGATCTGCTCGCGGTAGGCCGAGGCCTCCTGGATCAGGCGTTCCGATTCGCCGCGGGCGCGCGGGATGATGTCGTTGCGGTAGGCCTCGGCCTCGTTGCGCAGGCGCTCGCGGTCGGCGCGGGCGCGCTGCACGTCGTTGAAGGCGTCGATGACGGGGGCCGGCGGGTCGGCCTTCTGGAGCTGCACCTGCATGACCTCGATGCCCGCCTTGTACTCGTCGAGCATGGTCTGCAGCAGCCGCTGGGTCGCCTGCTCGGTCTGCTGGCGCGCCTCGGTCAGGGCCGGCTGCAGCTCGGTGCGGCCGATCACCTCGCGCATGGCGCTCTCGGCGGCGACCTTCACGGTGCCTTCCGGATCGCGGATCATGAACAGGAACTGGCCGGCGTCCTTGATGCGCCAGAACACGGTGAAGTCGATGTCGATGATGTTCTCGTCGCCGGTCAGCATCAGCGACTCGTCCTGGACGTCGCGCTCGCTGCGCCGCCCCTCGCTGGCCGAACGGTAGCCGACCTCGATTCGGTTCACCGCCGTCACCTTGGGCAGGTACACCGTCTCGATGGGCGCGGGCAGGTGATAGTTCAGGCCGGGCTGCTCGGTGCGCACCCACTCGCCGAAGCGCAGCACGACGCCCTGCTCGTTGTACTCGACCCGGTAGATGCCGCTGGCCAGCCACAAGAGCGCCAGCACACCCAGCACCAGCGCGATCCCCCGGCCGCTGCCGAAGCCGCCGGGCACGGCACGGCGCAGGCGGTCCTGGCCACGGCGCAGAAGGTCTTCAAGGTCAGGAGGCTGGGGGCCACCGCCGCCGCCGCCGGGAGGGCGCCCCCACGGGTTCTGGCCACCACCACCCGGCGGTGGTCCCCAAGGGCCGCCCCCACCGCCGCCCCCACCTTGATTTGTCCACGGCATTCCGCTGTCCCCTCGAATATTCTCATTGCCGGCCGGGCCGGTCGCTACCAATGTATTAGCCACCGATAGTATACACCCCTCTACGATCGGTGAGCGTACACGCGGCGGTTATCCGCCAATATCGGGAAGGAGTTGGAGTTTTCAACCATGGCGAAGGTCACCGAAGAGCAGGTCGTGCAAGCCCTGAAATCCGTCGTCGACCCCGAGCGGGGTGCGGACGTCGTCAGCCTGAACATGTTGTCCGGGCTGGTGGTCCGGGATGGCAACGTGGCCTTTTCCATCGAGGTGGATCCCAAGCGCGGCGCCCAGGCCGAGCCGCTGCGCCACGCCGCCGAGAAGGCCGTTGAGCGGCTGCCGGGCGTGACGTCGGTCACCGCGGTGCTGACCGCGCACAACGCGGCACCGGCCCAGCCGCAGAAGGTCGACCACAGCTACGCCCAGGGCCACGGCCATTTCCAGGGCCAGCAGGAACAGAAGCCGCTGGTGCCCGGCGTGAAGGCCATCGTCGCCGTCGCCTCGGGCAAGGGCGGTGTCGGCAAGTCCACCACCTCGGCCAACCTGGCGCTGGCGCTGGCCGCCAACGGGCAGAAGGTCGGCCTGCTGGACGCCGACATCTACGGACCGAGCATGCCGCGCATGCTGGGCATCCAGGGCCGCCCGGTCAGCCACGACGGCCACACGCTGGAGCCGATGGAGAACTACGGCATCAAGGTCATGTCCATGGGCTTCCTGGTGCCCGAGGACACGCCGATGATCTGGCGCGGCCCGATGGTGATGAGCGCGTTGCAGCAGATGCTGGGCGACGTCAACTGGGGCGAGCTGGACGTGCTGGTGGTCGACATGCCGCCGGGCACCGGTGACGCGCAGCTGACCATGGCGCAGCAGGTGCCGCTGGCGGGTGCTGTGATCGTGTCGACGCCGCAGGACATCGCGCTCCTGGACGCCCGCAAGGGCCTGAACATGTTCCGCAAGGTGGACGTGCCGGTGTTCGGCATCATCGAGAACATGAGCTATTTCTGCTGCCCGAACTGCGGCCACCGCACCGAGGTGTTCAGCCACGGTGGCGCCCGCAAGGAAGCCGAGAAGCTGGGCACCGACTTCCTGGGCGAGATCCCGCTGGACATCCAGATCCGCGAGACCTCGGACGAGGGCCAGCCGATCGTCGTGTCCAAGCCCGATTCGGAGCACGCCAAGGTCTACCGCGCCATCGCCAGGACGGTGTGGGAGAAGGTATCCGCCAACCTGCCGAAGGCCGGCCCGCGAATCGTCGTGCAGTGAGGCATTGCTGACGTTGGGTTTTTCCTTGGCGCTCAACCCAACCTACGGGACCGTCGCAGGTGTCGTAGGCTGGGCTGAGGCCAGAGCGGGAAACCCAACGCGGCACCTCACCGCCCTAGGCAGTTCCCCAGAATCTCGTAGCACAGCGACGCGTCGCGGTCGGCGTTGTAACGCAGTTCGGCCACCCGGCCGCCGCGCACGGCGAAGGTCGCCTCGCAGCGATAGCCGCGCGTCCAGGTCGATACCTCCGGCCGGCCCAGCAGCGGCCCGCGCGGCCCCAACCAGGGGAATTCGTCGACGTCCCAGTCGCGTTCGACGATGATCTGCTCGCGGCCGTAGGTCAGGTACTCCGTGCCGTCGGCGTTGGCCGTGCGCTGCGGCACGCCGGCGCAGGCCAGCAACGCGCCCTTGGGCATGCCCACCAGCGTCTGCGGCGCGCGCAGAGCCGCCTCGTTCCGCGGATTCGCGCAGGATCCCAGCGCCAGCACCGCCGCAATCACCAGCCATCGCGTCATGCGCACCTCCCATGGGGAGAAACGCGCGAATCGGCGCTTCGGCTCAGCCGATCAGCAGGCTGTCGTCGGTGATGTCCACGCCGCCGCGCTGCCGGGCGAAGAGATCCAGCAGGTGCGGCACGTCGAGGCCGGCGCGCTCCTCGCCCGCCACGTCCAGCACCACGCGGCCCTCGTGCAGCATCACCGTGCGGTCGCCGACGTCGAGCGCCTGGCGCATGCTGTGCGTCACCATCAGCGCGGTCAGGCGCTTTTCGGCGACGATGCGGCGGGTCAGGCCGATGACGAAGTCGGCCGTCGCGGGATCGAGCGCCGCCGTGTGCTCGTCCAGCAGCAGGATCTTGCAGCCGGCCAGCGTCGCCATCAGCAGGCTGATCGCCTGCCGCTGCCCGCCCGACAGCAGGCCGATGCGGTCGCCCAGGCGGTTTTCCAGTCCCAGGCCAAGCTCGGCGATGCGGTCGCGGAAACGCGCGTGCCGCTCGCGCGACACCGCGCGGCCCAGGCCGCGCCGGGCGCCGCGCGAGGCCGCCAGCGCCATGTTCTCCTCGATGGTCAGCGCGGCGCAGGTGCCGGCCATGGGATCCTGGAAGACGCGGGCGACGTAGGCTGCGCGCTTCGGCGTCGGCCAGCGCGTCACATCCACGCCGTCGATCGCCACCCGGCCGCGCTCGGGCAGCACGTCGCCGGCCAGAGCCGCCAGGAAGGTCGACTTGCCGGCCCCGTTGGAGCCGATGACGGTGACGAACTGCCCCTCCGGGATGATAAGGTCGACGCCGCGCAGCGCGTGCTTTTCCAGCGCCGTGCCGCGCCCGAAGACGACGTGCAGGTCCCCGACTTCGATCATTTCGCCACCTTCGCCACACGCAGCCTGGAGCGCGGCAGGATCAGCGCCACCGCCACCAGGACGGCGGTGACGAGGTTGAGGTCGGCCGCCTCCAGCCCGACCACGTCGGCGGACAGCGCGAGTTGCACCGCCAGCCGGTAGAGAATGGAGCCGATGACGCAGCCCAGCAGCGCCCCGGCCAGCCCGCGCAACGGCACCAGCGTCTCGCCGACGATCACCGCCGCCAGCCCGACGACGATGGTGCCGATGCCGGTGGTGACGTCGGCGAAACCGTTGGTCTGTGCGAACAGCGCGCCGGCCAGCGCCACCAGCGCGTTGGACAGCGCGATGCCGAAATAGACGTGGCCATCGGTTTCCACGCCCTGGGCGCGCGCCATGCGGGCGTTGACACCGGTGGCCCGCATGGCCAGCCCGAACTCGCTGGTCAGGAACCACGCCAGCAGCGCCACCGCGACGAGCGCCACGACGCCGACAGCCAGTGGCCGCACGATGTGATCCGGCAGCCCCAGCCCATAGAACGGCGTCAGCACCGTGTCCTGCATGAGGATGGCGACGTTCGGCCGGCCCATGACGCGCAGGTTGATGGAGAACAGCGCGATCATGGTGAGGATCGACGCCAGCAGGTGCAGGATGCGGAAGCGCACGTTGAGCAGCGCCGTGACCAGCCCGGCCCCCGCTCCCGCCAGCATGGCGGCGAGGCTTCCCAGCCACGGGTTGCCGCCCGAGACGATCCACGTCGCCGCCACCGCGGCCCCCAGCGGGAAGGAGCCGTCCACCGTCAGGTCCGGGAAGTCGAGCACCCGGAACGACAGGTAGACGCCCAGCGCCACCAGCGCGTAGACGAGGCCGATCTCGACCGCGCCGAAGAAGGCTACGTCGCTCACCGCGTTTCCCTTACTGTCCGACGGTCTTGGTGGCGCGCTTGGCCACCGCGTCGGGGATGGTGACGCCCATGGCCGCCGCGGCCTTGGGGTTGATGAACAGGTCGGTACCGCGCGCCAGCGCCACCGGGATGTCCCCTGCCTTCTCGCCTTTCAGCACGCGCACGACCACTTCGCCGGTCTGCCGGCCGAGCTGGCGGTAGTCGAAGCCCAGGCTGGCCACCGTGCCGCGCACGACGCTGTCGGTGTCGGCGGAGAACACCGGCAGCTTGGCCTGCGCCCCCACGGCCAGCAGCCCCTCCAGCGCCGAGACCACGGTGTTGTCCAGCGGCACGTAGATGGCGTCGGCCTTGCCGACGAGGCTGCGCGCCGCCGTCTGAACGTCGGCCGACTTGTTGGCGGCGGCATTGACCACGGTCATGCCGCGCTTGCCCGCCTCTTCCTTCAGCACGTTGACCATGGCGACGGAATTGGGCTCGCCGGGGTTGAAGACCACGCCCAGGCGCTTGGCGCTGGGCACGATCTCCTGGATCAGGGCGACGTGCTCGCCCACCGGCGCCATGTCCGAGATACCGGTGACGTTGGCGCCGGGCTTGTCCATGCTGCGCACGAGCTGGGCGCTGACCGGGTCGGTAACGGCGGTGAACACCACCGGGATGTCGCGGGTGGCCGCCACCACGGCCTGCGCCGAGGGCGTGGAGATCGGCACGATCACGTCGGGGCGGGCACCGACGAACTGGCGGGCAATCTGCGCGGCGGTCGCCGGGTTGCCCTGCGCGCTCTGGTACTCGATCTTGAGATTTTCGCCCGGGGTGTAGCCGGCGGCCTTCAGCGCGTCGATCACGCCGTCGCGCGTGGCGTCCAGCGCCGGATGCTCGACGATCGCGGTGATGGCGACGGTCTTCGTCTGCGCCAGGACCGGCGTGCTCAACGCCACCCCGATCATGGCCGCCAGAATTGCCTGCCGCTTCCACATGGCTCCACCCCTCTTGTTCGATTCGGTCTGGTGCACGACTATTTAAGCCATGCCGTAGACGGCGCCACCTGGGCCGTCAAGGCACGCGACGGCATGCCTGCCATAGGAGAAACCATGCCCGACGACCCGCGCGACGCGCGCATCCGCGAACTGGAAGACGCGCTGGACTACGTGGCCGGCGAGGCGCGTGCCGGCGGCCACGCGCTGTGCGCGCATGAACTCCAGATGCGGCTGGAAAACATCGCCCGCAAGCTGGAGGAGGTGCGGATCCCGCCAGATCGCACTACATAGTTGGTTTGCGAACGAAACAGGCGACGCCGAACGGCGCGCCGCGAGGGAGAGAGATGGCTTCTGCACCGATCGAAAGCCGGTCCAAGCTGACCGCGGCGCTGCGCGGTTTCGCGCAGACCTGTCCCTGCTGCGGGCGCGGGCGGCTGCTGCACCGCTACCTGAAGGTCGTCGAGCGCTGCGACCGGTGCGGCGAGGCGTACGGGCACCTGCGCGCCGACGACGCGCCGCCGTGGATGACCATCTTCATCACCGGCCACATCGTCGTGCCGCTGGCTCTGAGCGCCGAGCAATCCTGGCAGCCGCCGATGTGGCTGCACATGACGCTGTGGCCGGCGCTGGCGCTGGCGCTCGTCCTGGCGCTGCTGCCGCGCTGCAAGGGCATCATCCTGGGCATGCTGTGGGCCACCGACGCGCGCGAGGCCGAGCACGCCGGGACCGGCCAGGGTTAAAGGATCACGGCGGAGCGTCCCGCTCGGCGAAGACCTGCCTGGCGATGGCGAGCCCATTCACCGTGGCCGGGAAGCCGGCGTAGATGGAGAGGTGGATCAGGATCTCCACGATCTCCTCGCGCGTCACGCCGACGTTCAGCGCGGCGTTGACGTGCACCGCCAACTGCGGCGCGCAGGTGCCCATGGCGGCGAGTGCCGCGATGGTGGCGATCTCGCGGCTGCGCAGGTCGAGACCGGGGCGCGTGTAGACGTCGCCGAAGGGGTATTCGACCATCAGCCGGGCGAAGTCCGGGGCGATGTCCCGCATGGCCGCGACCACGCGTTCGCCGGCGTCGCCGTCGACCTCCTTCAGCTTGGCGAGGCCGCGCCGGTAGCGTTCGTCGTCCATCCGATCCCCCTATGACACGATGGGATAGAGTCTAGCCGATACGGCGGCCCGGCGTGGATCAGCCGAAGGTCAGAGAGAAGCCGGCGGGCGGCTGCCCGGCGGCGTGGCGTTGCCACATGAAGCGCAGCGCCGACTCGAAGCCGCGGGTGAAGCGGACGGCATCGCACGCCGGCGACGCGCGCAGCCGCGCCCGCAACCCATCCCGCAGGTCGGCCAGCCGGTCCGCATCGGCGACGAGCCCGGCGGCCGTGGCGACGTAGGCGTCCGCATCGGCGGCGATCAGGCCCTCAAGCCCGGCCGAGGTCAGGTGGGTGACGGAGTGGCGCGAACAGAACGCCGCGCCGCCCAGCGTCACCACCGGCACGCCCATCCACAGCGCCTCCAGCGTCGTCAGACCGCCGGAATACGGGAAGGGATCGAGCGCCACATCGACGTCGGCGTAGGCGGCCAGGAACTCCCGATGCGGCAATCCGCCGCGCAGGTCGAGCCGGGCGGGATCGACGCCGCGCACGGCGAACAGCGCCCGCACCCGCTCGCGCGTCCCGGCGTCGTCCAGTTGCGGCGTGCGCAGCAGCAGACGGGCACTGGGGACCGCGGTCAGCAGCCGCGCCCACAGGCCGGCCGCCGCGCCGTTCAGCTTGAGCAGCGTGTTGAAGGAACCGAAGGTCGGGGCGCCGCGCGCCGGCAGGGGCGGCGGCGCGGGCTCCGGCGCATCTTCCGGCGGTCCCCAGACCACGTAGGCGTCGGGCAGCCGCACGATCGCCTCGGTCGCCAGCGACTCGGCGCCGGGCGGGCTCTGGCGAGAGTCGGAGATCAGATAGTCCATGGCCGGCAGGCCGGTGGTGCCGACGTAGCCGGCCCAGGTCGTCTGCACCGGCGCCGGCCGGCCCGCGAACACCGCCAGCCGGTTGCCGAAGGTGTGGCCGGCCAGATCGATCAGCACGTGGATGCCGTCGGCGCGGATCTGCCGGTCGAGCGCGCGGTCGTCCAGGCCGGTCGTCCACACCCAGTGGTCGGCCAGCCGCTGCAGGCGCTCCGTCTTCCAGTCCGGGTTGCCGGTGTGGGCGTAGCACGTCGCCTCGAACCCGGCGCGGTCGAGATGCGTCAGCACCGGTTCCAGGAAGAAGCCCACCGGGTGTGCACGGAGGTCCGGCGAGACAAAGCCGATCTTCAGGCGCGGCGCCGGGGCAGCCACCGTGGGCGGCAGTGAGTCGGGATGGCGTACGCCCCAGTCCGCGTGCGCCTGCGCCACCGTACGCGCCGGCTCGCCGGGCACGTACTGCAGCAGGTACAGGTGCATGGAGTGCAGCGCGTCCACCCCCGGATGAAGCCGCAACGCCCGGCCCAGCGCGCGCGCGGCCTCCTCCACCCGCGCTTGTGGCGCCAGGGCCTTGGTGGCGCGGTTCGCCAGCACCTCGGCGCGCGCCGGGTCGCAGGCCATGGCGGCGCGGTAGGCGGCGTCCGCCGCCTCCAGCCGGTTCAGCTCGGCCAGCGCGTTGCCCAGGTTGTAGGGGTGGATCCAGGAGCCGAAATCGAGCCGCAACGCGCGCCGGTAGCACGCCGCGGCCTCCTCCCGCCGCCCAAGCGCCCGCAGCAGCACACCGAGGTTGGCGAAGGCCGGCATGCTGTCCGGCGCCAGCGCGATGGCCTGCCGATACAGCCGCTCGTCCCGCCGCTCCACCGCAGCGGCCAACAGCGCGTCGGGAGAGGGTTCCGTCACCCCTCGCGCCCGAGCGACTCCATCAGCTCGCGCCATTCGCGCTTGGACAGGCCGCTGGTCTCCTGGGTGACGGACTCGCCGGCCAGCATGCGCTTCACGATCTCCAGGCCGGTGCGCGACAGGTGGGCGCCACCCATCCGGTATTCGGTGAAGGAATCGTACACCGCCGGAACCCAGCGCTTCACCACGTCCAGCATCGCCTCTGCGTAGACGCGGATCTCGTACTGGGCATGCGTGTCGGCGCGCAGCGACAGGAAGTGCAGGAGGTTGTGGAGATCGACCTTCCAGTACCACTGCGTGTAGTAGTTCAGCGGCAGGTTCATGCGCGCCAGTTCCCGCGCCAAGCCCTGGCGCGACTCATCGATGGCGGAGCCGTCCTCGCGGGCGTTCAGCAGTTCCTCGTAATGCGCGTAACAGGTCTCCGCGTCGTCGCGCAGGATCTTCAGGACGCGGGCGGCTTCCTCGCCCTCCAGCACGTCGCCCCGGCCCTGGCGGTTGTTGGTGGACTGCGCCCCCAGATGTTCCGGTGCCGGCACATAGAATTCGCGGTCGAGGATCGAGTAGCGCGCGGAGTACTCGTTGACGTTGGCGGTGCGGTGGCGGATCCACTGCCGCGCCACGAAGATGGGCAGCTTGACGTGGAACTTGATCTCGCACATCTCGAAGGGCGTCGAGTGGCGGTGGCGCATCAGGTACTTGATGAGCCCGGCGTCCTCGCTGACCTTCTTGGTGCCCTTGCCGTACGACACGCGGGCCGCCTGGACCACCGCGGCGTCGTCGCCCATGTAGTCGATGACCCGGACGAACCCGTGGTCGAGCATCTCGATCGGCTCGTACAGGATTTCTTCCAGCGCCGGAACGGTGGCGCGGCGGGTCTCGAAATTGGTCGCGCGCTGACGTTCGATCTCGGCGCGCTGATCGGGCGTGATCGGCATGGGTGCTCCAGCATCTTGGGTGCCGCACTCTAGCGCGGACGCCAGTGCTAGGCCAGAGGGCGCATTTCCCGCGTTACTCCCCTTTCATCGCGCCGCGGAAGTGCCTATATTGGGGTCGTCGGTCGCACCGACTATGGCGATAAACGCTCTGTGGAATAAGCGTTGCGGACCCGGGGGCGGTACCCGGCGCCTCCACCATTCACCCGCCTGACCTTCGCTGGGGGACAGGGGAACGGGCCGATGGGGGCGAAATAGGATCGACGCGCGTGGTAAAGGCAGGGTTTTCGCCCGGCATGGTTCCGCCGTTATCGGGCCATTGCAATAGTTGCCAACGACAACGTTGCTCCGGTCGCCCTCGCTGCCTAACGGCGGTTAAGGTGACCAAACCTAAATCCCTGAGGGGTAGCACCTGAAGGTGGGGCCGCGGGCCGCCTAGCAACAGAAGGCCCGCACTTCATTCCGGGGGAGACGGTCGCCCAATGGCGAAAGAGCAGTTGCGGTATGACAGGATGGTCGAGACCGCCCTTCGGGGCGTTGTCCGTGAAGCGATGAAGGAGGTGGCCGAGCGTGGGCTGCCCGGCAATCATCACTTCTATCTGACCTTCCGCTCCTCCTATCCCGGCGTCGAGATTCCGGACTATCTGCGTTCGCAGTACCCGAACGAGATGACGATCGTCCTGCAGTTCCAGTTCTACGGGCTGGAGGTGGAGGAGGACGGGTTCGCGGTGACGCTGAGCTTCAACAACGTGCACGAGCGGCTGGTCATCCCCTATGCGGCGATCACCACCTTCGCCGACCCGTCGGTGAACTTCGCCCTGCAGTTCCAGCCCGCCGCCCCCGCCGAATCGGCCGAGGTCGCCGCCCTTCCCTCCCGCCCCGCCGCCGAACCGGCCGAGGCGAAGCCGAAGATCGTCAAGTCCGACGCCAAGTCCGACAAGGCCGGCGACGAGGAGCCGAAGCGCGGCGAAGTCGTCACCCTGGACGCCTTCCGGAAGAAGTAAGCCGCCGATGGCCGGGGAATTCGCCGCTCTCGTCTGCGAGTCCCTGGCCCCCATGGGCGACGTCCGCGCGCGGCGGATGTTCGGCGGCTGGGGCGTGTACCTGGACGGCGTGATGTTCGCGCTGATCGCCGACGATACCCTGTACTTCCGCACCGATGAACGTACGCGCCCGGCGTACGAGGCCGAAGGGTTGCCCCCCTTCGCGCCCTTTCCCGACAAACCGATGCGGATGCCCTACTTCCGCGCACCCGATTGGGCGCTTGACGACGGCGCGGAGCTGCTCGCCTGGGCCCGCCCCGCCTTCGAGGCGGCGTGGCGGGCGCGGGCCGCCAAGCCGAAGCGGAAGAAGGCGGCGCCCTCTCCCGCCTAGATGTTCTCCGCCATGTGAATGGTGGCGTTGTTGGCCTGCGCGGAACCGGTGCGCTGGCGGATCTGGCGGGCGAAGCGCACGGGATTCGGCAGGTAGCCGAGCAACCGGCCGATGCCGCCCAGGCGGGCCGTGGCCTTGCCGACGTTCATCACGTCCGCCAGACGGCGGTCCAGAAAGGCCCAGGTGTCCTCGCGCCCCTCCGACTGGTCGTCGAGCCAGTAGAAGGTGGTGGCGCTGAGAACGGCGGCCAGCATGGCGCGCTTGGTGTAGTGGTTGAAGTCGGTGGCGGTGTCGCCGGCGGCGAACCACATGGCGTCGACCGTGCGGTAAAGCATGCGCAGGCCCAGTGCCACGTTCTGCGGCATGGCGAGGTAGGCGAGCAGGCGCCGCTTGGCCTCGCGGTGCGTCTCCAGCACCTCGAAATGCGTGCGTACGGCAAGGCGGATGCGCTCGCCCGTCCGCATCTCGGCCAGCGGATGCTTCTCCATCTCCTCCAGCATGCGCCGGTCGGTCCAGGCGCCGAAGTGCTCGACCAACTCCGGCACGCCGCCGGGGAAGGCGCGGTGGGCAATCACCGTGTCGTGGCCGGCCATGCGCGCACCGTCGCGCAGCGCCAGGTCGCTCCAGCCGTCGAACACGACGTTCGGCAGCGTCGCCAGCAGGATCTCGTCCCGCGTCGCGTCCATGGCCGACCCATAGGCCGACTCCGGGGCCGATTCCGGTGCCGTGTGCGTGTCCATCGTCATTCCCCTTCCCCTTCAGGCTCCGACAGCAGAGCCTGCACGTGGTGCGCCTCCTCGTTGAAGGCCAGCAGGCGCAGGTCGTCCATGCGATCGATATAGAGGACGCCGTCCAGGTGGTCGACCTCGTGCTGCACGACGCGGGCGTGAAAGCCCTCAGCCTCGCGCTCGATGGGCTCGCCGTCCAGGCCGACTCCGCGATAGCGGATGCGGGCGAAGCGCGGCACCAGCCCGCGCATGCCGGGAATCGACAGGCAGCCCTCCCAGCCCAGCTCCGTCTCGCCGCCGAGCGGCTCGACCTCCGGGTTGATCAGCACCGTCTGCGGTACCGATTCGCCGCCCGCGCGCTCCGCCGGCACGCGGAACACCACCATGCGCAGGCCGCTGTGCACCTGTGGCGCCGCCAATCCCACGCCCGGCGCGTCGAGCATCGTCTCGATCATGTCAGCGGCGAAGCGCCGGATCTCCGGGTCGGTCGGGTCGCGCACCGGCTCCGCCGGGGTGCGCAGCACCGGGTGCCCCATGCGGGCGATCTTGAGAAGGGCCATGGCCCATTATCTGGGAGATTCGCCGGTCCCGGCAACCGCGGCGGTGACGCTTTTGCGCCCCGGCCGTCGCAAGGTCTTCCCATTCGCGCCGAAGCGTGATACACCACCGCCACTCAGAGGGGTGCGCCCGGCTGCGCATCCCCTTCATTGCTTTTCCAAAATGCCGGCCCCAGCCTGGGGCTGCCTAGAAGGGGTGACGGTCAACCGTGCAAGTTCTGGTCCGTGACAACAACGTCGATCAGGCCCTCCGCGCGCTGAAGAAGAAGATGCAGCGCGAGGGCATTTTCCGGGAAATGAAGCTGCGCCGGAACTACGAGAAGCCCTCGGAGAAGCGTGCGCGCGAGAAGGCGGAGGCGGTGCGCCGCACCCGCAAGCTTCTGCGCAAGCGCATGGAGCGCGAGGGCTACTAGTCGCCGGGCAGGTGCCGGACGCGTTTCACGCTCCGGCAATCCTGAGACGTTTCGCCGCCGCCCCGCGCTTGCGCGTGGGCGGTTTTGGCGTTTCCGCCCTTCCCTTTCCCATCTCGTTCAGCGGAGGACCGGGTGAGCGCCACCACGGACGTCCGGCGCATCACCGCGCCCGAACTGCGCGCCCGCAAGGGCGGTGAGCCCACCAGCCCGAAGGGCTGTGAACCCATCGTGTGTCTCACCGCCTACACCGCGCCGATGGCGCGGCTGCTCGACGCGCACGTCGACCTGCTGCTGGTCGGCGACTCGCTGGGCATGGTGGTGTACGGGTTCGACTCCACCCTGCCCGTCACGCTGGACCTGATGATCGCCCATGGCGCGGCCGTGGTGCGCGGCTCGCGGCGGGCCTGCGTGGTCATCGACCTGCCGTTCGGCAGCTACCAGGAATCGCCGCAGCAGGCCTTCCGCAACGCCGCCCGCGTGATGGCGGAGACCGGCGCGCAGGCGGTGAAGCTGGAGGGCGGGCTGGAGATGGCCGAGACGGTGGCCTTCCTGGCGGCGCGCGGCATTCCGGTGCTGGGCCACGTCGGGCTGATGCCGCAGTCGGTGAACAGCCTGGGCGGCTACAGGGCGGTGGGCCGCGACGACGCGGTGGCCGAGCGCATCCGCGCCGACGCCCATGCCATCGCCGACGCCGGGGCCTTCGCCGTGGTGATCGAGGGCACGGTGGAGCCGCTGGCCCGGTCCATCAGCGCCGAGCTGCCCATCCCCACCATCGGCATCGGCGCCTCGCCCGCCTGCGACGGGCAGGTGCTGGTCAGCGACGACCTGCTGGGCCTGTTCGCCGAGTTCACGCCGAAGTTCGTCAAGCGCTACGCGGACCTGGGGACGGCGGTGTCGCACGCCGCCGAGCAGTACGCCGCCGACGTGCGGGCGCGCCGCTTTCCGGGGCCGGAGCACTGCTTCAGCGTAAAGAAGGGGTAATCCCAACGCTTGGCGCGACGCCTCCTGGTGGGGTACGGTCGGAACGGTCCACGCCCTCGCCTGGGAGACGGAACGCCATGCGGCAGACCCTGCACGCCCTCGCCGTTGCCTCGCTGCTGATCACGGCGAGCCTGCCGGCGCTCGCCGCTGATCCCGCGAAGAGGACGAACGCCGCGGGCATGACCGATGCCGAGTACGCCGGCTTCGCCTGCATGACCGGCGGCGCCATCGCCGGTACGGCGGCGGTGCTGGCCGGCAGCGCCTACATCATCGCCACGGGCGGCGCGGGCGCGGCGGGAGCCGCCGGTTCGGCGTCGGTGCTGGCCGTGCCGCTGCTGGTGGCGACGATCGCCGCCGGCTGCACCACCGGCCAGATCATGGCGCCGGCCATCGCCGTCCTTCAGCGCAAGGGCGAAATGGTCGTCGAAGAATTGGAAGAGAAGCTCGACAAGGCGTTCGATAAGAAGCGGTGATCCCGTAGGTTGGGTTGATGCCAAAGCCGAAAACCCTACGTCGCTGCCATGTCGGACGCGTTGGGTTTTCGCTGTCGCTCAACCCAACCTACATTACCAAACGGGATGCAAGGGCAGCGCGAGGGGACGGCGTCCCCTCGCAGCCCTTCACACTCAGTGGTCCATCGACTTGACGACTTCCTCGGTGACCTTCTTGGCATCGCCGAAGAGCATCATGGTGTTGGGGCGGAAGAACAGCTCGTTCTCCACGCCGGCGTAGCCGGACGCCATGGAGCGCTTGATGAAGAACACCGTCTTGGCCTTCTCCACGTCCAGGATCGGCATGCCGTAGATCGGACTGGCCGGGTCGGTCTTGGCCGCCGGGTTGGTCACGTCGTTGGCGCCGATCACGAAGGCCACGTCCGCGGAGTTGAAGTCGCGGTTGATGTCCTCCAGCTCGAACACCTCGTCGTACGGCACGTTGGCCTCGGCCAGCAGCACGTTCATGTGGCCGGGCATGCGGCCTGCCACGGGGTGGATGGCGTACTTGACGTCCACGCCTTCCTTCTTCAGCAGGTCGGCCATCTCGCGCAGCGCGTGCTGCGCCTGCGCCACCGCCATGCCGTAGCCGGGGACGATGATCACCGACTGGGCGTTCTTCATGATGTAGGCCGCGTCTTCCGGCGAGCCGGCCTTGACCGTGCCGCGCTCGGCGCCGCCGCCGGCCGCCGGACCGGCCGTCTCGCCGCCGAAGCCGCCGAGGATCACGTTGAAGATCGAGCGGTTCATGCCCTTGCACATGATGTAGGACAGGATCGCACCCGAGGAGCCGACCAGCGCACCGGTGATGATCAGCAGGTTGTTCTGCAGCGTGAAGCCGATGCCCGCCGCCGCCCAGCCGGAGTAGCTGTTCAGCATCGAGATGACCACCGGCATGTCCGCGCCGCCGATGGGGAGGATCAGCAGGAAGCCCAGCGCCAGCGCGATCAGGATGATCAGCCACATCGCCGTGTCGGCGTTGGACTGCACCAGCCAGATGATCATCAGCACCGTCAGCACGCCGAGCGCCGCGTTCAGGTGGTGCTGGTAGGGGAAGACCAGCGGCTTGCCGCTGACCAGGCCCTGGAGCTTGGCGAAGGCGACGATCGAGCCGGTGAAGGTGATGGCGCCGATGGCGGTGCCCAGCGCCATCTCGATCAGCGAGCCCTTGGCGATGGCGCCGCGGATGCCGATGCCATAGGCCTCGGGCGCGTAGTAGGCGGCCAGCGCCACGAACACGGCGGCCAGACCGACCAGCGAGTGGAAGGCGGCGACGAGCTGCGGCAGCGCGGTCATGACGATGCGCTTGGCGATGACATAGCCGATGCCGCCGCCGATCGCGATGCCGAGGATGATCATCCAGTAGGACTGCACCAGCGGCAGGGCCAGCGTGGTGATGATGGCGATGGCCATGCCGACCATGCCGTAGATGTTGCCCTGCCGCGAGGTCTCGGGGCTGGACAGGCCGCGCAGCGCCATGATGAAGCAGACCGACGCGACCAGATAGAGGAGGGCCGAGAGCGCTTCCATCTTACTTGCCCTTCTTCTTGAACATGCTCAGCATGCGCTGGGTGACCAGGAAGCCGCCGAAGATGTTCACCGAGGCGAGGATCACGGCCAGGAAGCCCATGACCTTGGAAAAGCCGAAGCCCATCGGGCCGGCGGCGATCAGCGCGCCGACGATGATGACCGAGGAGACGGCGTTGGTGACGGCCATGAGCGGCGAATGCAGCGCCGGGGTGACGCGCCACACCACGTAATAGCCGACGAAGCAGGCCAGCACGAACACGGTCAGGCCGGTGATGAAGAAGTCGCCGTGGCCGGCGGCCTCGGCGGCGGGGCCGGCCTTGGCAGCCAGTTGCGCCGCCAGCGAATCCGCCTGTTGCGACAGCACCGCGAGGTTCGCCTTCAGCTCGGCGATGCGGTTAGCCAGTTGGGTCTGGTCCATGGGGAGTGTCTCCTCAGGCGGACTGGAAGGCCGGGTGGACGACCTGACCGTCGCGGGTGAGCGCGATGGCCTTGACGATCTCGTCGTCCCAGTTCACGGCCACGCCCTTCTCCTTGTCGTGCAGCGACTGGAGCAGGGCCAGCAGGTTCTTGGCGTACAGCAGCGAGGCGTCGACCGCCACGCGCGCGGGGTAGTTGGTGTGGCCGACGATGGTGACGCCGTTGGCCGTCTTCACCACCTCGCCGGGCTTGGAGCCCTCGACGTTGCCGCCGCGCTCCACGGCCAGATCGACAATGACCGAGCCCGGCTTCATGGAAGCCACGTGCTCGGCCGTCACCAGCACCGGGGCCTTGCGGCCGGGGATCAGCGCCGTGGTGATGACGATGTCCTGCTTCTTGATGTGCTCGGCGACCAGGGCGGCCTGCTGGCGCTTGTAGTCGTCCGACATCTCCTTGGCGTAGCCACCGGAGGTCTCGGCCTGCTTGAACTCCTCGTTCTCCACGGCAACGAAGCTGCCGCCCAGCGACTGCACCTGCTCCTTCACCGCCGGGCGCACGTCGGTGGCCGAGACGATGGCGCCCAGGCGCTTGGCCGTGGCAATGGCCTGCAGGCCGGCGACGCCGACGCCCATGATGAAGGCCTTGGCCGGCGGCACGGTGCCGGCGGCGGTCATCATCATCGGGAACGGCCGCGCGAACTCCGAGGCGGCATCCACGACGGCCTTGTAGCCGGCGAGGTTGGCCTGGGAGGACAGCACGTCCATGACCTGCGCGCGGGTGATGCGCGGCATGAATTCCATGGCGAAGGCGTTGACGCCGGCGTCGGCGTAGGCCTTCACCGCGTCCCGGCTGTCGTAGGGGTTGAGGATGGCGAACAGCATGGCGCCGCGCTTGATCAGCGCCAGCTCGTCCGCCTCGCCCTCGCCGGCCAGCAGCGGGCGCTGCACCTTCAGCACGATGTCGGCGTCGGCCAGCGCCGCCGCCGCGTCGGGCGCCAGGGTGGCTCCGGCGTCCGCGTAGGCCTGGTCGAGGATGTTCGCCCCCAGACCCGCGCCGCTTTCCACCACCACGTCGAGGCCGAGGCCCTTCAGCTTCTTCACCGTCTCCGGCGAGGCCGCGACGCGCAGCTCACCGGCCCGTCGCTCCTTCGGTATGGCGACTTTCATTGTGACTCTCCCTGCCGCGAAGTGTCCGAGCCGTAGGCAATCGGCACGAGAATAGGCATGTTTGCCGGATTTGGCGTCCTTTGTGAAGCCACCCCGACCCCCAGCGCGCATATGCGGATGGGGCCGGCACCATACAGAGAGCGGTCGGGTTTGTGACCTACTCCAAAGGGTGGGTTCGTTCGGCCTTGACTTCGGCGGCGAGCGTGTATTCGTCGACTCGCGGAACGTACGAAAGGCCGCGCCGCATCGCCCAGGTGCTGACCTCATGGTAGAGGGGAAGCAGGCCGGCATCCTGCATGGCGATGTCCGAGGCATCGCCCAACAGCCCGGCGCGCTCGGCCGGGTCCATGGCACTCTGCGCGCGTTCCAGCAGCGCGTCGAGCGCGGCGTTGGAATAGAGCCCGCGGTTGAGCAGCCCGCGCTGGCGCGCCGGGTCGCGCGTGGCGAGCAGGGTCATCAGCATGTCCGACGTCTCGCCGGTGTCGGTGCCGAGGCCGGCCATGAAGGCACTGAACTCCAGCCGGCCGGCGCGCGGGAAGAACTGGCTGCTGGGCAGCACCTCCACCTTCGTTGCGACACCGGCGCGCGACAGCATGACTCCGATGCTGCGCGCCACCGCGGCGGCGTTGACGTAGCGGTCGCCGGGCACGTGCAGCGTCAGCCCGAAGCCGTCGGGCCAGCCCGCCTTGGCCAGCAGGCGGCGCGCCGCCTCGACGTCATGCGCCTCGGGCTTCAGGCGCGGGCTGACGCCGGGGAAGCCGTCGGGCAGCATCTGCCCGGCCGGGATCGCCAGCCCTTCCAGCACCTGCTCGGTCAGCAGCGACCGGTTGATCGCCTTCGACAGCGCCCGGCGCACGCGCGCATCGCGCAGCGGGTTGCGGTCCAGCGGCTTGCCGGCCCGGTCGGTGACGAAGGGCGAGCGGTCGCGCCCACTGTCCAGGCCCAGGTAGACGAGGCGGCCGGACAGGCCGCTGGCCACCGTCACCGCCGGATCGTTGCGCAGGCGCAACGCGTCGGCCGGCGGCACCTGGGCGATGATCTGCACCGCGCCGTCCAGCAGGGCGGCGACGCGCGCCGCCGGTTTGGGCAGCACGCGGAAGCTCACCCGCTCCCACGGCGGCGGGCCGGCCCAGTGCCGCTCGAAGGCGATCAACTCGATGGCCTCGCCGCGCCGCCAGCGCGCAAGCCGGTAGGGTCCCGTGCCCACCGCCGCCGCACCGCTGTCGAACGTCTCGCGCGGGGCGCCGGCCAGCCGTTCCGGGATGATGGCGACGTGCGCCAGCAACGCCGGAAGAACCGGCTCCGGCCGCCGGGTGGTGAGGAAGACGGTGAGGTCGTCGACCGCCCGCGCGTCGACCAGGGCGGCGATGCGCACCACGTGCGGGTTGGGGCTGTCGGTGGGCTGGGCGGCGCGCTTCAGGCTGGCCACCACGTCGGCGGCGCGCAGAGGCGCGCCATCGTGGAAGGTGACCCCGGCGCGCAGCGTGAACACCCAGGCGGTGTCGTTCAGCGCCTCCCACCGCTCGGCGAGGCCGGGCTGGAGCCGCAGCCGCGCGTCGGTGCGCGTCAGCGCATCGAAGACGTGGCGGCTCAGCACGATGTTCGGCGTGAAGCCCTGGTAATGCGGGTCGAGCGAGGTGATGTCCGAACCGAAGCCGATCGCCAGATCCTCGGCCTTCGCGCCCGTCGCCGCCACGCCCAGGAGGGCGAGCGCCAGCAGCGCCGCCAGAAGCATGCGGCGGACGCGGTGGAGCAAGCGGTCGGGCATCGGCGGCATCGGGGAATGATCACCACGCGAAAACAAGCGATGCGTCAGCCTGCCCGAGATAACCCAGGGTTGGAAAGCATTCGCGGGTGCGAACGATCCCATGAGGCCTTGCGCCGCACGCGTGCGCGGCCCCGCCGTGACAACCGCCGCGGCCTTGAGCGCGCCGCTTGCCATCGGCGGGTCGCCCCGATATCGTCGCCCGCCTCAGCGCAACCCGATACCCCCGTGAGGCCGGCGTCGAAAGCCCCTCTGGAGACACGGACATGACGGACACCACGAACGACGTTCAGGGCATCGCCGCCGCCCAGCTTCGCAGCATCATCGAGCGCGTCGAACGCCTCGAGGAGGAGAAGAAGGGCCTCGCCGACGACATCCGCGACATCATGGCCGAAGCCAAGGGCCAGGGCTTCGACATCAAGATCATCCGGCAGATCATCAAGCTGCGCAAGATGGACCAGAGCGACCGGCAGGAACAGGAGACGCTCCTCGACCTGTACAAGGCCGCGCTCGGCATGGAGTAACGGACGGTCATGCGGTGTTGGGCCAACCGACGGGCGGCCCAACATCCCGTTTTTCACTCGGCCGCCACCGCCAGCGGCACCCCCGCCAGATCGCGCATCACGTTGCCGATCAGCCGGGCCCCCACCCCACCCTCCAGCGTGAGGATCGACTCGGGGTGGAACTGCACCGCCGCCACCGGGGCGTGCCTGTGCTCCAGCGCCATCACCAGCCCGTCGTCCGTCTCCGCCGTCACCCGCAGCGTGTCGGGCAGCGTCTCCCGCCGCGCGAACAGCGAGTGGTAGCGGCCGACGGGGAAGCGCTCCGGCAACCCGGCGAACAGCCGGCCGCCCAGCACCCGCACCTCCGACGCCTTTCCGTGCACCGGCTCCGGCAACACGCCCAGCGTGGCGCCGAACCGCTCGGCGATTCCCTGCAGCCCGAGGCAGACGCCGAACACCGGAATGCCCAGCGCCAGCGCGGCGTCCAGCGTGCCGGCCACGTCGAACTCCGCCGGCCGCCCCGGCCCCGGCGAAAGCAGCGCGAGGTCCGGCCGCATCTCCTCCAGCGCCGCGCGGGCATGGCAATGGCGCAATGTCGTCACCTCGGCCCCGGTCTGCCGGACGTAGTCGGCCAGGGTGTGCACGAAGCTGTCGTCGTGGTCGACCAGCAGCACCCGCCGCCCGCGGCCCGGCGTCCCCACGGCCACGGCTGCCGGAACGGCGGGTGCGGTGCCGCGGATGGCGTCGAAGAAGGCGGCGGCCTTCAGGCGGCACTCGGCGTCCTCCGCATCCGGGTCGCTGTCGGCCAGCAGCGTGGCGCCGACGCGCACGAAGGCCACGCCGTCCCGCATGCGGATGGTGCGCAGCGTCAGCCCGGTGTCGAGCCCGCCGTCGAAGCCCAGCCGCCCGAACGCCCCGCCGTACCAGCGGCGCGGACTGGCCTCCACATCCTCCAGGAACTGCATGGCGCGGCGCTTGGGCGCCCCCGTCACCGTCACCGCCCAGGTGTGCGTCAGGAAGGCGTCCAGCGCGTCGAAGCCGCCGCGAAGCCGGCCCTCCACATGGTCCACGGTGTGGATCAGGCGGGAATACAGCTCGATCATCCGCCGGCCGAGCACCCGCACCGAGCCGGGCTCGCACACCCGTGCCTTGTCGTTGCGGTCGACGTCCGTGCACATGGTGAGTTCCGCCGCGTCCTTGGCGGAGTTCAGCAGCGTCAGCACCTGCGCGGCGTCGCCCAGCGCGTCGGCACCGCGCGCGATGGTGCCGGAGATCGGGCAGGTCTCGACCCGGCCGCCGGTGACACGCACGTACATCTCCGGGCTGGCGCCCACCAGGAACTCGCCCTGGCCGAGATTGATCAGCGCCTCGTAGGGGGCCGGGTTGGCGCGCAGCAGGCGGCGGAACACGGTGGAGGGCGGATCGGCGCACGGCTCGGCGAAGGTCTGTCCGGGCACCGCCTCGAACAGGTCGCCGCGGCGGAAGGCCTCCTTGGCCCGCGCCACCACCGCCTGATAGGCGCCGGGGGCGTGGTCGTGCGCCGGGGCGGCGTTGGTCGTCGGACGATAGGCGTGAACCGCCCCGCCACCGGGCAAACCGGCCGTGGACGCGCCGTCCACCGCGAACGTGTAGGAGACGCGCAGCGCCACCCCGGCCGCCGGGTCGGCGACCAGCAACTCGTCCGGCAGGTAGAGCACGAGGTCGCGCTGGTCGTCCGGCCGCTCCAGGCGTCTGGCGACCGGCTCGAACTGGAAGGCGAGATCGTAGGCGAAGGCGCCGTACAGGCCGAGGAACGGGTCGTCCGGCACGGCGAGGGCGTCGCGCAGCGCGCGCAGCACGGTGAAAGCGGAGGGCTGGCGGCTGCGCTCCTCCTCGGCGAAGCGCCCCTCCGGACGGCGCACCAGGGCCGAGAGGCGGCCCGGCGCCTCCTCCAGCCCTGCCAGTTCGGGCAGCGGACGCAGCGCCGCCGCGACGGCCGGCAGCAGCACGCGCCCGCGCGGGTTCAGCGCCTCCACCCGCACCGTGCGTCCGCGCGCGGTGACGGCCAGCGCCGGGTCGGCGAAGCCCAGCCGGAAGCGCCGGTAGCGGCCGGGCGCCTCCACGCCGCTGGACAGCGCGAGGCCGCGCCGGGTGTCGAGCGCGCCGATCAGGGCGTCGAAGGCGCCGTCGGGGTCGGCCAGCCGCTCGGCCGTGCGGGCGAGGGCGATGCCGCCTGGTGTGGTGCCGGCGATGGGGGCGATATGGCGGAGATCGGCGAGGTACAGGGGGATCATGGGGCCTCCGGCTGTCGGATACGGCACGCCCGGAGATTCTTGTCGACACCCTGCCCCGCAAACGGGAAAGGCCGCCCGGAACCTCCGGACGGCCTTCGTTGGGTGTGCTCACGCACGCGTCAGGGCCGCCCGGTTACTCGGGCCACCACCAACGACGCGCAAGGGTGAGCGAAACGGTCTGCATGCCCGCAACTTGGCCACAGCCGGCGCGGGGGTGTCAAGGCGGTTCTACCCCACCCGCACGCCGTGCTCCGCCCGCAGCTCGCCGAAGGCCTGGCGCAGGATCGACCACGCCGCGGTCAGCGCCAGGCCGGCGATGCCGGCGGCGACGACAATGTCGGGCCAGCCGGTCTGCGTGCTCCACACGCCCGCACCGGCCACCATGACGGCGATGTTGGCCAGCGCGTCGTTGCGCGAGCACAGCCAGACGGAGCGCATGTTGGCGTCGCCACGCCGGCCGGCGAACAGCAGGGCCGCCACCGACACGTTGGCGGCCAGCGCCAGCAGGCCGATCAGGCCCATGGTCGGCGCATCCGGCACCACGCCGGCCGAGGCGTTCCACACCGCCGACGCCACCACCCACAGCCCCATGCCGCCCAGCGACAGCCCCTTGACCACCGCCGCCCAGGACCGCCACTCCAGGGCCCGGCTCAACACCCACAGGCTGATGCCGTAGTTGGCGGCGTCCGCCAGGAAGTCCAGCGCGTCGGCGCGCAACGCGGTGGAGTCCGCCTGCAAACTGGCCGTCAGCTCGATGGCGAACATCAGCGCGTTGACCACCAGCGCGATGCGCAGGATGCGCCGGAAATCGGCCTGCCGGCTGCTTGGCCCCCCGCCCGTCCCGCACGATCCGCCGCAGCAATCGCCCATGACTTCTCTCCCGCTACCTGAACCACCGTGGTGTTACCACACAGAATAGGCCGGCGGCAGCCCGACTTCCAGGCCAAATATTAGAATGAACGCATGTTCGGAGGGAGCGCGCGTGCCCCACTTGCGCCGTTGCGCCCTGACCCCCGGCGCTGGATCCTGTCCCGAGTGGCGTACGCCACGCGAGTGAACCAGGGGAGAAGCGCCATGACCACCGTCGCGGAGTTGCTGGGCACCAAGGGCCGCACCGTCGTCTCCATCCTTCCCTCGGAAAGCGTCGCCGCCGCCGCGGCGCTGCTGACGGAAAAGCGGATCGGCGCCGTCGTCGTGCGCGACCTTCGCGGCAAGCTGGTCGGCATCCTTTCCGAACGCGACATCGTGCGCGCCATCGCCGGGAGCGGCGAGGCGGCGCTGGACGAGCGGGTCGACGCGCTGATGACCAAGGAGGTCCGCACCTGCACGCCCGGCGATTCCGTGAAGGACCTGATGCAGATGATGACGCAGCGCCGCCACCGCCATGTGCCGGTGTGCGACGAGGCGGGCGACCTCGTCGGCATCGTCTCCATCGGCGACGTGGTCAAGGCCCGCCTCGACGAACAGGCGCACGAGGTGGCGGTGCTGCGCGACCTGACGCTGGTGCGGTAGGCCCCCTACTCCAACCCCTCTTCCCGGCGGCGGGGGCGTTCGGCCTTGTCGGCGTTCGGGGTCGGCGGGACGTTGGAGGTGTTGCCGCGCGGCGGATCGCCACGGCGGCCGGTGTCGGCGCCGGCCGTCTCGGTCACCTCCGGGCCGCCGTGGCCGCCGGGCGGGGCGTCCGTGTAGTCGCCGGTCGGCACGCCCATGCCGCTACCGGCCCGGCCGGGCGTGGGCGGGCCGCCGGAGATCGTTCCGTGCGTGGGGGTCTGGGCGTTCCGCACCGTCTGTTCCGGCGGTTGCTCCGGCGGCTTCCGCTTGTCGTTCCCGGCCATGGTCTCCTCCTGTCGACCCGCTGTCGGATCGGCCTATGCCCCGAGGCAACATGTCCATGCCGGGGGAGTTCCGAGGGGATGTCCGGTCGGTGGCGCGCCTGCACCGAACGCGCACGCCGGTGCCCGGCCGGCGCCGGTTCAGGGAATGGCGCTAATCCCTCTCCACGTCCTGCGTTCCGTCCCCCGCCTCGCCGATAGTGGCGTACCCGTTTCCCGGAGCCGGTCCGCCCGACGATGCACGCACGCCCGACCTTCCGCCCGTTCAGCCGCCTGAGGATCCTCGTTGTCGACGACAACCCGCTGCTCCAGCGCGGGCTGAAGGAAATGCTGAGCATGACGGGCTGCGCCTGCGTCGTCGCCGCCGACGGCGTCGAGGCCAAGGCCATCCTGAAGCGCGAAGCCATCGACCTGCTGGTCACCGACTGGGTGATGGCGCCGGTCGGTGGGGCCTCGCTGGTGCGCTGGGTCCGCGGCAGTCACGAGAGCCCGTGCGGCGACCTGCCCATTCTGGTGCTGACGGCGCAGGCCGACGTCTCCACCGTCCGCGCCGCCTGGGACAGCGGCGTCGACGCCGTGCTCGCCAAGCCGGCCACGGCCATGGAGATCGTGCGCCGCATCGAGGCGGTGCTGCGCCGCCCGCGCCGGCCGATGCCGCGCGCGGGCGCTGGGTCCGGCCATGCCGGACCGGACACCACCCGGCCGCACGGCGAGCCGGTGTTCCCGAGCGTCCCGCAACATCCTCGTAAGCGGGTGGCGCACAGCGCGCCGGAAGGACCGGCGCCGGAGGCCATGCCGGTGCCGCAACTCCCCTCCCCCTCGGCCAGCGCGCGCGAGGTGCGGCGGCGGCGGCGCCTGCTGGCGGCCCTGGGCCGGCTGGAGGCGTTCGCCGACGCGCCGCAGGTCAACCCGGCGGCCCTGTGGCAGGCGGTCGCCGACCTGCAGCACGCCGCCGTCAACACGCCCGCCGCCGACCAGATCGCATCCAGCCTCGCCACCTGCGTCACCGGCGTCGATCCGCGGGCGTCGGGCTTCGTCGAGGTCTTCCACGCCCACCTCGCCGCGCTGCGCTGGCTGCTGTCGCGCAGCGACGCGGCGGAGCGGGCGGAGAAGGCGCTGGTTCAGTGCCTGCGCTCCACCGTGCAATCGCTGGTCGACCTGTCGCCCACCCCGGCCCCGCCGCGCCCCACCCCCCAGCCCCGCCCGCTGCGCTTCCGCGAGCCGCCGAACGGCCACGCGACCTGACGCCGAAAACGCAACGGACAGACCGGGAATTTCCCTTCGGCGCGCGAATCCCTACATCAGTTGCAGGGGGTGACGGCGGTCTGACCGTTCCTTGCTTTTTGCATCCGCCCGCCCTCCGGCGATGGACGAATGAGACAGCATTGATTACCTTTTTGGGCATCCAACAATAACGGGCGCCGGCCCATCGGCCCGCCCGCACGGGGATGGACAAGATGGCTCTCGCGACCGTCACGCTCGAGGACAAGTACGCGCTCGAACAGGGGCGCGTGTACCTCACCGGCACTCAGGCGCTGGTGCGCCTGCCGATGATCCAGCGCCAGCGCGATCTGGCGGCCGGACTGAACACCGCGTGCTTCATTTCCGGCTACCGCGGCTCGCCGCTGGGCGGCTTCGACCAGAACCTGTGGGCTGCCCGCACGTTCCTGGAGAAGAACCATATCCGCTTCCAGCCCGGCGTGAACGAGGAGCTGGGCGCCACCGCCGTGTGGGGCAGCCAGCAGGTGGGCATGTTCCCCGGCGCCAGGTACGACGGCGTCTTCGCCATGTGGTACGGCAAGGGGCCGGGCGTCGACCGGTCCGGCGACGTGTTCAAGCACGCCAACGCGGCCGGCACGTCGAAGCACGGCGGCGTGCTGCTGCTGGCCGGCGACGACCACAACGCCAAGTCCTCCACCTTCCCGCACCAGTCCGAACACGCCTTCATGCACGCCATGATCCCGGAGCTGAACCCGGCCAGCGTGCAGGAGATCCTGGACTACGGCCTGATCGGCTGGGCCATGAGCCGCTATTCCGGCTGCTGGATCGCCATGAAGACGATCGCCGAGACGGTGGACACCTCGGCCTCCGTGATGGTCGACCCGCACCGCGTGCACCCCGTCATGCCGCAGGACTTCCCCATGCCCATGGGCGGCCTGAACATCCGCTGGCCGGACCCGCCGCTGGAGCAGGAATACCGGTTGATGAAGCACAAGCTGTACGCCGCCCTGGCGTTCGCGCGTGCCAACAAGCTGGACCAGGTGGTGATCGCCTCGCCCCGCCCGCGCTTCGGCATCGTCACCACCGGCAAGAGCTATCTGGACGTCCGCCAAGCCTTCGACGAGCTGGGCATCAGCGACGAGATGGCCGCCGACCTCGGCGTCACCGTCTATAAGGTCGGCATGCCCTGGCCGCTCGAGCGCGAGGGCATCCGCGCCTTCGCCGAAGGATTGGAGGAGATCGTCGTCGTCGAGGAAAAGCGCGCGGTCATCGAGAACCAGCTCAAGGAACAGCTCTACAACTGGCACGCCGACGTGCGCCCGTGCGTCGTCGGCAAGTTCGACGAACACAACGAGTGGATCCTGCCTTCCGCCGGGGAGCTGTCGCCGGCGCAGATCGCCGTGGTCGTCGGCCGCCGTCTGCTGCGCTTCATCGACAACGACCGCATCCGCGAGCGGGTCGAATTCCTGGACGCGCACGAAAAGGAGAAGGCACACAAGGCCCGCGTGGAGCGCAAGCCGACCTTCTGCTCCGGCTGCCCCCACAACACCTCCACCAACGTGCCGGAGGGCTCGCGCGCGCTGGGCGGCATCGGCTGCCACTACATGGCGACGTGGCTGGACCGGCGCACCGACACCTTCACCCAGATGGGTGGCGAGGGCGTGCCCTGGGTCGGTCAGGCGCCGTTCACCGAGGAGAAGCACATCTTCGCCAACCTGGGCGACGGCACCTACTACCACTCCGGCATCCTGGCGGTGCGGCAGGCGATCGCGGCCGGCGTCAACATCACCTACAAGATCCTGTTCAACGACGCCGTCGCCATGACCGGCGGCCAGCCAGTGGACGGCCAGATCACCGTACCGATGATCGCCAAGGAACTGGCGGCCGAGGGCGTGTCGCGCGTCGTCGTCGTCTCCGACGAGCCCGAGAAATATGGGATCGGCAGCGGCCTGCCCCCCTTCACCAAGGTCGAGCACCGCGACGAGCTGGACCGCGTGCAGCGCGAGCTGCGCGAGGAGGGCGGCGTCAGCATCCTGATCTACGACCAGACCTGCGCCACCGAGAAGCGCCGCCGCCGCAAGCGCGGCAAGATGCCCGACATCGCCAAGCGCGTGGTCATCAACGAGCTGGTGTGCGAGGCGTGCGGCGACTGCTCGGTCAAGTCCAACTGCGTGTCCGTGGTGCCGGTGGAAACGGAGTTCGGCCGCAAGCGGCAGATCGACCAGTCCACCTGCAACAAGGACTTCTCCTGCGTGAAGGGCTTCTGCCCCAGCTTCGTCACGGTGGAGGGCGGCAATCTCCGCAAGCCGAAGCCCGCCGCGGCGGCGGCCGGCGTCAGCGCCGACGACCTGCCGGTACCCACCCTGCCGGAGATCGGCGAGCGGCCGTGGAGCATCTACGTCACCGGCGTCGGCGGCACCGGCGTGGTGACCGTGGGGGCACTGCTGGGCATGGCGGCGCACCTGGAGGGCAAGGGTGTGGGTGTGCTGGACATGACCGGCCTCGCCCAGAAGGGCGGTGCCGTCACCAGCCACATCCGCATCGCCCGCACGCCGGACGACATCCACTCCGTCCGCATCGCGGCGGGCGGGGCCGACGCGCTGATCGGCTGCGACGTGGTGGTGGCGGCGCAGGGCGACGCGCTGTCGAAGATCAACGCCGGCAAGACCCGCTCCGTCATCAACGCGCACGAGCTGATCACCTACGACTTCGTCAAGACGCCGGACTTCAAGGTGCCGGTCGGCGATCTCGTCTCCGACATCCGCAAGGCCAGCGGTGCGGCCGATGCGGTCAGCACGGTGGACGCCACGGCGCTGGCCACCGCGCTGCTGGGCGACAGCATCGCCGCCAACCCGTTCATGCTGGGCTTCGCATGGCAGAAGGGGTTGATCCCGCTGTCGGAAGAGGCGCTTCTGAAGGCGATCGAGCTGAACGGAGCCGCCGTGGCGATGAACCAGCAGGCCTTCCTGTGGGGCCGCCGCGCCGCGCACGACCTCGCCTCGGTCGAGGCGGCCTCCGCTCCGCCGGTGCGCCACGCCGAGCCGATCTTCGAGCAGCGCCACCTGTCCGAGACGCTGGACGAGATCATCGAACGGCGCACCCGCTTCCTGACCGACTATCAGGACGCCGCCTACGCGACCCGCTACCACGCGCTGGTCGACTGGACGCGCCGGGTGGAGGGGCAGAAGGTGCCGGGCTCGACCGAACTGGCCGAGGCGGTGGCGCGCGGCTACTTCAAGCTGCTGGCCTACAAGGACGAGTACGAGGTGGCGCGGCTCTACGCCGAGACCGGTTTCGTCAAGCGGATCGAGCAAATGTTCGAGGGCGACTGGAAGCTGGTCTTCCACATGGCCCCGCCGGTGCTGGGCGAGACCGACGCCGACGGCGGCGAGCCGAAGAAGCGCGCCTTCGGCCCTTGGATGCTGAAGGCCCTGGGCATCCTCGCCAAGGGCAAGCGCCTGCGCGGCACGCCGCTCGATCCGTTCGGCTGGCTGCCCGAGCGCAAGATGGAGCGCCAGCTCATCACCGACTACGAGATGGTGATGGGCGAGGTGCTGGCGCACCTGACCCGCGACAACCACCATCTGGCGGTGGAGATCGCCAACCTGGCGCTGGACATGCGCGGCTACGGCCACATCAAGGACCGCAACGTGGCGGCGGCCAAGGCCAAGCAGGCCAAGCTCCTGGAAGCCTTCCGCCAACCGGCGACGCCGCAGCCCCTGGCGGCGGAGTAGACGATAGGAAAGTCCCTCCCCCTGCGGAGCAGGGGGAGGGAGATTTCACACCACCCAATCCGTCGAGAAGCTCCCCGCCGAGACCCCCACCAGCACCACGGACGCGCCGTGGCTGGCGGTAACCACAGCGTAGCCGGAGGCGTCCGCCGTCACCGACTGGAACGTTCCGCCGGCCATCTGCAGCCGGTCGCCCTCGGCGGCGTTGAAGTCGCTCACCGTGTCGCGCCCGCCGCCCTGGGTCAGCACGAAGCGGTCGGCGCCGGCCCCGCCGGTCAGCGCGTCGTCGCCCACGTTGCCGGCCAGCACGTCGGCACCCTCGCCGCCCGACAGGACGTCCTGCCCCTGGCCGCCGAACAGCGTGTCGTCCCCGGCGTCGCCGAACAGCGTGTCCTCGGCCATGTTGCCGTACAGCACGTCGGCCTCCGCCCCGCCCCACAGCGCGTCGCCGCCCTGCCCACCGAACAGCACGTCGGCGCCGGAGCCGCCGGTGAGTTGGTCGCCGCCCTGGTTGCCGTACAGGACGTCGGCGCCCAGGCTGCCGTCCAGCGTGTCGTTGCCCTGCAGGCCCTCCATGGTGTCGTTGCCGGCCGTGCCGACCAGCGCATCCGCGCCGGCCGTGCCGGTCATCAGGCCCGGCGTTGTGCCGCCGCCCTCGGCCGCCGCAGCCTTGGCGTAGGCCTGATCGATCAGCACGCGGAACGCCGCCGCGTCGGGCGCCCCCAGCACGGATTCCAGCGTCTGGTTGCCCTTGTACGCGGGAATGCCGCCCAGCCCGGTCACCAGCTCCTGGAAGGTGAAGGTGGCGGTGCCCAGTTGCCAGGATTCGATGACGTTCTCCGGCCGCTGCCAGTCGAGGAACAGCGCGGCGTCGCCGGTCTTGGAGGTGAAGAACATCAGGTGGCGGCCGTCGATGGTCACCACCGTGTCGGCCGGCTCGACGCCGCCCGCCTCGGCGAAACGGTCGTTGGCCGAGCCGCCAGTCTCCAGCACCACCATGTTGTAGGAGCCGGGGGTGTAGGTGTAGGTGTCCGACCCGCTGCCGCCCAGAAGCCAGTTGCCCGTATAAGGCCCGGCGCGCAGCAGGTCGTCGCCCGCCCCGCCGAACAGCATCTGGTTGGCGCCGGTCCCGGTCAGCGTGTCGGCGCCGGCCGTGCCGTAACGGTCGGTGAACTGGGCCATGTGCGTCTCTCCCGAAGGTATTTGTCGACCTTCACATAAACGTCACCGGCAACGCAGCTATTCCATCATGCGGACACGAGCCAAGCCGTGGAGAAGCTTTCCGGCGCCACGCCCAGCAGAACCACCTTGGTCGAATAGTCGAACGTCAGCAAGGTGTTCCCGGCACCATCGTTGCCGATGGCCGGCGCGCTGCTCTTGAAGTTCAGCAGGTGGTCGCCTTCCGCGGCGTTGAAGTCGGTGATCACGTCCCAGCCAAGGTCGCCGACTCCGAAGCGGTCGGCGCCGGCGCCGCCAGTGAACGTGTCGTTGCCGCTGTCGCCCACGAGCGTGTCGTTGCCCATGTTACCGAACAGCACGTCGTGGTGTCCGCCGCCGTCGAGGCGGTCACTGCCCTGCCCGCCGAACAGCGTGTCGTTCCCAGCCTCGCCGTACAGCACGTCGTCGGCCCTCTGGCCGTAGAGCAGATCGTCACCATAGTCGCCCGAAACGGTGTCGGTGCCCTGACCGCCGAACAGCGTGTCGCTGCCGTAGCCGCCAATCAACCGGTCGCTTTCCTGGTTTCCATACAGGACGTCGTTGCCGTAGCCGCCGGTCAACTGGTCGTCCCCCTCGTTGCCGGACAGAACGTCGTCGCCATAACCGCCCGACAGCGTGTCGCTCCCGCCCAACCCGACGAGCAGGTCGTTCTTGTCCGAACCCGTGAGGATGTCGTTCGCCGCCGTGCCCGTCACGGTGTGGTCAGGGCTGGCCGGCGTCGTAACGACGACGGGCGTGGTCGGAGTCACGGGCGTGGTCGGGATGGTCGGGGTGGTGACCGCCACCTTTGCCGCGCCCTCGTACCAGGCGGCGCGCTCCTCCGCCTCGGCCAGCAGGTTCTTGAAAATCGTCTGGTAGGCGGCGGGGAAGCGGTCCAGCGCCATGTCCCCATAGAAGTTCGAACTTGAATACACGGACTGGGAAAATTCGGCGTAGGACATGGTCTTGCCCTTGAACGTCCAGGATTCGATGACGTTCTGGGGCTTTTGCCAGTCGACGAGGATGACCGTGTTGCTGCCCAGGAAGTTGGTGATGACGAGATGCCGCCCGTCGATGGTTCCCATGACGGATGCTGGCCACGAGGAGTAGATGTCCACCGCGCGGTCGTTCGGGTCGCCGCCGGTTTCGATGACGAAGGTGCTCTGCGCGCTCGATCCGGCGATGTAGACGTCGTTGCCCGTACCACCCAGCAACAGGCTGTCGTACGTCCGCGCCGAGGTCAGGGTATCGTCGCCCGGCCCGCCGAACAGCATTTCCGGCCGAATGCCGGCCTTCAGAGTATCGTTTCCGGCCGTACCGAACGTGTTGGTGTAGGCAACCATTCGCATCCCCACTGCGCAGGCAATCGCATGCGAGCGTCATAGTTGCTTTCCCCGGCACCCGCAACCTTGGCGGTTGCATATCCCGATATGCGCCATTTAAGGTCATGGCGGAGCGTACCGGCACCCCGGCCGGCTGCATCCGCCTGTGCGGCATCGCGTCACCGTAGGCCATGATTCCGGTGGCCGTCCTTTGAATATCGGACGTAGAGTCACCTCCGCGACGATGGACGGGAGGTTTCCGCGTGCGTGCCGTGTGGCGAACGCTGGTTGTGCTTGTGCTGGCTGGCCTGCCGGCCCTGCCCGGACCGACGGCGGCGGCCGAACCGGTGCAGCGCCTGTTTTACGAGGCGGTGCCGGCCGCGCAGGAAGCCGGCGCGCTGGCCGATGCCCCCTTCGCGGTGCGCAATGGCTTCGCCGCCCGCACGGCGGGGGAACTGGTGCCGGCGGTGCTGCGCGCGCTGGGACACGACCCGGCTGAGGCGGTGACGGAGCTGACCGTCGGAGGCTGGCGGTTGCGCACCAACCCGTCGCTGCACACCGCCCTGCCGCTCGCCGACGCCGAAGCCGACCGGCTGGCCGCCGCGCTGGGCTTCGTGCTGCGGCAGGACAGCGTGCTGGTCGCCGACCTGACGCAGGGCGACGGGCGCACCGGCTCCGTCGTGGTGACGCTGCCCCGCCTGACGCCGGACCGCGCGCAACGCTTCTTCGCCCATGCGGCCAACGTGCACGCCGGACTGGGCGGCGGCTACACCGCCTTCGGCGACGTCCTGCTGTTCCTGAACGTCATCGGCGACGACGGCACGCCCGTTAGCGGACTGCCCGACACCGCCTTCGCCGCCGCCCTGGCGCGCGCCACCCGCGGCTTCCCCGACGCCCGCGTGACCGCCACCGGCCTCGCCGACGCCCGCTTCGTCAGCAACGACTGGACGGCGGCGCCGGACGGCGAGGAGTACGCCCGCCGCCTCGACCCCGGCACCCTCGCCACTCTGCGCGCCTTGCGCGACCGTCACACCGCGCTCCTGCGCGCCGCCAACCGCTGAAGGGAACCGCCACGCCCATGCTCCGTCTCGCCCGCCTGTTCGCCGCCCTCGCCCTCGCGCTGTTCGCTTCCGCCGCCCAGGCCGCCGATCCGGTGCCCGGCCTGATCTACGCGGTGGGACAGAAGTTCGACAAGAGCTTCAACGAGGGCGCCTTCGCCGGGGCGGAGCGGTTCAAGCAGGCGACCGGCATCCCCGTGCTGGAATTCCAGCCGCAGAGTCCCGCGCAGTTCGAGCAGGGGGTCGCCGCTCTGGCGCGCCGCGGCGCCACGGACATCGTGGTCATCGGCTTCTATTACGCCACCCCGCTGGCGGAGCTGGCGCCCAAGTTCCCCAAGCTGCGCTTCACCATCATCGACGCGGTGGTCGACCGCCCCAACGTGCAGTCCATCACCTTCAAGGAGCAGGAGGGCGCCTTCCTGGTGGGCGTGCTGGCGGCGCGCGCATCGAGGACGGGGACGCTGGGCTTCGTCGGCGCTCTGGACATCCCGCTGATCCGCCGATTCATCACCGGATACGAGCAGGGCGCCCGCCACGCGCGCCCCGATGCGCGCGTGCTGGTCAACTTCGTCGGCACCACGCCGGCCGCCTTCACCGACCCGACCACCGGAGCCGAAGTGGCGAAGAGCCAGTTCGAACGCGGGGCGGACGTGGTGTTCGCCGGGGCCGGCGTGTCCAACTTCGGCGTCTTCGGCGCCGCCAAGGAGGCCGGGCGCCTCGCCATCGGCGTGGACAGCAACCAGAACCACCTGTACCCCGGCACCATGCTCACCTCCATGCTGAAGCGCACCGACCTCGCGGTGGAACGCGCCTTCCAGAGCGGGCGCGACGGCACGTGGCGGCCCGGCCCGCAGGCCCTGGGCCTGAAGGACGGCGGCGTCGACTACGCGGTGGATGAGCACAACCGCCCGCTGCTCACGCCCGCCATGGTCGAAGCGGCGGAGGCGGCGCGGCGCGCCATCGTGGACGGTACCCTGACGGTAACGGACGGAACGCGCACGCCGTGACGCCGCCACCGACAACGAATCCGACGACGATGCCGACGACGCTCGCCGTCATCGCCGACCGCGTTCCGGACATCCTGCTGACGCTGGACGGACGCTGGCGCATCACGCACGCCAACGCCAGCGCGGCGACGCTGTTCGACAAGCCCCATTGGGCGGTGCTCGGCACCGCGCTGTGGGACGAGACGCCCGAGCTGGCCAGCTTCTTCCATCGGCCGCTGGCGCGCGTGCGGCGCACCGGCACACCGGAGACCTTCACCGGCTTCTACTCCGCCCAGGCGCGCTGGTTCCGCGTCTGCGCGGTGCCGCTGGCTCATGGAGGACCCGACACCGGGCTGGCGCTGCACATGACCGACGTCACCCGCCAGATGCGGGAAACCGAGGCCCTGCGCGAGAGAGAGGAGAGCCTGCGCGCCATGGTGGAGAACGCCGTGGACGCCATCGTCGCCATCTCCGACCGTGGCCTCATCCTGTCGGTGAACCCGGCCGCGTCGCGGATGTTCGGCTATCGCGCCGACGAGATGCTGGGCCGCAACATCCACATGCTGATGCCCGCGCACGCCGTACGCCACCACGACGAGCTGATGCGCACCAGCCTGCGCACCGACCCCGAGCACGTGATCGGCCGCGGGCGCGAACTGGTGGCCCGCCGCAAGGACGGCGGCGAGGTGCTGATCGACATGGCGGTCAGCGAGGTGCGCATCAACGACCGCTGCTTCTACACCGGCGTCATCCGCGACATCACCGAACGCAAGCGCGCCCAGCAGGAACTGGTGGACGCCAACCTCTACCTGGAACAGCGCGTCGAGGAGCGCACGGCCGAGCTGCAGGCCGCCCGGCTGCGCGCCGAGGAGGCGGCCCGCGCCAAGGCCGACTTCCTCGCCACCATGAGCCACGAGATCCGCACGCCGATGAACGGCGTCCTGGGCATGGTGCGCCTGCTGCTCGACACCAAGCTGGACGCGGAGCAGCGCGACTACGCCGAGACCGTGCTGTATTCCGGCGAGGCGCTGCTGACCATCCTCAACGACATCCTCGACATGTCGAAGCTGGAGGCCGGGCGGCTGACGCTGGAGCGCGTCGGCTTCGACCTGAAGCGGGTGGTCGACAGCACCGTGGCGCTGATGGGCTCGCGCGCAGCCGAGAAGGGCTTGGCGCTGGAGGTGCGGATGGCCGCCGACGCACCCGCCTGGGTGACCGGCGACCCGTCGCGGCTGCGGCAGGTGTTGCTCAACCTCCTCTCCAACGCCATCAAGTTCACCGCGGTCGGCGGGGTCGTCGTGGCGGTGGAGGCGCAGGGGGATGAGGCGCAGGAGGGCATGGTCCGCTTCACTGTCACCGACACGGGCATCGGCATCGCGCCCGACGTGCTGCCCCACCTGTTCACGGAATTCGTGCAGGCAGACAGCTCCATCTCCCGCCGCTTCGGCGGCACGGGGCTGGGGCTGGCGATCTGCAAGCGCATCATCACGCTGATGGACGGCTCCATCGCCGTGGACAGCCGGCCCGGCGAGGGAAGCGCCTTCAGCTTCACGGTGCCGCTGCCGGCGGCCGAGGCGCCGGCGGCCGACGGTCCGGCGGCGGAGTCGGCCACCACACCGCTGCGGCCGTTGCGCGTGCTGCTGGCGGAGGACAACCCGGTCAACCAGAAGGTGGCCGTGGCGCTGCTGACCCGGCAGGGGCACGCGGTGGGCGTGGCGGCGGACGGCGCGCAGGCGCTCGACCGGGTGCGGAGCGAGCGCTTCGACGTGGTGCTGATGGACATGCAGATGCCGGGTATGGACGGGCTGGAGGCGACGCGCCGCATCCGCGCCCTGCCCGGCGAGCGCGGCCGAGTGCCGGTCATCGCGCTGACCGCCAACGCGCTGGCCGGCGACGCCGAGCGCTGCCGCGCCGCCGGCATGGACGACCACGTCGCCAAGCCCATCGTGCCGGAAGCGCTGGCCGCCGCCCTGGCGCGCCAGTGCGGCGGTTCCGGCGATGCCACGGCGGTCGGTCCCGAAGCCACCGTGGACGGCGAGCCGCTGCTCGACCCCAGCCCGCTGGAGGCGTTGGTCGCCGTGCTGGGCGAGGCGGAGGTGCAGGACCTCGTGCTCGCCTTCATCAACGATGCCCGCGTCAAGGGCGCGGCGCTTCAGGCCGGGCAGGATCTGCGAGCGGTGCGCGCCGCCGCGCACGACCTCAAGAGCACGGCGGGGACGCTGGGCCTGACCGCGCTGCGCCACCTCGCCGAGGCCATCGAGCATGCCAGCCACGAGAACCACGGCGCGGAAGCCGAGGCCCTGTGCGCCGCCCTGCCCGATCGGCTCGCGCGCTCGCTGGACGCCCTGGCGCAGCGCTTCCCGGCGGCGCTCGCGGTGGGGTGAACCTGCCTACGCCGTTGCCGCCGCCACTCCCCCCGCCAGGGACAGGTCGGCGCCGCGGAAGGTGACGGCGTTGCTCTTCACCTTGGTGAGGTCCGCGCCGTGCAGGATGGCCTTGCCCATGTTGGCGTCGCGCAGGTCGGCGCCGGTCAGGCTGGCGCCTTCCAGATTGGTCGGCCACATGCGGCTGCCGTCGCCCATCAGGTCCACGGCGTTGAGCCGCGCGCGCCACAGCTTGGCCCCGGCGAGGTTCGAGCCGCGCAGGTTGCACCCCGAGAGGTCGGCGCTGGTGAAGTCGGCATCGCGCAGGTCGCAATAGGAAAGGTCCGCCATCACCAGCTTGGCGCCCGAGAAGTCGGCGCCGCGCAGCCCGCAGAAGCGCAGCACGCAGCCGGCCAGCAGTTGGTTGGAGAAGTTGAAGCCGCGCAGGTCGCTGCGCTGCACCTCCATGCGGGTTCCCACCTTGCCCAGGTGGTCGACCCAAAGCTGGTGCGCCGCGACACGGTCGGTGATCTGCTCGGCCAAGCTGACCATGCCGGTGCCGTCGATGTCGACGCCGCGCCGCTCCAGCGTGCGGCGCTGTTCCTCGTCCAGGTGCGCGCCGCACATCAGGGCGCCGTCCAGCGTCGCCTCGTGCAGCACCGCCTCCACGAGGTTGGCGGAGATCAGCACGGCGCCGGACAGGTCGGCCCCCGTCAGGTTGGCGCCGGCCATGTCGCTGCCGGAAAAGTCGCACAACGCCATGCGGCAGTTGGCCATCACCGCCCGGGTCAGCGTCGAGCCGACGAAGGTCGTGCTGCCGTCCAGGTTGCCGGCCGGCTTCTTGGGGCTGTTCGGCATGATCAGGCCGCGCCGCAGGTCGGCGCCACGCAGGTCCGCTTCCGACAGGCGCGCGCCGTCCACCCGTGCGCCGCGCAGGTCCGCCCCCGCCAGCTTGGCGCCGTGCAGGTCGGCCTTCGACAGGTCGGAGCAGAACAGGTCGGCGTCACGCAGGTCGGCGCCGATCAGGCGGGCGCCGTGCAGGCTGGCGCCGGCCAGCTTGGCGCCGTGCAGGTTGATGCGGTTGAGGCCGAGCTTTGACAGGTTGAAGAAGCTGAGGTCGGCCCGTTTGCCGCGGCCCGACGGGTCGCGCTTCAGCCACTGTTGGTGCAGCAGGAGCGCGTCACGGATGGCGCGCAGGTACTTCTCGTCATGCACCGACATGAGCGCATCCCCCACCAGCCGACGCCGGACTCCCCTGCCGCCACATCCTTGGTACGGCTGACCGTTCTTCCCGGCCGGTGGGCGCCTGCGCGTGGAAGACATTACTAAAATGAAAGAGCAAGGGAAAGATCCTTATCCCTTTGTATGACCACTCTGTAACGGTATGAACCCTGGAGGGCTCCGAATGCTGCGCGAATGCCTGCGGCGCATTGTCACAGTCCGGTTCCGGACGGAAGCGTATTGATCCTTGTATTTCAAGGTCTTTACATGAATGCCACGTTCATCATGCATATTCCCGTACGCACACGAACCGCCGAATGCCTGAGCGCGGCGCTCTGCCGCTGCCGAGTGGCTATTCGGCGTGGTACCGTTCACCTCCCGATGCATGGCCGGCGGAGCGCGCATGGTGGTGACGGCGGAATTCCTGGGCATGCTGCTGCTGGTTGCCAGCGTCGCCGCGCTTGGGCTTTCGATCGTCTTCGACGTCGGGCGGGTCAGCGCCGAGCGGGCGCGCGCCACGGTGCTGCAGCGGCAGATCGACAAGAAGAAGACCGCGCTCAAGGAATGGACGTCGAAGACGGACAAGCGCAGCACCGACATGTCGGCGCTCCAGATCCGCTTGGCGGAGCACGTCAGCCGCAAGCAGAAGGCGCAGCAGGAGCTGAAGACGCTGGAATTCACCAAGATCGAACTGGTGCACGAACTGGGCGAGTGCGACGGGGCGGCGCTCGGCTACTGGTCGATGCTGATCGTCCATCCCGATTTCGCGAACGTGGACCGGCGCGAGGTGATCTTCTCCCGGCAGATCTGGAGCTACCGCAACGTCGCGCACGTCTGGGCGGGCTCGACCGACCACGCGCACGGACTCCTGAAGGCGGCGTTCCCGGGGCGCAGCGGCATCCAGCCGACGCAGGTCCAACTGCTGTCCATGGCGCCGGACACGGTGGGAGAAGGAGCGGGTTTATGACGGGCATGCTGCTCTACTTCGCGCTGGGCTTCATGGTGTTGACCGTGCTGTCCAACCGCTTCTGGCGCAGCCAGCTCACCAGCGCGCGCGTGTCTCTGACCAAGCTGAAGGAAACCTCCGACGAGATCACCAAGGAGGTGGCGGACGCCGCCCGCGAGTACGCCACGCTCAGCCACCAGTACGCCGAGACCGAGAAGCGCGCGGCCAAGGCTGAGCAGGAGATGACCGCCGTGCTGGCCGAGCTGGAGGTAAAGAAGGCCGCCGCCATCGACCGCTATTACATCTTCGACCGGCTGGAGCCACGCCCCGGCCGGTTCTACGAGGCCGCCGTCCGCTACGACCCCGCCGCCGGCGGGGATCGGCCGGCGCACCGCGCCTGGATGGGCGTTCGGCGCTACATCATGATCGCCGAAACCGAACGCGAGGCGCGCGAACGCATCGCCGCCCGCTTCCCGCGCAAGCTCGGCTTCGAGGTGGTGGAGGTGGCGGCGTGCCGTCTCGCCAACCTGCAGGTCAACCGCATCGCCGAACTGAGCACCTTCCGCCGTCCCGGCACCGGCGAGGACGAGGACGCTCCCCGCCGCACCCCGCGCCGGGCGTCCGCCGCTCGGCCGTAGCCCCCTCGCGGCAGCCGGCCAACAATCGTTTCGCGCCCATTTTCAATCAGCCATCATAAAATGTTATCTGTTGCGGCGGCCATCATAGCCGCCACCGCGCTCCCGTGTCAGGCTCCTTGCGTCACCACGCATGCCCTCCTCGGACGCGAGGAGCGAACGCGATGGCCGGGACGCTGATCAGTGGTACGGCGAACGACGAGCCGATCCTCGGCGGCTCCGGACACGACGCGCTGGAAGGCGGCAGTGGCGCCTTCGCCGTCCGGCTGCGCCGTTACGCCGCACCGCCGGGCCTGTCGGACGGACTGGGAAAGCGCCCATACTAACGGCTGGAGCGCGTCGGTACCGGAAATGGTCCGACGCAAGGGTCGGTAATGGACCAAAACGATATCGGTAATTTCCTGTCTCAAAATTATGCCATCTTATGCGAATAGAACCCGTAGACCCCGCAGCCGAGTCGGTCTATCCTGTTGTGCGTAGCCCGTATCGGCTAACAAAGGAGAGCCACATGAGCCTTGAGTCTCGCATCGATTCTCTCCGCACACGGCACGCTGCTCTCGACGAAAAGATACGCATGGAGCAGACCCGCCCTCTCCCCGACACGCAGGCGCTGGCGCGCTTGAAACTCGACAAACTCTACGTGAAAGAGGAGATCGACCGCCTCGCGCGGCACTGAGGGCATCCCGCTTCCGGGTCCTTGCCCCGCTCCGAAAACGCCGAGGGGGCTGCCGACGGCAGCCCCCTTTTTCGTTGGTCCTCCAACTCCCGTCAGTGGCCGCCGCCGTCCTCGAAGGACGGTGCTTCCAGACCGGACGCCTTCAACTGTTCGATCAGCGTGGCCTTCAGCCGCTCCAGCGCGTCCTCGCTGCGGGCCTCGGCGCGGGCGACCAGCACGTCCTGGGTGTTGGAGGCGCGCAGCAGCCACCAGCCGTCCGGCGTGTTCACCCGCACGCCGTCGATGCCGTTGACGTCGGCGCCGGCCGCTGTCAGGCGGGCCTTCACCTCCTCGACCACGGCGAACTTGCGTTCCTCGTCCACCTGGAAGCGGGTCTCGGGCGTGTTGACGAGGTCCGGCAGGCCATCGCGGAGGTCGGCCAGCGCCCCGCCGGAGCGGCTGACGAGACCGATCAGGCGCACCGCGCAGTACAGCGCGTCGTCGAAGCCGTACCATTTGTCGGCGAAGAAGATGTGCCCCGACATCTCGCCGGCCAACGGCGCGCCGGTCTCGGCCATCTTGGCCTTGAGCAGCGAATGGCCAGTCTTCCACATCAGCGGCTGGCCGCCGTGCCGGGCGATCTCGTCGAACAGCGCTTGGCTCGCCTTGACGTCGGCGATGATGGTGGCGCCGGGGTGGGTCTTCAGCACCTCGCCCGCGTAGATCGCCACGAGCTGGTCGCCCCACACCACGCGGCCCTTGTGGTCGATGGCGCCAATGCGGTCGCCGTCGCCATCAAAGCCGATGCCGATGTCGCAGCCCTGCTCGGCCACCACGCACTTCAGGTCGACGAGGTTCTTCTCGACCGTGGGGTCCGGGTGGTGGTTCGGGAACGTGCCGTCGATCTCGTCGAACAGCAGGACGTGCGTGCCGGGCAGGCGGGCCGTCAGGCGGCGCAGGATCTCGCCGCTGGCGCCGTTGCCGGCGTCCCAGGCGACCTTCAGGTCGCGCGGGCCGTCGTAGTCGCGCAGCAGGCGGTCGACGTAGGCGTCCCTGACGTCGATCTCCTCGGACGAGCCCCGGCCGGAGACGAAGTCCGCCTCGGCGGCCATGGTGCCCAGGTCCTGGATCATGCGGCCGTACACCGGGCCCTTGCCCAGCATCATCTTGATGCCGTTGTATTCCGGCGGGTTGTGCGAACCGGTGATCATGACGCCGGCGTCGGCCTCGCGGTCGCGCGTGGCGAAGTACAGCATCGGCGTCGGTCCCAGGCCGATGCGCAGCACGTGCAGGCCGGTGGAGACCAGCCCTTCGGTCAGCGCCGCCTCCAGCGCCGGCGAGCTGATGCGGCCGTCGTAGCCCGTGCACACCGTCTTGCCGCCCTGGCGCACGATCATGGTGCCGAAGGCGCGGCCGACGGCGCGGGCGTCGTCCTCGGTCAGCGTCTTGCCGACGATGCCGCGGATGTCGTACTCGCGCAGGACGGTGGGGTGGAAGGCATGGGCGCGGCTCATTTCGTAGCGTCCTCCGTGTGTGCGGCCGTTTTCGGGGCCGCGTGCGGGCGCCCGATGCTGGTGTAGTCGAAGCCGGCCCTGGCCATGTCGGCGGGGCCGTAGACGTTGCGCAGGTCGACCATCACCGGCGCCTTCAGCAGCCCCTTGACGCGCTTCAGGT
>Ga0196970_1000094_pt1 | contig 145803 bp, 113 predicted proteins | sample S1v_513CmetaG_FD_148672 | JGI IMG/M metagenome (GOLD analysis project Ga0196970, IMG submission 148672) | Soil microbial communities from Anza Borrego desert, Southern California, United States - S1+v_5-13C | ecosystem: Environmental > Terrestrial > Soil > Desert | place: USA: California... | reverse complement strand
GGGAAAGCCCGGCAAGCTCGCGCTGACCGCCTGCATGCACAAGGCCCTGCTCATCCTCAACGCCATGCTCAAGACAAACACCCCGTGGAGCCCGGCCGCCGCATAGACGCTACATAACAGTTGCTACTGCTCGGCCGTAGGTTGGGTTGAGCCGAAGGCGAAAACCCAACGTCTCTCACATTGCTTTCACGCCGCCTTGTGCCCGAAGAACGCCTGTCCGATGTCCGCCGTCACCAGCCCCAGCTGGACCTGGATCCAGTCGAGGAAGTCGTGCAGGCCGTGGCGGATCACGTCGTCCACCGTCTGGTCGGCCAGCGCCGCGCGGATCTCGTCCAGCCGCTCCATCGCCGCCGCGGCGCCGGACAGGTTGTAGCGCGAGCGCAGCTGGCTGAGGATCCACTCCACCTGCCGCAGGCACAGGCTGACCGAGCGCGGGAAGGTGTCGGAGAACAGCAGGAACCCCGCCACCGCGGCCGGCGTCATGCGCCCGAAGTACAGCCGCCGGAACGTCTGGTACCCCGCCACCGCGCGCAAGAGCGCGTTCCACTGGCTGAGGTCGAGGGCGGAGCCCACGTCGTCCGCCTTCGGCAGCAGCAGGTGGTACTTGATGTCCAGAAGGCGCGTGGTCTGGTCCGCCCGCTCGATGTAGCGGCCCAACGAGTAGAAGAACCACGCCTCGTCGCGGTTGACGGAGCCCTCGACGATGCCCGTGTGCTCCTGGCAGGCCTTGCGGATCTCGGCGCACAGCTTGGACAGGCGCGGGGTGGCGATGTCCTCCTTCGTCAGCTGCCGGATGCGGTTGTGGAAGACGTTGAGCTGGGTCCACAGCTCGATCGACACCAGCGAGCGCAGGGTGCGCGCGTTCTCGCGCGCCGCCTGGACATAGGCCTGGATCGACGTCGGGTTGCTCGCGTCCAGCAGGTAGAAGTCGAGCACGCTCTGCGCGTCGGCCACCGCGTGCTTGGCGAAGAACGCCTTTTCGTCGGCGTTGATCTGCACCACCGACAGCCAGTTGTGCGCACCCTTGTCGCGCGCGAAGGTTTCCGTCACTTCCAGGATGCGCGCCGTGTTCTCGACCCGCTCCATGTAGCGGGCCATCCACACGATGCACTCGGCGTAGCGGGAGAGGAGGTTCGCCATGATCGTCGTCGTCCCTTACGCCAGCACCCAGGTGTCCTTCGACCCGCCGCCCTGCGACGAGTTCACGACCAGCGAGCCTTCCCGCAGCGCCACGCGCGTCAGCCCGCCGGGCAGCACCCAGGTGCTGGCCCCGGTCACCGCGAAGGGCCGCAGGTCGACGTGGCGCGGCACGATGCCGCCGTCGGCCAGCGTCGGCGCCACCGACAGCGCCAGCGTCGGCTGGCTGATGTAGTTGGCGGGGTCGGCCTTCAGCTTGACGCGGAAATCCTCGATCTCCGCCTTCGTCGCCTTCGGCCCGATGATCATCCCGTAGCCGCCGGATTCGCCCACCGGCTTGACCACGAGCTGCTCCAGGTTGTCGAGCGTGTAGGCAAGCGCGTCCGCCTCGCGGCAGATGCGCGTGTCCACGTTGGGCAGGATCGGGTCCTGCTGGAGGTAGTAGCGGATGATGCGCGGCATGTAGGCGTAGACCGCCTTGTCGTCGGCCACACCGGTGCCCACCGCGTTGGCCAGCGCCACGTTCCCCTTGCGGTAGGCCCGCATCAGGCCCGGCACGCCCAGCATGCTGTCGGGGCGGAACACCTCGGGGTCCAGGAATTCGTCGTTCAGGCGGCGGTAGATGGTGTGGACCGGCGCCAGCCCCCGGGTGGTGCGCATGTACACGCGGTCGTTCTCGACCACGAGGTCGCGCCCCTCCACCAGCGGGATGCCCATCTCGCGCGCCAGGAAGACGTGCTCGAAATAGGCGGAGTTGTAGATGCCCGGCGACAGCAGCACGACCTGCGGGTCGCTCACCGGGGCGATGGCGGCCATCGCCTCGTGCAGGCGGATGCCGTAGTCGTCCACCGGGCGGACGTGCGTGTCCTCCATCAGGTCGGGGAAGGCGCGCAGCATCAGCGTGCGGTTCTCGACCACGTAGGACACGCCGGACGGTGTCCGGGCGTTGTCCTCCAGCACGCGGAAGGTGCCCTCGTGGTCGCGCACCACGTCGATGCCGCAGACGTGCGCGTAGGTGCCGTGCGGCACGGTCAGCCCGCGCATTTCCGGCCGGTAGTTCGGGTTGTCCAGCACCAGTTCCGCCGGGACGACGCCGTCCTTCAGGATCATCTGGTCGCCGTAGACGTCGGCCAGGAACAGGTTGATCGCCGCCACGCGCTGCACCACGCCGGCCTCGACGTGCGCCCACTCGCGCGCCGTGATCACGCGGGGGATGACGTCGAAGGGCAGGATGCGGTCGATGGCGTCCTTCTCCGAATAGACGGTGAAGGTGATGCCCAGGTCGAACAGCTCGCGCTCGGCGTCGGCGTTGCGGCGGCGCAGCTGGTCCTGCGGCAGGCGGTCGAGCCGCCGCCGGATACGCGCGAACTCCTCCGCCCCATCGGCGCGCGGGCTGGTCAGTTCGCAGAAGAAGCCGTTCCGGTCATAGTCCGACAGCAGCCCGGAAAAGTTTAATGCGTCGTCCGGCATGGGGTATCCGCTCGGTTCGTCCATGACCATTCCTAAGCAATGGGCATGCCGCGCCGCTCAGGCGCGGATGCCGCAGCGCAGCGGCACGGGCGCCGCGAAAAACTGCCTCAGTTTTGTGCAAGCCGGTTGCATTCTGCTCAACCCTCGTCCACCCGCACGTCGACGGAGACGGTCAGGGCGTGCTCGCCGCCGCCGACCACCTGCCCCTTGACGGGGCTGACGTCCTCGTAATCGCGGCCCCAGGCGCAGGTGACGTGCTCGTCCCCCACCAGCATGTCGTTGGTGGGGTCCAGGTCGACCCAGCCGCGGCCGGGAATCCACACGGACACCCAGGCGTGCGAGGCGTCCGCCCCCACCAGCTTCGCCTGCCCCGGCGGCGGCCGGGTCAGCAGGTAGCCGCCGACGTAGCGCGCCGCCAAGCCCATGGCGCGCAGACACGCGATCTGCAGATGCGCGAAGTCCTGGCACACGCCGCGCCGCATCGCCAGCACCTGCGCCAGCGGCGTGCTGACCGTGGTGGCGGCCGGGTCGTACTGGAAGTCCGCGTGGATGCGCCGGGTGAGGTCAAATGCCGCATCCAGCACCGGCCGGCCGGGCGTGAAGCTGGGCCGGGCGTAGGCGCGCAGGTCGTCGGACGCGGCGGCGAAGGGGGAATCGCACAGGAATTCGGCAGCCTCCAGCGCCTGCGCATCGGTTGGGCATTCCAGCGCCGCCCGCACTGCCTCCCACGGCGGCGTCGCCAGCGGATCGACGGCGGGCGGCGGCGCCACCTCGACATGGCTTTCAGCTATCACCGTCAGCACCCGGTGCGAGGTCTGGATGGTCAGGAAGCTGACCGGGTTGCCGAAGTAGTCCGCCCGGTCGGCGCGCGCCGCCGGGGCCGGCTCCACCGACAGCGAGGCGTCCAGGCAGCGCTGCCACTCCGTCTCGCGCGGGACGAGGCGCGCGGCGTGGTGGGAGACCAGCACCGGCGTGGAATAGGCGCAGGTGGTGACGTGGCGGACCCGGTATCTCACATCCGCCACTCCCGCTGGCGGGCCGAGTGGCCGCTGGCGTGGGCGAAGTACTCGCGGCTCAGCGTCTCCGACAGCTCCCACAGGCGCGCCTGCAGCACCTCCAGCAGCTTGCCCAGGTGGTACCAGCGCCCGTCCTCGTCCGCCACGGCCAGCACGTCGATGTCGGCGGTGCGGACCGATCCCTCCAGAAAGATCATCAGCCGCTGTTCGGGGCGGATGCGCGCCGTCTCGCGGATGGCGACCAGATGCTCCACATGGTCGGCCAGCAGCGCGAACTGGAAGGCGACCGAGCGCGGGTTGCTGTCGTCGCACAGCAGCAGGTCCAGCACCGGCGCGAACTGCGGCGTCGGGAAATAGCGGGAGCGGTAGGTCATGCCGCTGTCCGACACCGCAAGCAGCGCGTCCAGCGCCACCGGCATGTCGCCGCCGCGCAGCGTCAGCACGCCCGACAAGAGGTCGATCAGGTGCAGCGCCCGCTCCACCCGCCGGCCGATGTCGAGGAAGCGCCAGCCCAGACCCCGCGTCATGTTCTCCAGCACCAGCCCGCTCGACGCCTCCAGCATCAGGATCAGGCCGTTCAGCGCCCCCAGCACCTCGCCCACGTCGGTCGCGGCGGCGGGCTTCAGGCGCAGGGCCGCGGCGTTGAGCTGCTGCACGTTGCGCCAAGTGTCCAGCGACAGGCGGTCGCGCACGCGCGCCGCCACGCGCAGCAGCCGGCCCATGTTGGCGACCAGCCCGGTGCCGTAGGCCGGGTCGAACTGCTGGCGGCCCAGCAGCGCCGCCGCGTCCGCCACCGTGCCGGCCTGGGCGCGCGCCGGGTGCAGGCCCAGCAGGCTGAGGATGGCCGACAGCGGCGCCAGCGTCTCCCCGCCGCCGCCCACGATGCCGCTGGCACTTTCCTCCACCTGGACGTAGACGGTGCGCAGCATGCGGGTGATGCCCTCGCTGCGCTCCAGGTAGCGGCCGAACCAGAACATGTTGTCGGCCACGCGGCTGGGCAGGTCGCGCCCGCCGCGCACGAGGCGCACGGGGGCCGCGTTCGGCAGGGCCGCACGGCGCGGCGCCTGCGGCGCGTCGGACATCACCCAGGTGTCCTTGCTGCCGCCCTCCCCGCCCCCTTGCAGGGCGGCGTTGGTCAGGTCGCGCGCCGAGGACGCGCGCGCCAGCCCGCCGGGCATGGCGCGGTAGCCGTCCCCCTGGGCCGCCAGGAAGGCGCGCAGCACCATGGGCTTCGGTTCCAGCCGGCCGCCGGCCCAGACCGGCGTGGTGGAGGGGGCGACCGGCTCCTGCGCCACGAAGGCGTGCGGGCGCGCGGCGATGCGGGCGGCCAGCGCCTCGCGCTCCACGGCCACCAGCGTGTCGCCGAAGATCGCCGGGGCGCGCAGGTCGTAGGCCGAGCGGACCGTTAGCCGGTGGAGGTTGTCCAGCACGTGGCGGCGCGACGCCTCGTCCCCGCACCACCACGTCGGCACCGACGGCAGCTTCAGATCCTCGCCCAGCAGCTCCCGCGCCAGGCGCGGCAGGAAGGCGGCGATGGCCGGCGTCTCCACCACCCCGCACCCCAGCGCGTTGGCGATGGTGACCGACCCGGCGCGCACCGCCTGCACCATGCCCGCCACACCGAGATCCGACCGGGAGTCCAGTTCCAGCGGGTCGCACAAATGCGCCGGCGTGTGGCGCAGGATGACGTCCACGGGCTGCAGGCCGTCCAGCGTCTTCAGCAGCACCCGTTCATCCCGCACCGTCAGGTCCTCGCTCTCCACCATCGGGCAGCCGATGAGGCGGGCGAGGTAGGCGTGCTCGAAGCTGCTGCCGGCCGCGTCGCCGGGGCTGAGCAGGACGAGGCGCGGCTGGTCGAAGCGGCGCGGCGACAGCGACAGCAGCGTGTCGCGCAGCACCTGCACGAAGGGCATCAGCCACTGCACCCGCGAATTGCGGAAGAACTCCGCCAGGATGCGGGCGGTGATCAGCCGGTTCTCCAGCGCGTAGCCGACGCCGGCCGGCGCGTCGGTGCGCTCCCCCACCACGGTCCAGCCGCCGTCCCGCGTGCGGGCGAGGTCGGCGGCGTAGAGGTGCAGGAAGATGCCCGACGGCGGCACGATTCCGTGGCAGGCGCGCAGGTAGCCGGGATGCCCGAACACCAGCGTCGGCGGCAGCAGCCCGTCCCGCACCAGCCGGCGCGGCCCGTACAGGTCGGCCAGGATGAGGTTCAGCAGGCGCGCCCGCTGCTCCAGCGCCGCCGCCAGCGCGCGGCCCTCGGCCGCCTCCAGCAGCAGCGGCATGGGATCCAGCTGCCACGGCCGCTCCAGCCCCTGCGGGTCGCCGTGCACGTGGAAGGTGACGCCGTTGTCGGCGATCAGGCGCTGCCCGCGCTCCCACCGGCGGTTCATCTCCTCCGCCGGCAGCGCCGCCAGCCCCTCGACGAACTCTTCCCAATAGGGGCGCACGGCGCCGTCCGCCCCCATCATCTCGTCGCAGCCGCCGACGGGGCGGGGGTAACCGTGGTGGAACGGGTAGTCCGCTCCACCTGTGGACGCCGGGCTCGAAGGTTCGGACGCGATGATGGGCACCAGGGTTGCGGGTAAGCCGTCCTCCACGGTTACGTCAGCCGCAGGTCGAGCGTCAACGGGAACTCCGGATTGGGCTTCTCGGGTGCGGCGTTCAGCCCGCCCGGATGATGCCCGTGTTCGAAGAACCGCGCCCGGCGCCGCGCCTCCGCCTCGAAGGCGTTGACCGGGAAGGTGTCGTAGTTGCGCCCGCCCGGATGCGCCACGTGGTAGGTGCACCCGCCCACCGACCGGCTGTTCCAGCCGTCCACCACGTCGAACTCCAGGGGCGTGTGCACGCCGATGGTCGGGTGCAGGCACGACGCCGGCTGCCACGCGCGGTAGCGCACGCCGGCCACGAACTCACCCGGCCGGCCGGTGGGGTGCAGCGGCACGCGCCGGCCGTTGACGGCGATCCAGTGCCGTCCGGGCACGAGGTTGGACGCCTTCACCTGCAGCCGCTCCAGCGACGAGTCGACGTAACGCACGGTGCCGCCCCCGCCCGCCTCCTCGCCCATCACGTGCCAGGGCTCCAGCGCCGTGCGCAGTTCCAGCGTGGTGCCGGCCCGCTCGATGGTGCCGATGACCGGGAAGCGGAACTCGAAGTGCGGGGCGTACCAGTCCTCCATGAAGGGGAAGCCGGCGCGCTTCATGTCGTCCAGCACGTCGCGGAAGTCGGCCCACACGAAGTGCGGCAGCATGAAGCGGTCGTGCAGCGCGTTGCCCCAGCGCACCAGCGGTGCGGTGTAGGGCTTCGCCCAGAACCGTGCGATCAGCCCGCGCAGCAGCAGTTGCTGGGCAAGGCTCATGCGCGCGTGCGGCGGCATCTCGAAGGCGCGGAACTCCACCAGACCCAGGCGGCCGGTAGGGCCGTCCGGCGAATAGAGCTTGTCGATGCAGATCTCGGTGCGGTGCGTGTTGCCGGTGACGTCCACCAGCACGTTGCGCAGCACCCGGTCCACCAGCCACGGCGGCACCGGCGCGCCCAGCCCCGGCAGTTGGCCCAGCGCGATCTCCACCTCATAGAGCGCGTCGTCGCGCGCCTCGTCCACGCGCGGCGCCTGGCTGGTCGGGCCGATGAACAGGCCGGAGAACAGGTAGGACAGGCTGGGGTGGTTGATCCAGTAGCGGATCAGGCTGCCCAGCAGGTCGGGGCGGCGCAGGAACGGGCTGTCGGCGGCCGACGAGCCGCCCACCACGATGTGGTTGCCGCCGCCGGTGCCGACGTGGCGCCCGTCGATCATGAACTTCTCGGTGCCCAGGCGCGACTGGTGCGTCTCCTCGTACACGCCCTCGGTGATGTCCTTTAGGTGCTCCCACGAGGTGGCGGGGTGCACGTTCACCTCGATCACGCCGGGGTCGGGGGTGACCTTGATGACGTTCAGGCGGCTGTCGTGCGGCGGCGGGTAGCCCTCGACGTGCACCGGCATGCCGGCGGCGGCGGCCGCGTCCTCGACCGCCGCGATCAGCTCGACATAGTCCTCTGCCCGCTCGACCGGCGGCAGGAAGACGCACAGCTTGCCGTCGCGCGGCTCGACGCACAGCGCCGTGCGCACGTTGTCGGCGACGAGGCCGCGGTCGGTCTCCTTCACCTCCTCCATGCGGCCGATGTGCTGCTCCCCCTGACCCCAGGTCGGCACCGGGGCGCCGTGCATGTAGGCCTGCCCGGGGTGCAGAGGATCAGGGAGCGGCGGTTCGGGCAGCGGCCCACGCTCCTCGAACGGATCCGCCTCGCTCAGGTGCGGGTACTCGGCCGGGTGGATCCACGGCAGGGAATGCAGCGGCAGGCGGAAGCCCATGGGCGAATCGCCGGGCAGCAGGCACATGCGCTCGCGCCGCGTCGGCCACGGCCCGGTGACCCAGCGCCTGCCGTCCGCCGCGTTCCACCGCTGCAGCGGTAGCGCGTAGCCGACCACGGCGTCCAGCCCGCGCGAGAACACGCGCGCCAGCCGCGCCCGCTCCTCCGGGTCGTCCAGCTTGGCGTCGAAGGGATCGACGTTGGGCGGCAGCGCCTGCTCGCGCAGGATGTAGTGCACCGGGTCCTCGTAGGCCGGGCGCAGGTAGGCGGGATCGACCGTCAGCCGCTTGGCCAGCGCCTCGCCGAAGGCGCGCGCCGCCTCGGCGGTCGGCTGGTAATCCTTGGCCTCGTCGGCGATCAGGTCGGGGTTCCGCCACAGCGGCTTGCCGTCGCTGCGCCAGTGCAGCGCGAAGGCCCAGCGCGGCAGCGATTCCCCCGGATACCACTTGCCCTGCCCGAAGGTCACCACCGCCCCCGGCGCGAAGCGGTCGCGCAGGCGCAGCAGCAGCTCCGCCGCGCGCACGCGCTTGGTCGGGCCCAGCGCCTCGGTGTTCCATTCGGCCCCGTCCATGTCGTCGATGGACACGAAGGTCGGCTCGCCGCCCATGGTCAGGCGCACGTCGCCGGCCTTCAGCTTGGCGTCGATGGCGTCCCCCAGCGCGTCGATGGCCTGCCACTGCGCGTCGGTGTAGGGCTTGGTGACGCGCGGCGTCTCATAGAGGCGCCTGACCTCCATGTGGTGGCCGAATTCGACCTCGCTCTCCTCCACCAACCCGGTGATGGGCGCCGCACTGGTCGGGTCGGGGGAGCAGGCGAGCGGGATGTGCCCCTCCCCCGCCAGCAGGCCCGACGTGGGGTCCAGGCCGATCCAGCCGGCCCCCGGCAGGTACACCTCGGTCCAGGCGTGCAGGTCGGTGAAGTCGGCCGACGGCCCGGCCGGGCCGTCCAGCGGCTTCACGTCCGGCACCAGCTGGATCAGGTAGCCCGACACGAAACGGGCGGCGAAGCCCAGGTGACGCAGCACCTGTACCAGCAGCCACGCGCTGTCGCGGCAGGATCCGGTGCGCTTGCCCAGCGTCTCCTCGCAGGTCTGGACGCCCGGCTCCATGCGGATGACGTAGCCGATCTCCGTCTGCAGGCGCTGGTTCAGCTCGACCAGAAAGGCGGTGGTCTGCTTCTCGCTGCGGTCCACCGTCTCCAGGAAGGCGGCCAGCCCCGGCCCGGCCGGTTCGCACAGGCGGTAGGGCGCCAGCTCGTGCGCGAGGTCGGGGTGGTAGGCGAAGGGGAAGGTCTCGGCGCTCGGCTCCAGGAAGAAGTCGAACGGGTTCATCACCGACATGTCGGCGACGACGTCCACGGTGACCGTGAACTCGGTCGTGCGCTCGGGGAAGACCAGCCGGGCCAGCCAGTTGCCCTGCGGGTCCTGCTGCCAGTTGAGGAAGTGCTCCTCCGGCGTGATCTTCAGCGAGTACGACAGGATCGGCGTGCGCGAATGCGGCGCCGGGCGCAGCCGCACCACCTGCGGCGACAGCATGACGGGCCGGTCGTACCGGTATTCGGTACGGTGCGTGAGGCCGACGCGGATGGTCATCGCACGCTCTCCAGTTCGGGAATGGCTTCGTTCATGGGCAAGGGGGCGATGTCCTCGAAGGACCGGCGCAGCGCCTCGCCCCAGCGGCGGCGGATCTCCGCCAGATAGGGGTGCCCTTCGGTGAAGCGCTCCTGGTAGCCGGGGACAAGCGTGTCGCGGCGGTAGCACATCATGTCGATGGGCAGGCCGACCGACAGGTTGGAGCGGATCGTGGAATCGAAGGAGATCAGCGTCAGCTTCGCCGCCTCCGCCAAGCTCATGCTCTGCTTCAGCAGGCGGTCGAACACCGGCTTGCCGTACTTCGTCTCGCCGATCTGGAAATAGGGGGTGTCCGGCATCGCCTCGATGAAGTTGCCGGCGGCGTAGATCTGGAACAGGCGCGGCGCCTCCCCCTTGATCTGCCCGCCCAGCAGCAGCGTGGCGTTGAAGTCGTAGTTGTGCTTCTTCAGGTGCTCGGCGTCGATGCGGTGCACTTCGCGCAGCGCCTCGCCGGCCAGCCGCGCCACCTGGAACATGGTGGGGGCCTTCAGGATGTTGCCGGCCTTCTTGCCCCGCGTGCCCTCCTCCAGCAGCGACAGCGCCGCCTGCGTCACGGCCAGGTTGCCGGCCGACAGGAAGACCAGCGTCCGGTCCCCGTCCTTCGCGAAGACCTTCATCTTGCGGTACGTGGCGATGTTGTCGATGCCGGCGTTCGTCCGGCAGTCGGAGGCGAAGACGAGGCCGTCGTTCAGCAACAGCCCGACGCAGTAAGTCATGATCACCCCGGCAGTGTTTCCCCGGACGGCAGCAACTCCCATGCCAGCGCCGCCCGGCCGTGCAACCCCATGGCGCTGCCCGCCCCGGTTGAGGGTCCACCGCACGGAACCGATGCACGGCGGCGCACACCGGGCGGTCGTTTGCCCGTTTTTCGGGCAATTCCCGCCTGGGGAACAAACGCCGCGGGCGAAGGTTACCCTGCGGCCCCGTACCCCCTCAGCACCCATGGACCCACGATGCAGACGTTCGGCATCCGCCACGTGACGACCTACCGCTACGCCAACCCGGTGACCTTCGGCGACCACCGGCTGATGGTGCGTCCGCGCGGCAGCCACGACATGAAGTTGCGCAGCAGCACGCTCACCATCAGCCCGCCGCCGTCGTCGGTGCGCTGGCTGCACGACGTGTTCGGCAACTCCATCGCCATCGCCTCCTTCGAGGGCTCGGCCACCGAACTGTCCTTCGTCAGCGAGCTGACGGTGGAGCATTACCCGCTGGAGGAGCCCGACTACCCGGTGGAGGGCTTTGCGCGCACCTACCCCTTCAGCTACGCGGCGGAGGAGGCGCCCGACCTCGGCCGCACCATGCTGCGCCACTACCCCGACCCCGAGCACAAGGTGGACGAGTGGGCGAAGACCTTCGTCGTCCCCGACCCGCAGGCCGACGGCGGCCTCGTCGAGACGCGCGCCATGCTGGAGCGCATGACCCTGGGCATCAAGGAGGGCTTCACCTACGCCGCCCGCGACGCGGAGGGCACGCAGTCCCCCGTCGAGACGCTGGAGACGCGCAGCGGCAGCTGCCGCGACTTCGCGCTCTTGATGATGGAGGCGGTGCGCAGCCTGGGCCTCGCCGCGCGGTTCGTCAGCGGCTACCTCTACGACCCGGCGGTGGACGGGGCGGAGGCCGGCACGGTGGGGGCGGGGGCGACGCACGCCTGGGTGCAGGTCTACCTGCCCGGCGCCGGCTGGGTGGAGTTCGACCCCACCAACGGCATCATTGGCGGCAAGCACCTGCTGCGCGTCGCGGTGTCCCGCGACCCGTCGCAGGCGATCCCGGTGTCCGGCAGCTGGTTCGGCGCCCCGGCCGACTTCCTGGGCATGACCGTGGAGGTGAGCGTGACGGCGAATCCGTAGGTTGGGTTGAAACCCAACATCCTTCGCATGGCGAACACGTTGGGTTTTCGCTGACGCTCAACCCAACCTACGAAACGGCCTGCAAGCGCAGCGGCGCCACCTTCTTCTCCGTCAGCGGCAGGTCATAGGTGACGGTCGCCCCGTAGGCCCCCGGATCGGTCGGGTCCACGCGCACCTTGTCGAAGGCCAGCACGCGCGTGCCCAGCGTGAAGCCCTCCTTCAGATCGTGGGTGACCATGAAGACGGTCATCTTCTCCTCCGCCCACAGGCGCAGCAGCAGCTCGTACATCTGCGCCTTGGTGCCGGGGTCGAGCGCACCGAACGGCTCGTCCAGCAGCAGGACCTTCGGCTTCAGGATCAGCGCCTGGGCGATGGCGAGGCGCTGCTGCATGCCGCCCGACAGCTCCGCCGGATACTTGCCGAGATGGTTGCCCAGGCCCACCGCCTCCAGCACGCCGCGCGCCTCGTCCATGGCGGCGCGGCGGCGCGCGCCGAACAGCCGGCCCAGGAACCGCGAGCCCTGGAATTCCCGGCCCAGGATCACGTTCTCCAAGACCGTCAGGTGCGGGAAGACGGAATAGCGCTGGAACACCACGCCGCGGTCCGGCCCCGGCTCGGCCACCAGCGGCGCGCCGTCCAGGTCGATCGAGCCGCGCGTCGGCCGCTCCTCGCCCAGCAGCAGGCGCAGGAAGGTGGTCTTGCCGCAGCCCGAGGGGCCGACCAGCGCGCAGAACTCGCCCGACGGGATGTCCAGGTTGACGCGCTCCAGCACCACCTGGTTGGGGTATTCCATCCACAGGTCGCGGACGGTGACGGTGCTCATGACGACCCCTTTCCGGCCTTGAGCCACGGGAAGCACGCATCGTTGAAGCGGCGCAGAAGGTAATCCGACGCGAAGGCCAGCAGCGTGATCCAGGCGACGTAGGGCAGGATGACGTCCATCGCCATGTAACGCCGCACCAGGAAGATCCGATACCCCAGCCCCTCCGTCGCCGCGATGGCCTCGGCGGAGATCAGGAACAGCCACGCCGGCCCCAGCGACAGCCGCAGCGCGTCGGCCAGCCGCGGCACCACCTGCGGCAGCACCACCCGCACGACGATCTGCCACGTCGACGCCCCCAGCGTCTGCGCCTTGATCAACTGCTCGCGCGGCATCTCGCCCACCCGCATGGCGAGGTCGCGGACCAGGAAGGGTGCGACGCCCACCACGATCAGCACCACCTTGGACAGTTCGTCCAGGCCGAAGACGATGAACAGCACGGGCAGCACCGCCATCGGCGGCACCATGGACAGCATGGCGACGAACGGCGACAGCCCCGCCCGCACGTAGGGGATCAAGCCCATGCCGATGCCGATCACCAACGCCAGCGCCGTCGCCACGCCCAGCCCCAGGCCCAGCCGGTGCAGGCTGGCGACCGTGTCCACCCACATCAGGTAGTCGCCGGTCCGCGCGTCGGGCGAGAAGGCCATGCGCCCAACGGCGGCGACCATGCCGGACAGCGGCGGCAGCAGTTTGTCGTTGGGGTTCTCCGCCAGCCGCAGCGCCGAGGCGACGCCGTACGCCGCGCACGCCGCCAGGAACGGGAGGGCGCCCCAGAACAGGACGCCTCCCCGGCCGGGGCGCCGGTTGATGATCCGGCGCATCGATCAGAGCTTCCCGTCGGCGGCGAGCTTCATCGCCTCGGCATCGAAGCGCAGCTTGACGTTCTTCGCGTCGCCCAGCACCACGCCGGCCGGGAAGGCGATGCCCACCGCGTCGCGGCTCTTGGCACCCTCGCCCAGCAGGCCGTGGTCGAAGGAGAAGGTGCGCACGAGGTCCATGGTCTTGATCAGGTCGCCGCCGGTGGCGAAGGCGGCGCCCTCGGCCGGGGTGTAGAACATCTTCGTGGTCGCCAGCTGCGCCTGATAGCCGGCGAGGTCGGTGCCCGACGCCTTCGCCATCGCCTCCAGCGCCGCCTTGCCGGCCGGCGTGTCGGGCTTGGTCATCAGGCCCATGATCTCGTACCACGCCCCCACCAGCGCCTTGGCGAGGTCGGGGTTGTCCTTCAGCGTGGCGGTCTTGACGACCATCAGGTCGATGATCTCGCCCGGCACCTTGGACGAGTCAAAGACCATGGTGGCGCCCGGCGCCTTCGCCACCTCGCTCAGCTGCGGGTTCCAGGTGACGGCGGCGGTGACGTCGGCCGACGAGGTGAAGGCCGACACGATGTCGGCGTCGGCGGTGTTCACCACCGTCACGTCCCGCTCCTTCAGCCCCACCGAATCCAGCGCGCGGGCCAGCAGGTAGTGGGAGACCGACAGCTCCACCAGGTTGACCTTCTGGCCCTTGATGTCCTTGAGGGTCTTGCCCTTCTTCAGCACCACGCCGTCGTTGCCGTTGGAATAGTCGCCGGCGATCAGCGCCGTGGTGTCGACGCCGCCGGCCGCCGGGATGGTCAGCGCGTCCATGTTGGTCATGACGCAGCCGTCGAAGGCGCCGGCCGTGTACTGGTTGATGGATTCGACGTAGTCGTTGATCTGCACGATCTCGACCTTGATGCCGTACTTGTCGGCCCACTTCTTCATGATGCCGCTGTCGGCGGCGTAGCCCCACGGCATCCAGCCGGCGTAGATCGACCACGCCACGCGGAAGTTCTTCTTCTCCGCCGCAAACGAGGGGGACTGGGCGGTGACCACCACGGCCGCCGCGAGGGCCACGCCGCACACGACGCGCTTGAGCAAGGTCCGCATCTGCAAAGCTCCTTCAATCCTGAGAGTGGTTAGCGCGCCAGCCAGCGGCGCCAGCCGCCGAAGCGGGTGATGTCTTCCGCGCCCTTCAGCGCGATGGGTTCGCACACAAAGCCCTTCACGGCCCCGCCGTCCTCCAGCACGACGGTGCCGATGGCCATGGGGGCCGGCACCTCGGCCACGAAGCGGCCGAAGGCGGCCTCCGCCAGCTCCCACACCTCCAGCTCGATGCCGCCGGCCCCGCTGGGGTCGCGCACCAGCCCCGGCTTGGCCGGCACCGTCCCGGCCAGGGCAAAGAGGCGGTAGCCCTCGGCCGTGCGCGCCGTGCGCACCAGCCGCGCCCCGCAGCCGGTCAGCTGGTGGTTGAGCGGCTGCCCGGTCAGGTGCGCGCCCACGACGGCGAGGCGCACGGTGCCGGGTGCCGCGCGCTCCACATCCGGCGCCGGCCCTTGGGGCAGGTGGCCGGTGGCGCCGATGGGCAGGACCTGCGCGCGGTGGAAGCGGTCGGCCAGCGCCGCCAGCGCCCCGTCCGCGAAGGCCCGGCCGATCAGCGTGACGCCGAACGGCAGGCCGTTGGCGCGGAAGCCGGCCGGCACGGCGATGGTCGACAGGTCCATCAGGTTCACGAAGTTCGTGTAGGTGCCGAGGTTGCTGTTCAGCCGCACCGGGTCGGCCAGCACGTCCTCGATGGTGTAGGTGGTGCCGGTGGTGGGCAGCAGCAGCACGTCCATCTTCGCCCACTCCGCCTCCGCCCGGCGGATCAGCTCGGCCAGCCTGTAGAAGCCGGCGAAGGCGTCGGCGGCGCCGATCTTTTCAGCACCCAGGACGATGCCGCGCACCACCGGGTGGATGGCCTCGGCGTTCGTTTCGGCGAACGACCGGATGGCCGCCAGCCGCTCCGCCACCCAGGGACCGGAGTAGAGAAGCTGGGCCGCGTCGCGGAACGGCGTGAAGTCCACCGCCACCCGCGTGCCGCCCAGCGCCTCCAGCCGGTCGGCCGAGGCGGCGAACAGCGCGGCCGCCGCCTCGTCGCCGAAGAACTCCAGCCCGTCCGCCGGCACGCCGAAGCGGAAGCCCGGCGGCAGTGCCGCCGGCAGCGCCGCCCCGGCAGGTGCGGTGCGCGAGTACGGATCGGCCGCGTCGAACGCCCCGGCCACGCCCAGCACGGCCAGCGCGTCGCCCGCCGTGCCGGCGAAGATCGACACGCAGTCCTGCGTGCGGCAGGCCGGCACCACGCCGGCGGCGCTGACCATGCCCTTGGTCGGCTTGAGTCCGACGATGTTGTTGAAGGCCGCCGGCACCCGCCCCGACCCCGCCGTGTCGGTGCCCAGCGCGAAGCTGACCAGCCCCGCCGCCACCGCCACGCCGGAGCCGGAGCTGGACCCGCCCGACACGTAGCGCGGGTCGAACACCGACGCGCACGCGCCATAGGGCGAGCGCGTGCCGACCAGCCCGGTGGCGAACTGGTCCAGGTTGGTCTTGCCGATCAGGATGGCGCCGGCCGCCTCCAGCCGTTCCACCACGGTGGCGGAGCGGTCGGGGACGTAGGCGAACTCCGGGCAGCCGGCCGTGGTCGGCAGGCCGGCCACGTCGATGTTGTCCTTCACCGCGAAGGGGATGCCGAACAGCGGCAGGCGCTCCCCCGCGTTCCGCCGCGCCTCGGCGGCGGCCAGCCGCTCGGCGGTCTCGGCGCGGGACAGCAGGTGGATCCACACCGGCCGCTCGCCCATGGCGGCGATGCGGTCGTGCACGGCGTCCAGCACCGCGGCCGGCGTCAGGCTGCCGTCGGCGTAGGCCCTGGCGAGGACCGCGATTTCCAGGCTTTTTACGGTCATGCTCTGTCCTTTCACGCGGCGGCGGGGAGGAGGACGGCCAGCGTCTGGCCCAGCGTCACCGCCTGCCCCTCGGCACAGCGGATCTCGGCCAGCGTGCCGTCGGCGTGCGCGGCCACGGTGATCTCCATCTTCATGGATTCGACGATCAGCAGCGGATCGCCGGCCTTCACGGTGGCACCCGGCTCGGCGGCGATCTTCCACACGCTGCCCGGCACGGGGCTGGGCACCGCCTCGCTGCCCGGCGGCAGGTCGCCGTGCGCCTCCGCCCCGGCATCGTCGGCCACCTCGGACACGTAGGCGTTCTGCCCGGCCGCTTCCCAGCGCGCCCGCTCCTCCTCGAAGGCGGCCTGCTGGCGCGCCTTGAAGGCGGCGATGCTCTCCCGGTTCTCCTCCAGGAAGCGGCGGTAGTCGGCGAGGCGGAACGTCTCCTCCTCGATGCGCAGCTTCGCGCGGCCCAGCGGGAAGTCGGCGCGGAACCGCATCAGCTCCTCGTGCGTCACGGGGAAGAAGCGGATCTGGTCGAAGTGGCGCAGCAGCCAGGGCTTGCCCGGCTCGAAGGCGTCGGTCGCCTTGTGCGTGTTCCACATCTGGCAGGTGCGCCCGACGAACTGGTAGCCGCCCGGCCCCTCCATGCCGTAGACGCACATGTAGGCACCACCGATGCCCACCGCGTTCTCCGGCGTCCAGGTGCGCGCCGGGTTGTACTTGGTGGTGACGAGGCGGTGGCGCGGGTCCACCGGCGTGGCCACAGGTGCCCCCAGGTACACGTCGCCCAGCCCCAGCACGAGGTAGCTGGCGCCGAAGACGATCTCCTTCACCGCCTCGATATCGTCCAGCCCGTTGATGCGGCGGATGAACTCGATGTTGCTGGGGCACCAGGGGGCGTCGGCGCGCACCGACTGCATGTACTTGGAGATGGCGAGGCGCGTCGCCTCGTCGTCCCAGGACAGCGGCAGGTGGATGATGCGCGTCGGCACCTCCAGGTCGTCCACCGCCGGCAGTTCCTCCTCCGCCCCCACCAGCCGGTCGAGCAGCGTGGCCAGCGGCAGCACCCCGCCGTCATAGTGGATCTGCAGCGACCGGATGCCCGGCGTCACGTCGATGATGCCCGGCAGATCCTGCGCCGCCAGCCATTGCTGAAGCGCGTGCGCCCGGAACCGCAGCGTCAGGTCCAGCACCAGCGGGCCGTACTCCACCAGCAGGTACGCGTCCCCCGCCCGGCGGTAGACGACGGCCGGACGGGCGTCGGTGGCGGGAAGGGTGTGCAGCACCGCATCATCGCCAAAGCGCTCCGCCTCCGCCGGCGTCAGCCGCTTGAACCGAACCTTATCCCCCGGCCGCAGCTGGCCGATCTTCCACAGCTCAGTACTGACAATGGTCGCCGGGCAGACGAAGCCGCCCAGGCTCGGCCCGTCCGGTCCCAGGATCACCGGCATGTCGCCGGTGAAGTCGATGGTGCCGATGGCGTAGGCGTTGTCGTGGATGTTGGAGGGGTGCAGCCCCGCCTCGCCGCCATCCTTGCGCGCCCACTGCGGCTTCGGCCCGATCAGGCGCACGCCGGTGCGGCTGGAATTGTAGTGCACCTCCCAGTCGGCGGCGAAGAAGGTGGCGATGTCCTCCTCCGTGAAGAAGTCCGGCGCCCCGTGCGGGCCGTACAGCACGCCGATCTCCCACACATGCCCATGCACCGGGATCTCGTCCGCGTCCAGCGCCCGCATCGTCCCGGCCGGCGCGTCGCCCAGGTGCAGCACGTCGCCGGGCAGCAGCGCCCGCCCGCCGTGGCCGCCGAACTTGCCCAGCGTGAAGGTGGACTTGCTGCCCAGGTAGTCCGGCACGTCCAGCCCGCCGCGCACCAGCAGGTAGGCGCGGCAGCCCGCCCCGCTCAGCGTGCCGATGCGCAGCGTGGCACCCGCCGGCACCTCGACCGGCTGCCAGTACGGCACCGGCCGCCCGTCGATGTCCGCCGGCATCTCCGCGCCGGCCAGACACACCACGGCGGCGGCGTTGAAGCTCAGCGTCGGGCCGGACACGGTGATCTCCAGCCCCGCCGCCCCCTCCGGGTTGCCCAGCACCCGGTTGCCCAGGCGGAAGGCCAGCGGGTCCATCGGCCCCGACGGCGGCACGCCGACCTCCCAATAGCCGACGCGGCCGGGATGGTCCTGCACCGTCGTCAGCGTGCCGGGGGTGACCACCTCCACCGTGCGCGCGGAATAGGCGAACGTCTCCAGATACCGCGTGGTGATGCCGCCCGCCGCGAAGGCCGGGTCGTCCGCCAGCTGGCGCAGGTAGCCCAGGTTCGTCTCGATCCCCGCCAGCCGGCAGCGCGCCAGCGCGTCCCGCAGCTTCGCCAGAGCCTCGGCGCGATCCGCGCCGGTCACGATGATCTTGGCGACCAGCGGGTCGTAGAAGGGAGTGACCTCGCTGCCCCGCTCCACCCAGGTCTCGACGCGCGCGTCCTCCGGGAACACGGCCTCGGTCAGGATGCCGGACGAGGGGCGGAAGTTGCGCCCCGGATCCTCGGCGTACACGCGCACCTGGATCGACGCCCCGCGCGCCGCCCCCGCATGCTCGGCCAGCGGCAGCGTCTCGCCCGCCGCCTGCCGGATCATCCATTCCACGAGGTCGATGCCGGTGACCTCCTCGGTCACCCCGTGCTCGACCTGCAGCCGGGTGTTGACCTCCAGGAAGTACGCCTCGCCCGCCGCGTCGTCGTAGACGAACTCCACCGTCCCGGCGGACTGGTAGTCCACGGCGCGGCCCAGCCGCTCGGCCGCGTCGAACAGGCTGCGGCGCAACGCATCGCTGATGCCGGGGGCCGGCGTCTCCTCGACGACCTTCTGGTTGCGCCGCTGGGCGGAGCAGTCGCGCTCGCCCAGCGCCACCACGGTGCCCTTGCCGTCGCCGAAGATCTGCACCTCGATGTGGCGGGCGCACTCGACGAACTTCTCCAGGTAGACGCCGCCGTCCTTGAAGTTGTTGCGCGACAGGCGGCAGACCGCCTCGAACATGCCTTCCAGCTGTTCGGGGTCGCGGCACAGCTGCATGCCGATGCCGCCGCCGCCGGCCGTGCTCTTGATCATCACCGGATAGCCGATGCGCGCGGCCTCCGCCCTGGCGTGCCCGACGTCGTCCAGCAGCCCGCTGCCCGGCGACAGCGGCACGCCGCTCTTTTCCGCCAGTTCGCGCGCGGTGTGCTTCAGGCCGAAGGCGCGCATCTGCTCCGGCGTCGGGCCGATGAAGACGATGCCGGCCGCCGCGCACGCCTCGGCGAAGCCGGGGTTCTCCGACAGGAAGCCATAGCCCGGGTGGATGGCCTGCGCGCCCGTCGCCTTCGCCGCCTCCAGGATGCGGTCGGCGTTCAGGTAGCTTTCCGACACGGCGGCCGGGCCGATGCACACGGCCTCCCCCGCCAGCGCCACGTGCAGGGAATGGGCGTCGGCCTCCGAATACACGGCGACCGACGCGATGCCCATGCGGTCGAGCGTGCGGATGACGCGGCAGGCGATCTCGCCGCGGTTGGCGATCAGGACCTTGGTGAACATGGTGCGTCCCCTCACGCCTGATCCCACACCAGCACCTCGATGGGTGTCGGGTTGTAGGCGTTGCAGGGGTTGTTCAGCTGCGGGCAGTTGGAGATGAGGACGATCACGTCCATCTCCGCCCGCATCTCCACGTACTTGCCGGGGCCGCTGACCCCGTCGGCGAAGGTCAGGCCGCCGTCCGGCGTGACCGGCACGTTCATGAAGAAGTTGATGTTGTGGGTGATGTCGCGCTTGGTCAGGCCGAAGTGCTCGTTCTCCGCCACCGCCAGCATCCAGCTGTCGCGGCAGGCGTGCATGCACTTCTTCTCCAGGGCGTAGCGCACCGTGTTGCTCTCGGTGGCGCAGGCCCCGCCCAGCGTGTCGTGCCGCCCGACCGTGTCGGCGACGATTTCCAGCATGGGGTTGCCCATGGTGGACATCAGCCGGGTGCCCACCGACAGATAGACGTTGCGCTGCGCCTGGATGGTGTCGACGGCGCTGTAGCGCTCGGCCGGGTCGGCGGCGCTGTAGAACAGGGTGTCGGCCGCCTGGTTGCCCTCCAGGTCGACGATGCGGAACGTCTGTCCCTTGCGCACCACCTCCATCCAGTAGTCACCGGCCGGAACGACCTTGCGGGTGACGGCCGCCATCGGGCTGAGCGTGCTTTCCTTGATCATGGCGCCGCTCCTCAACCGCACACGTGGTACAGGCGGGTGTTCTCGAACCCGCGTTCGTTCTCCGGCCGCGAGCATTTGCAGCGGTCGTCCGCGGCCACCGGCGGCGCCGTGCGCAGCTGGTAGGTGACGGGCTTGCGCGGATACTCGGTCGCGGGGTTCAGCGGGTGCGGGCAGGTGTGCAGCAGCACCAGCGTGTCCATCTCGAACCGCAGGTCGACGAAGGCGCCGGCCTTGGCGTGGCCGGGGTCGAAGGCCAGCGCGCCGTCCTCGGCCGTCGCCACCTTGCTGAACCAGTTCACGTTGGCGGCGAGGTCGCGGCGGCCCATGCCGTACTTGGCCGCTTCCACCAGGAAGCTGTCGTGCCCGTTCAGCGTCCAGCCGTTGCGGTGCTCCTGGTAGCTCTTGTTCCCCCAGCGCTCCGCCACCAGCGCCTTGGTGGTGTTACCGCACACGGTGTCGTGCCAGCCCGACGTGTCCTCGACGATGGAGCAGAAGATCCGCCCCATGTCGGAGTAGAGGCAGTGCCCGGCCGTCAGCTTGAAGGTGTGCTGGCACTTCAGCGTGTCGGGGGCGTTGTAGCGCTCCAGCAAATTCTGCGGGTTGTAGAACAGCATGCCGACGTTGGCGCCGCCCTCGCGGTCGATCAGCCGCAGGACCGTCCCGCGCCGGACGGTGAGCGACCAGTGCTTGCCGCCGGGGATCTCGTCCTCGTACAGCACGTCCTCAGTGGTGTGGCCGTGGGCCATCCCTTGCCTCCTTCCCGTTCCGGGTCGTCCCGGCCGAGGCTCCGTGCACGGACCCGCCCGACATATGCATCGGCGGTGATCCGCGGGCCGGGTCGTCCCGGCCGGAGCATGAAGTCCAAAGGAGGATTGCAGGCGTTGGGAAGTCCCACCGGAGCTGCAGCCTCCGTGTTCGGAACCTCCCGGGCTTTTGTCCCGCCGTGTGCCTGCCCGCTGTTCACCGGGCAGGTTGCCGCTCTCGGACCAGTCACCGGAACGGCGTCACCCGCGCCCCGGCCGGAACCCTAGCGGCTCTCGGCGCATACCATCGCAAGCCCCGTGCCAGACGGTGCGGCAAGGGCAACCCTGGTGAATCGCACGGCCCTGCGCGTGCACAGACGCCGGGCATTTCGGCAGATGCCTGGATTTTAAGCTTCGACGATGACGGATTGTGCAGATCGGTGAACCGACGATGCCGGGCGTTTTGGGATCACAAAGCAACAAAGGGGAAATAAGCACACAAAGAGGAGCCGGCCAGCCCGCTGACAGGCCGCCGCGCCACGCCTTCTTTGTGTGCTTGGTTAACCTTCGTTGCTTTGTGAGAACCCTGGTTCGGCGAAGCGGCCCGTTCCTGGCCCATGCCGGGCGCCGTCACGCCAGATCGTCCAGCGCCTGTTGCAGCGACGGATACAGCGCCTCCACCACCGATCCGTCGACGCGGACCGGGGCCGGCAGCAGGTCCGCGGCGTCCAGCGCCCCGGCCAGCCCCAGCCCGTTGACCTCCACGAACCCGCCCTCGTCGCCGTAGCGGCCGGCGATCCAGTCGGCGCTGGCCGGGTCGCCGTCCAGGCTGTTGTTGCAGGAGATCATGGTGTGCGTGCCGTCGTTGGTGGTGCGGCACCACGCCAGGCAGCCGTCGCCGGTGTCCACCGCCGCGAAGCCGGCCTTCGCCATCGCCTCGCGCACGGCCGGCCGCGCCTCGACCGCGTCGTCCGGGATGGGTTGCGCGTGCCCGCCATTGCCAACGTTCGCCTCGTCCATCGCCGCCCCCGCCCTGCCGTCCCGTCCCCCACGACAACAGGGGGCGCGGGCGAACGTGCCCCGCCTCAGGGCTCGGCATAGCCCAGCACGCGCAGGCGCAGTTCGTGCGCGGCGGGGTCGCGGTCGAAGTACAGCCCGCCGCGCTGGGTCGATCCGGCGGGGAGATAGTCGAACTCCACCTCCGCCGTTTCCACCACACCGCCGCCGGACAGCAGATGCCCGGCCACGCGGGCGCGCGCGGCCGTGGTGCCGCCGGTGTTCTCCGCCCGGACGCGGGCGTGCCAGCGCTGGCCGTCGTGCGTGACGCCCTCCACGCTCAGCACGATGACCGGGTCGCCGCCGCTGCGGAACAGCCCCTCGTACCCCAGCACCCCCACCGATCCCAGGAACAGCACCAGCCCCAGGCCCGACGTGATCCACGCCAGCCAGGAGACCGACGCCGGCCCCGCCCAGCTCTTCCCGCGCGCCTCGTCCCGTTGCACCGCCTCGGCCATGCCCTGACCTCCCTGTTCACACGATCAGCCGCGCCGTGGCGGCGCCCAGCGCCGCGGGGAAGCCCAGCACGACGATGGAGGTCACCAGCTCCATAGCCGACAGCCCGCCCACCCGTTCGAACGTCCACAGCAGGTAGAAGCTGACCAGCAGCGCCAGACCGTAGCCGCCCACCGTGAAGCGCAGGAAGACGGACCGGAACGTGTCCTCCCCCCGGCTTTCCTGCCCGGCGAAGCCCACCGTGTAGACGAAGACGTGCAGCAGCCCCAGCGACAGGAAGGCCAGCGCCACCGTGTGCCACGGCGTCATCTTGTAGGCGATCAGCACCATCTCCTCCGTCGGCGCCACGTTGAAGCCGACGAACAGCGCGCCCACCATCATCAGGAACAGCTCGCCCGCATAGGAGGAGCGCTGCCGCCGCTCCTGGTCCGGCGCGTCGCGGCCGCCCAGCTGCTTGCGCGCCAGCATGGCGCCGATGCTGGCCGGAACCGACTGCAGCGCAATCTTGCCGACGATCTCGGGAAGCGGCTGGTCCCCCGTGGTGATGCCGAACACGGTGAGCAGCGCCGCCGACACCAGGAAGCCGACGCCGAACGCCGTCAGCGCGTCGATCAGGTCGTCCTGCCAGCAGAACGTCTCCTCGAAGCCGGAGAAGTAGGACAGGCCGAACAGCACCGGCAGCGTCACCAGCATGAACAGCGCCAGCCGGAAACGGTCCATGTAGAAGCCCAGCTCCCACATCTCCATGGTCATCAGCAGCGGGAAGGCGAAGATGACCGCCCCGGCCGACGCGCGCGCCAGCGCCCGGGCGAAATGCTCCTCGTTGTGGATGAGGGCGCGTTGGTGGGTGATGTCCATGGCAGGTTAATGCCTGGGCGGCCATCCATGTTCCTCACGCCCGGTTCCTCACGTTGGCGGGCGCGCCGCCGCGACGGCATCATTCCATCAGCGACGGCAGGTACAGGCTGATCTGCGGAAACGCCAGCAGGAGCGCCACGATGACCACCTCGGCGGCCAGGAACCAGCCGACGCCGCGGAAGATCGTGGACAGCGCCACGCGGTCGCCGACCGCCGCCTTCACGACGAAGACGTTGAGGCCGACCGGCGGGGTCAGCAGCCCGATCTCGATCATCTTCACCACCAGCACGCCCATCCAGATGAGGTCGAGCTGCACCACCTTGAACATCGGCATCAGCACCGGCAGCGTGATCAGGATGATGCCGATCGGGTCCAGGAAGACGCCGAGCACGAGGTAGAGCACCAGCATGAAGCCGATCACCACCGCCGGGTGCGGCGCCGTGGCGTCGACGTAGGACGCCAGGAAGGCCGGCAGGCCGCTCAGTGCCAGGAACTTGGCCAGCAGGCCGGCGCCGATGGCGATGATGAAGATGGCCGCCGTGCTCTTCAGCGTGTCGGCGAAGGTGCCGTGCAGCATCTTCACCGACAGCGTGCCGCGGAACAGGCAGATCAGCAGCGCGGTCACGGCCCCCAGTGCCGCCGCCTCGGTCGCCGTGGCGATGCCGGTGTAGATGCTGCCCATGACGCTGACGATCAGCAGCGGCACCGGCCAGATGGACCGCAGCGAAGCCAGCTTCTCGGCCAGGCTGTAGCGTTCCGCCGGCTTGGGCGCCAGGGTGGGGTCGGCCATCACGCGCCCCATGATCATCGCCGTGTAGACGGCCGCCGTCAGCAGCCCCGGGATGATGCCGGCGATCAGCAGCTTGCCGATCGGCGCGCCGGTGTACCAGCCGTAGATGACGAAGGCCAGCGAAGGCGGGATCATCGCCCCGATGGTGCCGGAGGCGGCGACGACGCTGGTCGCCAGCGCCGGCTGGTAGCGGTGCTTCAGCATCTCCGGCACCGCCAGCGGCGCCATGGCGGCCGACGTGGCGACGCTGGAGCCGGACGCGGCGGCGAACATGGTGCAGGCGACGTTGGTCGCCACGGCAAGGCCGCCGGGAAGGCGGCCCAGCCACAGCCGCATGGTCTCGAACAGCGACCCGGTCAGCCCGCCGTGCAGGGACGCGGCTCCCATCAGCAGGAACATGGGCACGGCGGACAGCGACCAGTGCGCGGCGGATTCGTACGGCAGCTCGGCCAGCACGCCCCATGCGGTGGCGGGCCCGCGCAGGATGGCGATGCCGGCCAGGGCGGCGGTGCACAGCGCGATGGCGATCGGCACGCGCAGCATCAGCAGAAGCAGCAGGCCGAGCAGGACGAGACAGGCGATGGCGGGCGAAGACATGGTGCGTTCCGTGTATGGGAGAGGTCAGGCCAGCGCCCGATGCGGGACCGCGGCGGCGCCGGCCTCGGCCGGCGGGTGCCCGTGCAGCACGTAATAGCCGCGGTCGAGGAATGCGGCGAAGGCGGCCAGCGCCGCCGCCGCGCAGCCGAACACCAGGAACCAGCGCGTCGGCCAGACCGTGATGTCGAACAGCGTGGCGTCCACCGCCTCGCCCGCCACCGTGTTCGCCCACGCGGTGAAGGCGCCGGACACCGCGATGCCCAGGAAGATGGCCAGCCCCAGCAGGGCCGCGAACGCCTCCACCACCGCCAGCGACCGGCCGGACAGATGCTGGGTGAACAGCTCCACCTCGATGTGGTAGCGGCGCGACTGGATGAAGCCCAGCGGCAGGAACGACACCGCGATCATGTAGTAGGTGGAGACGATCTCCAGCGTGCCGGTGATGGGCGCGTTCAGCAGGAAGCGCCCGGCCACGTCGGCGGTGATGTGCAGCATCATCGCCGCCAGCCCGACGCTGCCGGCCCAGAAGCCGAGGAGCCCCAGGCGGTCGACCCACCGGGACAGGGAAAGGATGGCGTTCGCGGACATGATGGACACCCTTGCCGTCCGGTCAGCGGGCGACCTTGGCGAAGACTTCCGTCTTCAGCGCGTCGCGGTAGGCGGCGCGGTCGGTGCCGGTCCTGGCGACGATCCCCTCCCACTTCTTCACCAGCGCCAGGAAGGCGTCGACCTGCGCCTCGGCATCCTCGACCTTGCGGCGCTTGGCCTGGGTCAGCGCGTCGTCGCGGGCACCAGCCTTGGCCTTGGCGACCGCCTCCTTCATGTCGGCCGACGGCGGGACGAAGGTGACGCCGCGCTTCACCGCCTCGGCGCGCACGGACGCCTCCTCGTCGTAGTAGGCGTAGGTGGTGTCGGCCACGTACTGCGGGAACAGGTCCTCCACCGCCGTGCGCGCGGCGGGCGGCAGCGACGTCCAGACCTTGGCGTTGGCGACGGTGGCCGCGCCGAAATAGGCGCCCAGCGGCACGTCCAGCACGTTCTTGGCCACGTCCCACAGGCTGTAGGCCTTGAGGAACGGGATGTTGCCCATGGCGCAGTCGATCTGGCCACGCTCCAGCGCCTCGTAGGTGTCGGTGATCGGCAGGTTGACGGGCACGCCGCCCCAGGTGGCGATCATGCGCGCCCACGGGCCGGTGGCGCGCACGCGCTTGCCCTTGATGTCGGCGGCACTGGCGACCTTGGGCTTGCACATCACGTACTGCGCCGGCAGCGACTGCACGTTCAGCAGGACGAGGTCGAACGCCGCCACGTCCTTCCTGCAATTGGGGCAGTTCAGCAGCTGCATCTCGTTGATGGCGCCGGACATGACGCGGCTGTCGTCGCCGTAGGCGGCGAGGCTGGAGAACAGGTTGCTGGTCGGCAGCTCCTGCGGGGCGTACAGGTCGGTGACGAAGCCGACGTCGATCAGCCCGTCGCGTGCCGCCGTCAGCACCGTCTTGTGCTGGGCCACGGCGCCGGCGTAGTGCGGCACGAACTTGACCTCGCCCTTGCTGTTCGCCGCGGCGGCGTTGAAGAAGGGCGTCAGCGCGTTCTCCACCGTCACGTGCGAGGACGGGATGTGCGTGCCGTAGGTCAGGTCGCGCGCCGTGGCGGTGCCAGCGGCGATGCCGGCACCGAGGCCGGCCAGCAGGGCCGCGGTGGCGGCGAGGGTCGTGATGCGCATGGGGTGTCTCTCCTCCCTGGATGGCCGTTCGGGCCGTTGATCAGTGTTGGTCAGTCATTGCTCGGTCGTGGGGTGCCAGACGGCGACGCCGTCCGCGCCGGAGCGCAGGTCGCCGGTGGCGCCGACGGGGGTGCGGTCGAGGCTGGTGAGCAGGGCGATGCCGTCGCGGTCTTCGGCCGGCACGCGCGCCAGCGTGCGCGACCCGTCGGGCAGGCGCAGGATGGCGACGCCGTGCAGCGGCTCCCCCTCCCGCCCGAAGAGGACGGTGTGGGTCTCCAGCGTGGCGGTGCCCTCCGTCACGCCGACATGGATCGCCGGCACCGGGCCGCGCTTCGCCTCCACCCGCGCCTGGGCATCGCCGTTGGCCGGCCGGAAGCGGGCCGGCGGACGGCCGGTTGAGACGACCAGCGCGTGGTGCTTGGTGACGAACTCGCCCTGGCCGTACAGCAGGCCGGCCTGTCCGGGGTTGGCGCGCAGGTGGCGGACCATCCCGCAGGCGGCGTGCGTCATGTAGTTGTTCAGTGGTGCCCCGAAGAAGGTGAGGCCGCCGGTGACGGTCGGCACCACCGCCGGGTCCAGCCCCAGGATGCGCCGCGTCATCTTCGGCACGCAGGGGAAGCAGCTGTAGAGTTCCAGCGCGTCCAGCGCGGCCCCCTCCCCTTCCGCCACCGACCGCGCCGCCGCCAGCACGGCCTCCTGCGCGTCGGAGCGGTGGTACTGCTCCCGCTGGACGTAGTCGCGCGGCTCCTGCGCCGCCGCACCGCCCAGGATGAAGACCAGACGGTCCTCGGCGATGCCGGCCTGCCGCGCCGTGGCGAGGCTGGTGACCAGCACGGCTGCCCCCTGGTTCACCGTCGGGTTGGCGACCATCAGCTTGGTGTAGGGCCACGCGATCAGCCGGTTGCGCGGGCCGGGCGTGGTGATGTCGGCGGCCGTGAACGGCTGCCTCATCCAGGCGTAGGGGTTTTCGCGCGCCACGGCGGCGAAGCCCGCCCACAGCTCCCCCGCCTCGGCCAGCGCCTCGCGCGGGGTCTGGCCCCAGTGGGCGGCCGTGGCGTTCTCGTAGAAGGGGTAGACGTTGATCGGCCGGAACACGCCCAGCCGCACGGCCAGCGGGTGGGTGAAGCTGTCGCTCGTCACCCGCCGCACCGGGTCCGGCGACGGCGTCGTCCAGGGCAGCGTGATGTTGGCCGCCATGGCCTTGGACAGGGTGTGCTGCGCCTCCGCCCCGCAGACCGCGGCGACCTGGCTGGTGCCCGCCACGATGCGGGCCGCCGCCTCGTGCAGGTAGCGCACCGGGCTCTCGCCACCGATGGGGCCGTAGACGGCGCGCGCCGGCCGCACGTCCAGGTGCTCGCACAGCTGGGCGGGCAGGTTGGGGTAGGACCAGCTGACCTGATTGACCACGTCGAGGGAGTCGAGCCGGGCCAGCAGCCCGCCGCCGGCATCCTGGTCGGCGCGGCGCAGCGCTTCGGCCATCAGGCGCAACGGCTCCAGGCCCAGGGCGGGGTCGGCAGGGCGGTCGGTGATCTCGCCGATGCCGACGATGACCGGCGTCGTCTCCGGCGTGAGTGCGGGGTGGCTCATGATACGGGCTCCGTGGCGAGCGGCATGGTGGCGACGACCGTTCCAGGGCCGACGGAGACGCCGTGGGCGTTCTCCGACCACACCTCGAACTCCACGAAGCCCTCGCCGCCCTCCATCCACGTGCGCCGCACCCGGCCCTTGACGGTGACGGTGTCGCCGACCGTGTTGAAGACCCGCATGCGGAAACCGGACAGCCGCCGGATGACGCCGCCCAGGCCGATGCGGGCGCGCACCGCGCGCTCCCACATGCCTTGCAGCAGAAAGTTGTTGGCGTACATCTCCGGCGCGCCGGTCGCCTTGGTGTATTCGGAATTGTGGTGGATCGCGTTGAAGTCGCGGTTGGCGCCGGCCGCCATCACCAGCCGGTAGACGGTCAGCGGGAAGGCCAGCGGGGCAAGCTCCTCGCCCTCGGCCACGTCCTCCCACACGGGATCGTCGGGGCGGCGGGTCATGATGCGGCTCCGGGGTGCGGGTTGTAGCGGAAGAAGCTGGAGCGCATGTGCGCCACCACCTCGCCGCGCTGGTTCACGATGTCCGTCTCCCAGGTCAGGAAGGCGCCGCGGCCGACCTTCGTCTCCTTGGGCGTGCAGGCCACCAGCTTGGCGCCACGCCGGGCCAGCCGGTCGCCGACGACGGCCGGGCGCCGGTATTCCACCTCGTACTCGGTGGCGAAGAAGCCTGTGGTCGGCGGCTCCAGGGGGGAGCGCACGCCGGTGACGGCGCTGCGCGCCGGCTGGGCGTCGCGCTCGGCGCTGGTGAAGAGGGTCTCGCCCGGACGCCACGCGGGTGCGAGCGCGAAGGTCATCAGCGCCGTGCAGGGCAGCACCACGTCCTCGTGGCCGTAGGCGCGCGCCACCTCGGGGTCGTAGTGCAGGGGGCAGTCGAACTCCAGCGGCTCCAGGTAGCGGCGGACGGTGCTGCGCTCGATCGGGTCGGCGTCGGGCGGGCTCAGGCCGGGGGCGAAGTCCTGCCCCACGGCGTCGATCATCGGCTGCCACGCCGCGGCCCAATCCGGAAGGGAGGAAGGGGGATTGCTCATGTGGTTCCTCAAACCAGGACGCCGGCTTCACGCAGTGCGGCGATGCGCTCCTCGCCGTAGCCGAGCAGGCCGGACAGCACGTGCTGCTCGTCGCGCCCGAAGGTCGGCGCGCTGCGGGCCGGCCTGCCGGGGGTGTCGGACAGGGTGAAGCGCGACGCCTCGACGACGCTCTCCCCCATCAGCGGGTGCGGCAGGCGCAGCAGGTGACCGCGCGCCTGGAGGTGCGGGTCATCGACGAAGTCCGCGCTGGACGCCGCCACGTGGCTGGGGATGCCCAGCCCCTGCAAGGTGGCCTCCACATCGTGCGGGGTGCGCGTGACGGTCCAGGCGGCGACCTGCGCCTCCAGCACGTCCTCGTTCGCCTTGCGCCCGGCCAGGGTGGCGAAGCGCACGTCCTGCGCCAGCGCGTCGCCGCCGATCAGCCGCGCCAGCCGGTCCCACTCCGCGTCGCCGCGCACGGCGACCGCCACCCAGGCGTCCTCGCCCCCCTTGCAGGGGAACACGCCGTGCGGCGCCATGTCCGGGTCGCGGTTGCCGTTCGGCCCGGCGACGCGGCCGGTGGCGGCGTACTCCGCGATCTCCGGCGCCAGGAACTGGATGCCGGCCTCGGCCTGGGCCACGTCGATCCAGCAGCCCTCGCCGGTGCGGTCGCGGTGATCCAGCGCGGCCAGCAGCGCCATGACGCTGAAGCGCGGGGCGACGTAGTCGGTGTAGGGGCCGAACGGCCCGACCGGCAGTTCCCCCGGCCAGCCCAGCAGGTTCTGGAACCCGGACATGGCCGCGCCGATGTTGCCGAAGCCGGCGAAGGAGCTGTACGGCCCCGTCTGCCCCATCAGCGAGGTGCTGAGCATGATGAGGTCCGGGCGGATCCGCTTCAGGGATTCGTAATCCAGCCCCCAGCGCTTCATCTGCCCCGGCGAGAAGGATTCGATGACCACGCCCGACCACGCGGCGAGGTCGCGGATCACCCCCTGCCCCTCCGCCGACGACAGATCCAGCGTCAGGCCGAGCTTGCCGGCGTTGCAGTTCTCGTACAGGCCGGATGTCTGCGGATTGACGACGCCGCCGGGAAACGGCCCCATCACGCGGGCGGTCTCGACCCGGCGGGAGGATTCCACCCGCACCACGGTGGCGCCGTAATCGGCCAGGACGCGCCCGACGATGGGTCCTGCGACGACCCAGGCGAGGTCGAGGACCTTCAGGTGGCTCAACGGCAAAAGCTGCGCTGTCATGGGATCAGATCACTCCCTGCGCCTGCAAGGCGGCGATGTCGGATTCCGCCAGCCCGATCCGGCCGTAGACGGGCGCGTTGTCCCGCCCCGGCTCCGGCGCCGCGCCGGTGGGGACGAAGGCCGGGCTGTCGACGGCAGCGAAGGCGCCGGGCAGCAGGGCGCGGCGGCCGGCCGCGTCCTCCACCGCCTGGAAATAGCCGCGCGCGGCCAGCTGCGGGCTGTCCGCCAGATCGGCGATGGTGAGGACGGGGGCCAGCAGCAGCTTGCGGCGCATGGCGTTCCCGATCAGCTCCGCCTTCGTCCGCGGGGCCAGGAAGGCGGCCACCAGGGTGCGGGCGTGCTCGACCTCGTCGTCGCCGATCTCGTTGGCCTCGATCCGGCCGGGCAGCGTCACCCAGTCCCACGCGGCGAGGCGGTCGTCGCACGCCCCCTCCTCGTGCATCCAGGCGAAGAGGTTGTTGGTGAAGCGGCCGGTGGCCGGCCCCATGGCGAGGTGCAGCTCGACCACGCCGTCGGCGACCACCCACTTGGTGCGCCCGGTGCGCGCCCCGCTGCCGCTGAGGTCCAGCGGCTTGCGTCCGGCGGTCTTGCCCTTGGTGTTCTGGGCCTGGGGACGGATCGAGAAGTTCTCGTGCCCGACCGCCGCCGCCAGCACGCTGGACAGCGTCGCCTGTGCCACGCTCTGCTGGGCGGAGACGTCGACGTGCTGCCCGCGCCCCGTCGCACGGCGGGCGAACAGCGCCACCATGGCGCCGTTGGCGGCGTCGGCGGCGGCGTGCAGCAGGCTCTGCGGCACGCTGATGCGCAACGGGGCGCGTTCGTCGCGCCGCGCCGGCAGCAGCGGGCCGCCGGCCGCCCATATGGTGAGATCGGTGGCCGCGTAGCCGGCCTTCGGCCCCGTGGAGCCGAAGGGCGTGATGGAGACGTGAACCAGCCGGGGGAAGGCTTCCCGGAGGGTCGCGTAGTCCAGCCCCCGGCGCGCCATGGCGCCCGGCTCCGCGGACTCGATCAGCACGTCGGCCGTTTCCAGCAGGCGCAGGAACAGCGCCCGCCCTTCCGGCCGGTCGAGGTCGCAGGTGACCGACCGCTTGCCGGCCGCATAGGCGGCGCGGACGAAGGACTGCTCGCCGGTCTGGCGGCCGGGCGGCTCCACCTGGATCACCTCGGCCCCCAGCCGCGCCAGCATCTGGCCGGCCAGCAAAGCCCGGCCTTCGGTCAGGTCGAGCACGCGGTAGGGTGACAGAAACCCTACCGTCGACGATGGCGTACGTGTCTCCCGCACGGGAATCTCTTCGCGTTGATGTCTGGACATTTGAAAGGGCCGGCCGGGGATTGGCATCCGCCGCTCCGTTGCTTGCGAGCGCGGCCGGGGGCGCCTTTTCGTCAGCATTGCGGAATGCTGCGTGGTGGTCCAATACGAATGCGTGCCATATTCATAAGAATCTCGTATGAATGAGGGGATGACGGGAGCCGAACGATGAAGCTGGACCTCCGCCTCGCCCTCTACTTCGCCATCGTCGCCGAGGAGCGGTCGTTCACCCGCGCGGCCGAGCGGCTGCGCATCGCCCAGCCCTGGCTGTCGACGCAGATCCGCAAGCTGGAGGAGCAGCTGGGCTTCGCCCTGTTCGCGCGCAGCACCCGGCGCGTGGAGCTGACGGAGGAGGGGCTGATCTTCCTGGATGCCGCGCGCGCCCTCGCGCAGGCCGCCGCGACGGCGGAGGACACGGCCGAGCGGCTGCGCCGCCGCGCCACGGCCCGCCTGCGCATCGGCGCGCCGCCGTACAGCGTGAACATCAAGGCGCGCTACGACCTGCTGCGCACCTTCGCCCGGCAGCAGCCGGGCATCGACATCGAGCTGGAGGCGGGATACAGCCCGGTCCTGCTGGAACGGCTGCGGACGGGCGACCTCGACCTCGCCTTCCTGACCGGCCCCGCGGCCGACGGGTTCGAGGAGATCGTCCTGTGCGACCTGGGCGTCGAGGTGCTGTTCCGCGACGACGACCCCCTGGCCGCGCACAGCACCGCGATACCGGCGCAGGCACTGGCCGGACGGCGGGTGGCGGTCTACACCCGCGCCCTTCATCCCTGGCAGTTCGACATCCTCTACGCGCCGCTCGAAGGGTACGGCGCCAAGCTGGTGCAGGTCTTCGACGTGGAGCCGAACCTGCTTTTGCAGGACAGCGGCCCGTCGGCGCTGGTCATGGCGCATTTCCGGTACACCCTCCACACGCCCAATCCGCCGGGCGTCTCGGGCCTGCCGCTGGAGGCCTCGCCGATGGTTCCGTTCAAGCTGATGCGGCGGGCGGACCGGCATTTCCCCGCCTCCGACCGGCTGTGGCAGCTCGCAAAAGGCATACGGACGGGCTGATACCGTCGAGCAGAAATACGGACAGTTCCCAATTCGTCATGCCCGGCCTTGTGCCGGGCACCCACGCACTCCGACCAATCCAAGGTGCGTGGGTGCCCGGGACTGGGCCCGGGCATGACGATGGAGAGGTCCTGACCGGTTGCGGTGTGTCAGAGGTTCCGCTCGATCGTATGAGGCGCGGCGGCCGGGCCGGGGGCGGCGATCCCGCACCCGGCCCTCCGACGCCCCGGATCACGGCTGGACCGGGCCAGCCGGGCACGGCGCCGAGGGGTGCGCCGTGCCACGCGCGCGTCCACCGGCCGGGGGAAGGATGGCGGGCGGAACGCGTCGATCCGGGTGAACCCGTCCGTGCCCGGTCACGCGGCCTGGGTTTCGGGCGGCAGGAAGGGCTCCCCGCGCCGCGCCCGCTCCTCCAGCCACGCCGATGGCTGGAAACGGGGACCATGGCGCTCGGCCAGCCGGCGGCACTCCGCCACGAAGGCGCCGATCCCGACCGTGTCGATGTAGGACAGCGCCCCGCCGGTCCAGGTCGGGAAGCCGAGCCCGAGGATGGAGCCGATGTCGGCGTCCGCCGCCTGCGTGATCACACCCTCCTCGACGCAGCGGGCACTTTCCAGCGCCTGGATGGTCAGGAGGCGCGTCTTGACCTCCTCCACGTCCGGCTGGTCGGCGCGCAGGGGGTAGAGGTCCGTCAGGCCCGGCCACAGCCGCTTGCGCCCGTCCGCCGGGTATTCGTAGAAGCCGCCGCCGCTCTTGCGGCCCAGGCGCCCCAGCTCGTTGAAGGTGCGGATCACCGGCTGGGCGTGCAGGCGGCGGAAGCGGTCCGGCAGCCCGTCGGCCTCCGCCTGCTCGACCACGAGGCGCTGGAGGTCGAGCGACACCTCGTCCGTCACCGCCAGCGGCCCGGTCGCCATGCCGGCCATGCGCGCGGCGTTCTCGATTAGCGCCGGGGCCACCCCCTCGGCCAGCATCGCCATGCCCTCGTCGATGTAGGAGCAGAAGATGCGGCTGGTGTAGAAGCCGGGGCTGTCGTTCACCACGATCGGCGTCTTGCGCAGCTGCGCCACGAAGTCCAGCGCGTGCGCCACGGTGGCCGGCGACGTCCGCGCGCCGACGATGATCTCCACCAGCGGCATGCGCTCCACCGGCGAGAAGAAGTGGACGCCGATGAAGCGCTCCGGCCGCGCCGATACCTGGGCGAGGCTGGTGATGGACAGGGTGGAGGTGTTGCTGGCGAACACGGCGTCGCCGGACAGCACGGCCTCCGCCGCCCGCGCCACCTCGGCCTTGATGGCGCGGTTCTCGAACACCGCCTCCACCACCAGATCGCACCCGGCCAGATCCTCGTACCGCGTGGTCGGCGCGATGCGGGCGAGGATGGCGTCCGCCCGTTCCCGCGTCGTGCGGCCGCGCTCCACGTCGCGGGCCTGCAGGCGCTCCACGTGCGCGCGGCCCCTGGATGCCGCCTCCTCGCTGCGGTCCAGCAGCACGACGTCCATGCCCGCGGCGGCGGCCACGTGGGCGATGCCCGCCCCCATCATGCCGGCGCCGAGGATGCCCAGCGTGCGCACGGCGGCCTTGGGCACGCCGGCCGGCCGGCGCTCCAGCTTGTCGGCGCGGCCCTTGTTGAGGAACAGGGTGCGCATCAGGTTGCGCGCCACCGGGCCGCTCAGCAGCGTGCCGAAGTACTTGCCCTCGATCCGCAGGCCCACGTCGATGGGCACCTGCGTGCCCTCGTACACGGCTGACAGGATGGCGAGCGGTGCCGGGTAGTTCCGTTGCGTGGCGGCCTTGAGGCGCGAGGTACCGGCCTGGAAGGTGCGCGCGGCGTACGGCGCCAGCGGCCCCGTCCCGCCCGGCACGCGGAAGCCCTTGCGGTCCCACGGCTGCTGCGCCCCGGGGTTGGCCAGCACCCAGGCGCGGGCGCGCGCCACCACCTCGGCGGCCGGCGCCAGTTCGTTCACGAGGCCGAGCTTCAGGGCGTCCGCCGGCTTCAGGCGCGTGCCATCCAGCAGCAGTGGCAGCGCCGCCTCCACGCCGATCAGGCGCGGCAGGCGCTGGGTGCCGCCGCCGCCGGGCAGCAGGCCGACGGTGACCTCCGGCAGGCCGACCACGGCCCCGGGGGCGTCGGCCAGCACGCGGTGGTGGCAGGCCAGGCACAGCTCGAACCCGCCGCCCAGCGCCAGGCCGTTGATGGCGGCCGCGACCGGCTTGCCGCAGGTTTCCAGCCGGCGGTAGAGGCGCGAGGCGGCCAGGACCCACTCCGCGGCCTCCGCCGCCGTGATGCCGCGCTCGTAGGCACCGACGAGGTCCTTGAGGTCCGCCCCGGCCATGAAGCCGGACGCTTTGCCCGAGGTGACGACGGCGCCCTTGACCGCCGGGTCCCCGGCGATGCGCGTGACGGCGGCGTCCAGGTCGGCGGCGAACTCCGGCGTGAAGACGTTCTGCGGCCGGCCGGGCGCGTCGATGGTCAGCACGGCCACGCCGTCGTCGCCCAGCGTGAAGGTGCCCAGCGTGAAGGTGCCCAGCGTGAAGGTGATGGTGCTCATGTCGGGGATCCTTTGGGGGCGCGCTCAGACGCGCTCGATGATCGTGGCGGTCGCCATGCCGGCGGCGGCACACAGCGTGATCAGGGCGGTCGATTGGCCGCGCCGCTCCAGCTCGTCCAGCACGGTGCCCAGGATCATGGCACCGGTGGCGCCCAGCGGGTGGCCCATGGCGATGGAGCCGCCGGCCACGTTCACCCGGTCGTGCGGCAGGTCGAATTCGCGCATGTAGCGCATGACGACCGACGCGAAGGCCTCGTTCACCTCGAACAGGTCGATGTCGCCGATGGTCATGCCGGCGCGGGCCAGCACCTTGCGCGTCACCGCCGCCGGGCCGGTCAGCATGATCGCCGGCTCGCTGCCGATGGAGGCGTAGGCGCGCACGCGGGCGCGCGGCGTCAGTCCGGCACGCTCGCCGTACTCCCGGCTGCCGACCAGAACGGCCACCGCGCCGTCGACGATGCCGCTGGAGTTGCCGCCGGTGTGCACGTGCTTGATCGCCTCGACCTGCGGGTAGCGCTGCAGCATGACGGCGTCGTAGCCGGCCTGCTCGGCCGCCGCCGCGAAGGCCGGCTTCAGCTTGGCGAGGTCGGCCATGGTGGTGCCGGGGCGGACGTGCTCGTCCCGGCTCAGCATCACCTGCCCCACCACGTCGCGCACCGGCACGACGGAACGGTCGAACCACCCCTGCTCCCACGCGTGCGCGGCGCGGCGCTGGCTTTCCAGGGCGAAGGCGTCGACGTCCGCGCGCGTGTAGCCGTCCATGGTGGCGATCAGGTCGGCGCCGATGCCCTGGGGGATGTACCAGGTGTTCCAGTTGACCTGCGGGTCGCTGTAGCAGGCGCCGCCGTCGGACGCGATGGGCACCCGCGACATGGATTCCGTGCCGGCGGCCACCACCGCGTCCACCTCGTTGGCGGCGACGCGGGCGGCGGCGACGTTGACCGCCTCCAGCCCCGAGGCGCAGAAGCGGTTGAGCTGGTAGCCGGACACCGTCTCGGCATAGCCGGCGTTCAGCGCCGCCACGCGGCCCATGTTGCAGCCCTGCTCGCCGATGGGCATGACCACGCCCATGACGACGTCGTCGATCAGCGCGGTGTCCAGCGCGTTGCGGTCGCGCAGCGCCGCCAGCGTCTGGGTGGCAAGCTGGATCGGCGTGATCTCGTGCAGCGCGCCGTCCGCGCGCCCGCGGCCCCGCGGGGTGCGGACGTGGTCGTAGATGTAGGCTTCAGGCATCGTCTCTCACCCTTATATCGGGCCCATGTGTCGGGAAGCGGCGGGGTTCAGGCCCCCTGCTCGCTGAATTCCTTGCGCAGCTCGCGCTTCAGCACCTTGCCCAGCGCGTTGCGCGGCAGTTCCGCGCGGATGTCCAGGCGCGTCAGGCGCTGGTGCTTGGCCAGGCGCGCGTTGGCCCAGGCCAGCAGCTCGTCGGCGGTGGCCGTGGCGCCGTCGCGCAGGACGGCGACGCCGACCGGCGTCTCCCCCCACTTCTCGTGCGCCACGCCGACCACGGTGATGTCCAGGACGTCGGGGTGCTCGCTGACCACCTTCTCGATGTCGGCGGGGAAGATGTTCAGCCCGCCGGTGATGATCATGTCCTTCTTGCGGTCGAGGATGGTGAGGTAGCCGTCCGCGTCCAGCCGCCCGATGTCGCCGGAGCGCACGAAGGTCCGCCCGCGCTCGTCCCGCCAGATGGCGGCGGCGGTCTCCTCCGGCTTGCCGTGGTATTCGCGCAGCAGCCCCGGCCCGTGGCCGACGATCTCCCCCGGCTCGCCGGGCGGCAGGCGGCGCCCCTCGCCGTCGACGATGGCGATCTCCTGCCCGATCAGCGGCGAGCCGACGGAGAGGAACTTGGCCTCGTGCTCCTCCGGCCGCAGCAGGGTGGAGGTGCCCTCGGTGAAGCCGTACAGCTCGTAGAAGGCGTGGCCGAGGTGGGAGAGCACCTTGGCCTTCAGGTCCGGGCGCAGCGGGGAGCCGGCGGACAGCACGGTGCGCAGGCTGGACAGGTCGTGATCCTCCAGCCGCGTCTCGGTCAGCGTCATGGTGATCTGGCTGGGCACGATGAAGGTGTGGGTGATGCGCTCCCGCGCCACGGTGTTCAGGAAGTCCCGCGGCGTGAAGTGCCTCATGATGTGCAGCGTGCCGCCGACGAACAGGACCGGCATCACCATCAGCCAGGTGCCGGCGGTGTAGAGCGCCGTGCTGGTCAGCGCGCGGGCGGTGCTGTCGAAGCGCATCTCGACGGCGTTCGACACGCAGAAGTACTGGCGCGCCCGGTGCGTGTGCACGACACCCTTGGGCAGCCCGGTGGTGCCGGAGCTGTACATGATGCTGAACACGTCGCCCATGGCGAAGTGGACGTCCGGCTCCGCGTCCGACGCGCCCTCCAGGAATCCCGTGTAGGAGCGCCAGCCGCCGCCCTCGAAACCCACGCCGATGCAGCCGTCCGCTCGCAGGGCCGGCAGGCGGTCGCGGATCGGGTCGATCAGGTGGCGCAGGTCGGCGGAGACGATCAGGAACTCCGCCCCGCCGTCGTTCAGCAGCACGGCCAGCTGGTCGGGGGTGAGCAGGCTGCTGCACGGGATCAGGCAGGCGCCGGCCTTGACCACGCCGAACATCGCCTCGATCGCCTCGACCGAGCTGGACACCAGCACGGCGACCCGGTCGCCCTTGCGCAGGCCCGACGCCAGCAGCGCGTTGGCGAGGCGGTTCATGGTGCCGTTGAACTCCGCCCAGGTCACCCGGCGCTCCCCGCACACCACGGCGGGCTTGTTGGGGGTGCGGCGGGCGTGCCCGGCCCAGACGTCCGGCAGGAACAGATTGATGTCGTCGAACGTCGGCATGGTTCATCCCTCCCCGGGGCTCTCTCGCGGCGGTGTCTCATGGCGGTGCGGTCCGCTTTTCACGCACAGGCTACCAAACACTTGTTTGGTGTCAACAGAATGTTTATGATGCCATCCAACAAAGGCGGCACGGGGGAGGAGCGGTGATGTCACAGGCGGCGGAGGCGCGCGGGCCGTTGCGGGGCCTGCGGGTGGTGGAGTTCAAGGGCATCGGCCCCGGCCCCTTCGCGGCGATGATGCTGTCGGACATGGGGGCCGACGTGGTGCGGGTGGACCGCGCCGGTGCCCGCCCGGACGACCCGCGCGACATCACCGCGCGGGGCCGGCGCACGGTGGCGCTGGACCTGAAGGACGCGGCCGGCGTCGCCCGGGCGCTCGACCTTGTCGCCGCCGCCGACGTGCTGATCGAGGGGTTCCGCCCCGGCGTGATGGAGCGCCTCGGCCTCGGCCCCGACGCGGCGCTGGCCCGCAACCCGGCGCTCGTCTACGGCCGGATGACCGGCTGGGGGCAGGAGGGGCCGCTGGCCCACACCGCCGGGCACGACATCAACTACATCGCCATCACCGGCGCGCTGGCCGCCATCGGCCCGAAGGGGCGGAAGCCGGTGCCGCCGCTGAACCTGGTGGGCGATTACGGCGGCGGGGCGCTGTTCCTGGTGGCCGGCGTGCTGGCCGCGGTGATCGAGGCGCGCGGCTCGGGCCGCGGGCAGGTGGTGGACGCCGCCATGTGCGACGGCGCGGCCTCCCTGATGGCGATGTTCCTGACGCTGGCCGCGCAGGGCCGCTGGGTGGAGGAGCGCGGCAGCAACCTGCTGGACGGCGGCGCGCCCTTCTACACGACGTACGAATGCGCCGACGGCGGCCACCTCGCCGTCGGCCCGATCGAGCCGCAGTTCTATGCGGAGCTGTGCACGCGCGCCGGCCTCACCGATCCCGCCTTCGCCAAGCGCGACGACCCCGCCGGGTGGCCGGCGCTGACCGAGCGGCTGCAGGCACTGTTCCGCACGCGCACGCGCGCCGAGTGGTGCGCGCTCCTGGAAGGGACGGATGCCTGCGTCGCCCCCATCCTGACCATGGGGGAGGCGCCGTCGCACCCCCACCTCGCCGCGCGCGGCACCTTCACGGCGGTCGGCGGCATGGTGCAGCCGGCGCCGGCCCCGCGCTTCTCCCGCACGCCCTCGACCGTCCAGGGACCGCCGGCCGCAGCACCAACGCCGGTCGCCGACATCCTGGCGGGCTGGCGCCGCGCCGCACCGTCCGCACCCTGACCCCCGCGCGGCGGTCCTAAAAGCCGACGAAGCGCGAGAACTCGCCGACGGGGGCGCGTTCCGTCTCCAGGCGGTTCTCGGGCGCGTCGGGGTCGGCGTGGCCCAGCGCCATGCCGCTGACCAGGATCTCCGTGTCGGGGATGCCCAGGTGGCGGCGCACGATGCGGTGGAACTTGGTGAAGGCGGCCTGCGGGCAGGTGTCGAGGCCAAGGCCTCGCGCCACCACCATCACGTTCTCCATGAACATGCCGAGGTCGAGCCAGCTGCCCACCTCCATCCGGCGGTCCAGCGTGAAGAACAGGCCGACCGGCGCGCCGAAGAACTCGTAGTTGCGGGCGTGCTGGCGCGCCATCGCCACCGTGTCGCCCTTGGCGATGCCCAGCAGGCCGTAGAGGTCCCAGCCGACCTTGCGGCGGCGGGCCAGATAGGGCTCGAACCACTGGGTGGGGTAGTAGTCGTACTCCTCCTGCGCTTCCGTGCCGGGATCGAAGTGCGCGGCCACCAGCTCGGCCGACAGCGCGTCGCGCGCCGCACCGGCGACGGCGTAGACCCGCCAGGGCTGGATGTTGGTGCCGCTGGGGGCGCGGCTGGCCAGCTCCAGGATGTATTCGACCGTGTCGCGCGGCACCGGCTGCGCGGTGAAGGCACGCACGCTGCGGCGGGTGCGCACGGCGTCGACGGCGGACAGCAGCATGATCCTTGCCCTTTCCCGTCGGTCAGTCCGCCGCGGTGGGCAGGCAGGAGGGGTCGACCTGGGCGTGGATGTCCAGGTTCGCCAGCTCGTAGCCGCGGCGGAAGTCGACGATGTGCTTCTCCATCCAGCTCCTGGCCGTCTTGGGGTCGCGGTTGCGGATGCCTTCCAGGATCTTGTCGTGGGCGAAGAACAGCCGCTCGCCCGCGTTCAGGCGCGACATGACGTTGTAGAAGGCCGGGTAGAACAGGTGGCTCAGCGGTTCGCGCGCCAGCAGCAGCGCGCGGTTGTGGGAGGCCTTGGCGATCAAATGGTGGAACTCGATGTCCAGCGCCGTCAGGCTCTCGCTGTTGGCCAGCGACCGGCGCGTGCGCTCCAGATTGTCGTCCAGCGCCGCGATCTCCTCCTCCGTGGCGCGCTCGGCGGCCAGTTCGGCGGCGACCGGCTCCAGCGCCATGATGGTCTCCCACAGCTCCTCGAAGGTGACCTCGTGCAGCACCATGGCGCGGCTGACGTGCGCCGCCGTCTCGTGCACGTGCGGCACGCTGGCGAACAGCTTCTTGCCGCCCAGGCGCCGCACCAGCCCGGTCTGCTCCAGAAGGCGGATGCCCTCGCGCACGGTGGAGCGGTTGACGCCCAGCTGCTCGGCCAGCGCGGTTTCGGAGGGCAGCACGTCGCCGGCCTTGATGATGCCCTGCATGATCTGCCGCTCGATGGCGTTGGACACCACCTTGTAGGCCGGGGCCACGGAGATCTTGCCGATCGACAGCTTGGAGGTCGCCTTCATGCTTCCTTACCGAGGTTTGCACCGTGGCCCGAGAACTCGCGTTCCTTCAGGTCGCGCCGGCGGATCTTGCCGCTCACCGTCTTGGGCAGTTCGTCCACGAATTCGATCCGCCGGGGATACTTGTAGGGCGCGGTGATGCCCTTGACGAAGTCCTGCAGTTCCTTGACCAGTTCCGGCGTGCCGCGTGCGCCGGGGCGCAGCACGACGTAGGCCTTGACCACCTCGCCGCGCTCCTCGTCTGGGCTGGGGACGACGGCGCATTCCTGGACGGCGGCGTGCTCGATCAGGGCGTTCTCGACCTCCAGCGGACCGATGCGGTACCCGGCGGAATTGATAACGTCATCGTTCCGCCCGAGGAAGTGGAAATAGCCGTCCTCGTCCACCAGCGCCATGTCGCCGGTCAGGAACCATTCGCCCTCGTCTCCCCGGATGCGCGCCTGCGCCGTGCGCTCCGGATCCTCCCAGTAGCCCAGCATGACCTGCGGGTTGGGCAGCCGCATGGCGAGCTGCCCCGCCGTGCGCGGCGGCTGGCGCCGGCCCTCCTCGTCCAGCACCGCCATCTCGGTGCCGGGCGACGGCAGGCCCATGGAGCCGGGCTTGGGCGGCCGGTCCGCCATGGTGAGGATGGTCATCAGCGTCTCGGTCTGCCCGTACGCCTCGCGCAGCGGGATGCCGGTCAGCGCCTGCCAGCGCTCCACCACCGCCGGGTTGACCGTCTCGCCGGCCGACACCGCGTGGCGCAGCGAGGAGAGGTCGAAGGCCGAAATGTCCTCCTGCACCAGCCGGCGGAACTCCGTCGCCGCGCCGCAGAAGACGCTGACGCGGTGCCGCTCGATCATCTCGAAGCGGCGGCGCGGCTCGAACGGGCCGTCGTGGAAGACGACCGCCGCACCGCGGCTCCACGGCCCGAACAGGATGCTGGTGCCGGCCTTGCTCCACCCGGTATCGGCGGTGCACCACATGACGTCGCCGTCGTTCAGACCCAGCCAATGCTCCGCCGACACCCGCCACGCGTACAGGCCGCGCGCGGCGTGCGTCACCCCCTTGGGATGCCCGGTCGAGCCCGACGTGTAGTAGATGATCGCCGGATCGTCCGGCAGCATCCGCGCCGCCTCGAACGCGTCGGACGCGTCCTCCATGGCCGCCGCGTAGTCGGTCCAGCCCGGCGCGCCGCCCACCGCCACGCGCACCTCCAGCGGCGCTCCGATGCCGGCGAACTTGCCGGCGTTGGCGGCGGTGGTGACCACCGCCCGGGCACCCGAGTGGGCGGCGCGGTAGGCGACGTCGCGCTCCGTCAGCATGTCGATGCAGGGGATCGGCACGGCGCCCAGCTTCAGGCAGCCGACCAGCGCCACCTGCCACTGCGGCAGGCGCGGCAGCATGACGACGACGCGGTCGCCCTTGCGGATGCCCCGCCCGGCCAGCAGGTTGGCGAAGCGGTTGGTGAGGCGCGCCATGTCGGCGTAGGTGTAGCGCTCCTCCCGCCCCTCGGCGTTCGACCACAGCAGCGCCACGCGCGCCGGGTCTTCCGCGAACCGGTCGACCACGTCGGCGCCGAAGTTGAAGGTGGCGGGCAGGTTCCATTCGAACCGGGTCATGACGTCTCCTCCCCTGGACTGCGTTCTTGATTGCCCCTCCCCCGGCCCCGCCGGGGGAGGGAGGGACCCAGCCGAAGGCTGGGAGGGTGGGGGCAACGGCCTTGCCGAGGATCAGCGGCCTGTCCGCCGTAGGTTGGGTCGAGACCCAACGCCCCGATATCGCGGACACGTTGGGTTTTCGCCTGCGGCTCAACCCAACCTACACACGGATTCTCGCCGACACCTTGCCCCCACCCTCCCACTTCGTGGGTCCCTCCCTCCCCCACCGGGGGCGGGGGAGGGGAAGATACGATTTCAGATGGCGCGCTTGGCGCGCAGGTCCTCGATGTCGCCGTCGGCGTAGCCGAGCGCGCGCAGCACCTCCTCGTTGTGCTGGCCCAGGAGCGGCGGCGGCGCGCGCAGGCGGCCCGGCGTGTCGGAGAACTTGATCGGGAAGCCCAGCTGCGGAATGCGGCCCTCCACCGGGTGGTCCATCTCCAGCAGCATCTCGCGGTGCTTCAGCTGCGGGTCCTCGAAGGCCTCGCGCATGCTGTTGACCGGCGCCACCGGCAGGTCGGCGGGGCCGAGCAGCGCCATCCACTCCTCGCAGGTGCGCGACGCCATCAGGGCGGCGACGCGGCGCATCTGCGCCTCGGCCTCCTCCCCCTCCGGCCACTGCGCGTCCTTGAGGTCGGACAGGCCCACCAGGTCGCAGAAGCGGTGCCAGAACACCTCCTCGATCAGGCCCAGCGTGATGTGCCGCCCATCGGCGCAGCGGAACACGTTGTAGCAGGGCGCCTGGCCCAGGAAGCGGCGCTCGCCCCCCTTGGGCTCGATCCCGGCGAACAGGTAGTCGGCGGCGTGGTAGGGCAGCCAGGCGACGAGGCCGTCCGTCATCGACACGTCGACGAACTGCCCCTTGCCGGTGTGGGCGCGGCCCAGCACGGCGGCCAGGATGCCGAACGCCGCCATCAGGGAGCCGCCGCCCTGGTCGGCGATGGACAGCCCCGGAACGATTGGCCCCTCCCCCGCCTTGCCGAACAGCTGCAAGGCCCCGGCCAGCGCCATGTAGTTCAGGTCGTGGCCGGGCGTCTTCGCGTAGGGGCCATCCTGGCCGAAGCCAGAGATGGCGCAGTAGATCAGGCGCGGGTTCTCCGTCGCCAGCGCCTCGTACCCCACGCCCAGCCGGTCCATGACGCCGGGGCGGAAGCCTTCCACCAGGATGTCGGCGCGGGCCGCCAGACGGCGCAGGATCGCCTTGCCCTCATCGGTCTTCAGATTGAGGGTGATGCTCTTCTTGTTGCGGTTCAGCAGCAGGAAGGAGCCGGATTCCCGCACGTTCAGCGGCGGAAATTCGCGGTTGTAGTCGCCGCGCCCGGGCTCCTCCACCTTGATCACCTCCGCACCCAGGTCGGCCAGCATCTGCGTGCAGAAGGCGCCCGGCAGCAGGCGGGTGAGGTCGAGGACCGTCAGGCCCGCCAAAGCATCCTTAAAGGCTGTCATTGCGCGGTCCATCCCCCGTCCACGACGATGCTCTGCCCGGTCACGTAGGACGACGCGGGGGAGGCCAGGAACACCGCCGCCCCCACCAGCTCCTCCGCCTTGCCGAAGCGGCCCATGGGCGTCTGGCCCAGCAGCCGTTCGGACAGTGCGGCGTGGTCGCGCATGCCGGCGGTCAGGTCCGTCTCGAAATAGCCGGGTGCGATGCAGTTCACCCGCACCCCCCTGGGCGCCCAGTCGAGGGCGAGCGACTTGGTCATCAGCTCCACCCCGCCTTTGGCGGCGCAATAGGGCAGCGTCCTGCGCAACCCCACGTGCCCGGCGACCGAGCTGACGGAGATCACGCTGCCCCGCCCGCGCTCCACCATCGCCGCGCCGAAGTGGCGGCAGCACAGGTAGACGCCGGTCAGGTTGACGTCGATGATGCTCTGCCAGTCGGCGGCGTCCGTGCGCTCCGGCGCCTTGTAGATCGGGTTGATGCCGGCGTTGTTGACCAGCGCGTCGACCCGCCCGTGCCGCTCCAGCACGGCGGCGAGCAGGGCCGTCACGTCCTCCTCCCGCGACACGTCGGCGGTCTTCCACCACACCTTGGCGCCTTCGGCCGTCAGTTCATCGGCGGTGGCGGCCAGCGTCTCGGCGGTGCGGCCGCACAGCACCACGTCGGCCCCGTGCGCCGCCAGCCCGGCGGCCATGGCGCGGCCCAGCCCGCGGCCGGCGCCGGTAACGACGGCGACGGTGCCGGTCAGGTCGAACAGGTTTTTCAGCTCGTGCAGGCTCATCGCACGCCCTCCCGCGCCAGCTTGCGGGCGATGCTCCAGCGGTGCACCTCGGACGGGCCGTCGTAGATGCGGAACGGCCGCACCTCGCGGAAGATGCGCTCCACCACCGTGTCGCCGGTGGTGCCCAGCCCGCCCATCACCTGCATGCTGCGGTCCACCACCCGCCAGATGGCTTCCGAGCAGATGACCTTGGCCACACTGGACTCATGCCGCCCCTTCTGCCCCTGGTCCAGCACCCAGGCCGCGTGCGCGGTGACGAGGCGGCAGGTGTGGATGTCCAGTTCGTTGTCCGCCAGCTGGAAGCCCACGCCCTCATGGTCGATCAGCGGCTTGCCGAAGGCGTGGCGGCGGCGTGCGTAGTCGGTGGCGACGTCGTGCGCGCGCCGCGCCGCCCCCAGCCAGCGCATGCAATGCGTCAGCCGCGCCGGGGCGAGGCGGACCTGGGCGTAGCGGAACCCCTCCCCCTCCCGGCCCAGCACGTCCTCCTCCGGCACGAACAGGTCCCGGAAGGCGACGACGCAGTGGCCGCCGGGGAAGCTCTGGTCGATGGTGTCCAGCGTGCGCTCGATCACGATGCCCGGCCGGTCCATGTCGGCCAGGAACATGGTGGCGCGCGGCTGCCCCTCGGGCGAGTCCTCGTCGCGCGCCATGATGATGGTGAAGGCGGCACCGTCCGCCCCGGTGATCAGCCACTTGGTGCCGTTGATCACGTAGCCGCCGCCCACCTTGCGGTAGCTGGTCGCCAGCAGCGCCGGGTCGGCGCCGGCCCCCGGATGCGGCTCGGTCATGGCGAAGCAGGAGCGCACCTCGGCCGACGCCAGCGGCGCCAGCCAGCGGCGCTTCTGCCGCTCGTCGGCGACCTGCTCCAGGAGGTGCATGTTGCCCTCGTCCGGGGCGGCGATGTTCAGCGCCAGCGGCCCCAGCAGGCCGTAGCCCGCCGCCTCGAACACGGCCGCCTTGCCGACGTGGCTCAGCCCCAGCCCGCCCCATTCGCGCGGCATGTGCGGCGACAGCAGCCCGGCATCGCGCGCCAGCGCGTTCAGCTCGCGCCGCAGTTCGTCCGTGGGACCGTGCGGCGTCTGGCGCGGGTCCCTTTCCAGCGGGATGAGGGCGTCGCGGACGAAGGCCTCGGTGCGGGCCTTCAGCGCGGCGACCTCCGGTGGAAGCGAGAAGTCCATGGTGCGTTTCCTTCCCTATACGCTCTTACGGCCGCCGTTCAGAAGCAGCGGCTCTAGAAGCAGCGGTTTTGGCTGACCTCGTGGGTGAATTCGAAGATGCCGCGCGCCAGATCGCCGAAGCCGGCGTAGCGCGGGTCGGTCGTGGCGCCGCTGACGTGGCGGGCGTGCAGCTGCTGGAAGACGACGCCCAGCTTGAACAGCGCCAGCACCCGGTGGAAGCGGAAGCCCGACAGGTCGCGCCCCGTGCGCGCGGCGTAGCGCTCGGCCGCCTCGCGCCGGGTGGGGAAGCCGTGCGCGGCGGTGGGCATCTGCGCCAGCCGGTGCATGGCCGGCGGATCGCCCGCCTCCGTCCAGTAGCTGAGCAGCGTGGCGAGGTCGAACAGCGGGTCGCCGCGCGTGCCCTGGTCCCAGTCGACGATGGCGACGGGGGTCAGCCGCACCGGCTCCAGGATCATGTTGTCGAGCTTGAAGTCGTTGTGCAGCAGCGTCGGCGCCCCGCCCGGCGTCGCGTTCCGGCGCAGCCACGCCGCCAGTTCCGCCACCAGCGGGTCGACGCCGCCCGGCCCCGCGCACAGCTCCGCCCGCTGCGACCAGCCGGCGACCGCGCGCTCCAGGAAGCCGTCGGGCCGACCCAGGGTGTCGAGGTCAACCGCCGCTGGGTCGATGGCGTGGATGTCGGCCAGCACGTCGACCATCAGCGGCCCCAGCCGCGCGCCGGCCGCCGGCTCCGCCGCCAGTCGCGCCGGCTCGGCGCCGGGCAGCGTGATGCCCGGCCGGTATTCCAGGATGACGAAGGGATGGCCGGCCACGTCCGCGTCCTCGCACAGGTGCAGGCTGCGCGGCGCCAGCGGCAGGGCGCGCCACAGGCGGCTGAGAATGCGGTGCTCCCGCTTCATGTCGTTCGCACCCGGCGGCAACGGCCCCGGAGGCGGCGTGCGCAGCACGGCGTGCGCGCCGTCCACCGCCACCAGGAAGTTCAGATTGGCGAGCCCGCCGCGGAACTGCCGCGGCGCCTCGGCGAGGTCGAGGCGCAGGCCGCTCCGCCCCAGGTGCGCGGCGATGGCCGGCCAGTCCAGCGGGACCGTCTCCTCCGGGGCGCGGAACAGGGCGGGATCGAGGGGCATGGGTCCGTCCGGGCGATTTATTGTCCGACAATCTGAGTGTAACCACCGGATTTCGGGGATGTCAAGACGGGCATCGTAGGTTGGGTTGAGCGCCAGCGAAAACCCAACATTTCTTTTCTGCGACGATCGTTGGGTTTTCGCTGGCGCTCAACCCAACCTACACCCCCCACACAAACCCCCTTGACTCCGGTCCGGCACTGGTGTGACAGTCGAACTGTCGGACAATAATGGCGCCGCGAACCGCCGCCGACCGTTCCCGCAGGGAGAAGGGACACCGCATGCTCGGACACATCATCGGCTGGGCGCACACCCGCTTCGGCAAACTGGATGGCGAAACGCTGGAATCGCTGGTGGTGCGCGTCGCCGCCGACGCCATCGCCGACGCCGGGCTGGCGCCCGCCGACATCGACGAGATCGTCGTCGGCCACTTCAACCAGGGCCTCGACCCGCAGGGCTTCCCCGCCTCGCTGGCGCTGCAGGCCGGCGACGCGCTGCGCTTCAAGCCGGCGACGCGGGTGGAGAACGCCTGCGCCACCGGCTCCGCCGCCATCCGGCAGGCGTCCATGGCCATCGGCGCCGGCCGCGCCCGCACCGTGCTGGTCGTCGGCGTGGAGAAGATGACCGCCGCCCCGGCCGCCCTGGTGCAGCAGGCCCTGGTCTCCGCCAGCTACGTGGCCGAGGAGGCGGAGGAGGGCGGCTCCTTCGCCGGGATCTTCGGGCGCATCGCCCAGCTCTACTTCCAGCGCTACGGCGACCAATCCGACGCGCTGGCCCGCATCGCCGCCAAGAACCACCGCAATGGTGCCGCCAACCCGCTGGCCCACATGCAAAAGGACCTGGGGCTGGAGTTCTGCGCCACGGTGTCCGACAAAAACCCCATCGTCGCCGGCCCGCTGCGCCGCACCGACTGCTCCATGGTGTCGGACGGGGCGGCGGCGCTGGTGCTGGCGCACGGCGACGTGGCGGTCGGCGCGGCCAAGTCGGTGGGGCTGCGCGCCCAGGCGCAGGTGAACGACTTCCTGCCCATGGGCCGGCGCGACATGACCCGGTTCGAGGGCTGCACGGTCGCCTGGGGCACGGCGCTGAACCAGGCCAGCCTGGCGCTGGCCGACCTCGACTTCGTCGAGACGCACGACTGCTTCACCATCGCCGAGCTGATCGAGTACGAGGCCATGGGCCTGACCCCGCCCGGCGAGGGCCATCGCGCCATCGCGGAGGGCTGGACGGAGGTCGGCGGGCGGCTGCCCGTCAACCCGTCGGGCGGGCTGAAGGCCAAGGGCCACCCCATCGGCGCCACCGGCGTGTCCATGCACGTGATGGCCGCCATGCAGCTGATGGGAACGCCTGCCGGCGTGCCGGTGCCGGGGGCGACCAGGGCCGGCGTCTTCAACATGGGCGGTGCTGCGGTCGCCAACTACGTCAGCATCCTGGAGCGCGTGCGGTGATGGACGCGGTCGCGGGCGGCTCCCTGGCGCTGCTGCGCCAGCCGGTGGTGCACTACGGCGCGCGGCTGGCCGACGCCCTGCCCCGCATCGTGGCGGAGCGCGGCTGCGCGCGGGTGCTGCCGGTCGTCACCGGCTCGCTGCGCCGCCACCCGATGGTGGAGCAGACCATCGCGACGCTGGGGAACACGGCGCTGCCGGTCTTCGGCGACCTCAAGCCGCACACGCCCTTCAACGTGGTGCTGGCCCTGGCCGCGGAGATCGCGCGCAGCACGCCCGACCTGATCGTCGTGATCGGCGGCGGCAGCGCGCTGGATGCCGCCAAGGTGGGGGCCCTCGCCGCCAACGCCGGGGCCACCGACCACGACGCGCTGCTGGCGCTGCGCTCCGTCCCTGGTGCCCAGGGGGAGATGCGGCCCTCGCCGGTGGGGCGGGCCGTGCCCATCGTCGCCGTGCCCACCACCCTGTCGGCGGCCGAGTTCGGCATGATCGGCGGCGCCACCGACACCACGACCGGCATCAAGCACATCTACAAGTCCGACAATCTCGCGCCCGACGTGGTGGTGTTCGACCCCTGGCTCACCGCCGCGACGCCGGCCGACCTGTGGCTGTCCACCGGCGTGCGCTCGCTGGACCATGGCATCGAGACGGTGCTGTCGCGCGACGCCAACCCCTTCACCGACGCGCTCGCCCTGCGCGGCCTGACGCTGCTGGGCGAGGGGCTGCGGCAGTCCCACACGCGGCCGGACGACGTCGAGGCGCGGCACCGGTGCCAGCTCGGCGTCTGGCTCGCCGCCTGCGGCATCGGGCGCGTCCGCTACGGCGCCAGCCACGGGCTGGGGCACCAGCTGGGCGCCGTGGCCGGGGTGCCGCACGGACTGACGTCGTGCGTGCTCCTGCCCGCCGTGCTGGCCTACACGGAGCCGGTCTCGGCCGGGCGGCAGGCGTGGATCGCCGACGCGCTCGGCGGCCCCGGCCGGCCGGCGGCCGAGGTGGTGCGCGACCTGATCGCCGCACTCGGCCTGCCGACCCGCCTGTCGGATCTGGGCGTCGATGCCGAAACCCTGTCGCGCGTGGCCGAAAGTGCCCTTGGCAACGCCTTCGTCAAGGCGAACCTGCGCCCGGTCACCACCGTGGACGACGCGATGGCGATCCTGCGCGCGGCTTACTGAAACCAAAAACCTGGCCAATAAGACATGGGAGGAAACGACATGAAGACGGCACTGACCGCGGCCCTGCTGGCCGGCGTCGCCACCATCGCCGCCACCATCGCCACGGCCGGCCCGGCAGCGGCGCAGATCTCCGACAACGTGGTCAAGATCGGCGTGCTGAACGACCGCTCCGGCCCCTACGCCGACCTTGGCGGCGAGGGTTCGGCCATCGCCGCGCGCATGGCGGTGGAGGAGTTCGGCGGCAGCGTCCTGGGCAAACCCGTGGCCATCGTCACCGCCGACCACCAGAACAAGCCGGACATCGGCTCCACCCTCGCGCGGCGCTGGATCGACGAGGAGCAGGTGGACGCCATCGCCGACGTGCCGCACTCGGCCACGGCGCTGGGCGTGCTGACCGTGACGCGCGAGAAGAACCGCATGCTGCTGCTCTCCGGCCCGGCGCTGACCGAGTTCACCGGCAAGCAGTGCGCGCCGACCACCATCCACTGGACCTACGACAGCTACTCCATGGCCAACGGCACGGTGCGGGCATTGGTCAAGCAGGGCGGCGACACCTGGTTCTTCCTGACCGGCGACAACGCCGGCAGCCATTCGCAGGAGCGCGACGGCATCACCTTCGTCGAGAAGGCCGGCGGCAAGGTGGCGGGCACCGTCCGGCACCCGCTGAACACGCTGGACTTCTCCTCCTACCTTCTGCAGGCGCAATCCTCCAACGCCAAGGTGATCGGCCTCGCCAACGCGGGCGGCGACACGGTCAACTCCATCAAGCAGGCGGCCGAGTTCGGCATCACCCAGGGCGGCCAGCGCCTCGCCAGCCTGCTGATGTTCATCAGCGACGTGCACGCCATCGGCCTGAAGGACGCGCAGGGACTGGTAGTGACCGAGCCGTTCTACTGGAACATGAACGACAAGACCCGCGAGTGGTCGCGCCGCTTCATGGCGAAGCACGGCGGCCGTGCGCCGACGGCAGCGCAGGCCGGCGTCTACGGCGCCGTGCTGCACTACCTGAAGGCGATCGACAAGGCCGGCACCGACGACTCGCTCGCCGTGGCGAAGGCCATGAAGGAGCTGCCGGTGAACGACATGTTCAGCACCAACTTCAAGATCCGCCCCGACGGCCGCGTGGTGCGCGACATGTACCTGCTGGAGGTCAAGAGCCCGGCCGAGTCCAAGGAACCGTGGGACTACTACAAGGTCGTCGCCACCATCCCCGGCGACGAGGCCTACCGCCCGATGGCCGAAGGCGGCTGCCCGCTGGTGAAGTAAGGAAGACGCGGATCCGCGCGGGCTGCCGGAAAGGGCTCCGGGCGGATGTGAAGCGTGCCCGCCGTTGGGTTTTCGCTGGCGCTCAACCCAACCTACGGGTGCGTCGTAGGTTGGGTTGAGGCGTCAGCCGCAAAACCCAACGTCGGCGGCGCAGCGGTTCACAGCGAGGCGGTCGAGGCGCGCCCCACCTCCAAGCCCGGCCGCGGGCTGGTGCGCACCAGCAACCGCGTCGTCAACCAGCGCGGCGAGACCGTGCTGGCCTACAATCCCCTGCGCATGCTGAAGGGGCGCATGTGAAGGGGCGCCCGCCGCCGGAAGCGCTGGAACCGGATCAGCCCTCGCCAAAGGTCGCGCGATGGCTTTCCAGCATGATCTCGTCCAGCCGGCGGCCGGGCGTGAAGCCGGCGAGACCGGGCGGAACGGGGACGCCGGCCGGCATGCGCGGGCAGGGCTCGCCGGCCCCGATCACCTGCGTGACCGGAAAGCGGGTGGCGTGGATCGGCAGCGCGTAGTCCGCCTCGTCGTCGCCGATGCCCTTGGCCCGGACCTTGCCGCTGGCCTCCTCGATCTCCATGGCGATGACCGTCGTCGCCTTCAGCTCCTGCTCCGTGCTCGGGCGCAGTTCGGCGGCCCGGCCGGGGTAGAAGCGGTCGATCATGGCGTCCAGCGCCCTGGCCTTCGCGGCCGCGTCCTCGACAACGCGCGCCGTGCCGAAGCACATCGCCGACCGGTAATCGACCGAATGGTTGAAGCCGCTGCGCGCCAGGATGAGGCTGTCGAGGTGCGTCACGGTCAGGCAGACCGGCAGCCCGTCCTTCTGCGCCCGCAGCATCCGGCTGGCCGAGGAGCCGTGCCAGTACAGATGGTCCCCCTCGCGCCAGAAGGCGGTCGGCGTGCAGTAGGGCTGGCCGTCGATGACGTAGGCGATGTGGCAGACCATCGCCGCGTCGAGGATGGCGTGCACGGCCGCGCGGTCATAGCGGCCCCGCTCGTGCAGGCGCTTCACCCGGTTGCGGGCGGTGACGGGGTAGGCATCGGGCGGCGCGGCGACGTCGGGCATCGGCCTGTTCTCCGGGCAGGGGTGGACGGCGCGGCCATTTGGCCCTATGGATTGGTCCGGCGCGAGGGCCAATCCCGCGCACGATGACTGGTCCAATCTGCGCCCTATTCCGATGCCCGCCGACCTGTCCGACCTGATCCTGGTGCCGCTCGACCGCAACAGCCCGGTGCCCGTGCTGCGCCAGGTGTATCTGGAGCTGCGCCGCGCCATCCTGGCCGGCGTCCCGCCGCCCGGCGGCCGGCTGCCGCCGACGCGGACGCTGGCCGCCCGGCTGGGCGTCGCCCGCAACACCGTCGTCGCGGCCTACGAGCAGCTGCTGGCCGAGGGCTTCATCGAGGGGCGGATCGGCGCCGGCAGCTTCGTCTCGCGCGACCTGCCGGACGCGCCGGAACCGCCGCCGGCCGCCGCAGGCGCACCCCCGCCCCCCGCCCCGCCGGCCAGCCGCCGCTTCGCGGGCGCGCAGGCACACACGGGGGAATACGGCACGGCCCCCTTCAACACTGGCCGCTGCGCGCTGGACGAGCGCACCTTGCAGGTCTGGCGCGCGCTGACGGTGCGGCGCCTGCAACGTCCCGACCCGGCGTGGCTGGGCTACGCCGATCCGGCCGGACCGCCGGCGCTGCGCCAGGCCATCGCCAGCTACCTGCGCACCAGCCGGGCGGTGCGCTGCGAGCCGGAGCAGGTGGTGGTGACGGCCGGCGCCCAGCAGGCGATCGACCTGATGCTGCGCGTGCTGCTGGAACCAGGCGACCCGGTCTGGCTGGAGGATCCGTGCTACCCGGCGGTCCGCGCCGCGCTGGCCGCCGCCCGCGCCCGCGTCGTGCCGGTCCGGGTCGACGCGCAGGGGATGGACGTGGCGGCCGGCATCGCCGCCTCGCCGGAAGCCCGGCTGGCCTACGTGACACCCTCCTCCCAGTACCCGCTCGGCGTGGTGCTCTCCATGGCACGGCGGCTGGACCTGCTGGCCTGGGCGCGGCGGGCCGGCGCGTGGGTGCTGGAGGACGATTACGACAGCGAATTCCGTTACGCCGGACGCCCCCTGGCGTCGTTGCAGGGGATCGACGGCGGCGGCCGGGTCATCTACATCGGCACCTTCAACAAGGCGCTGTTCCCAGGGCTGCGCCTCGGCTACGCCGTCGTGCCGTGGGAGCTGCTGGAGCCCGTGCGGGCCGCGCGGCTGCTGACCGACTGGCACCCGGCCGCCATGCAGGCCGGGGTGGTGACGGATTTCCTGGAGGAAGGGCACTTCGCCCCGCACCTCCGCCGGATGCGCCAGCGCTACCTGGCGTCGCGGGACGCGCTGGTGACGGCCTTGCGGGAGCACCTCGCCGACCGGCTGGACGTCGAGGTGCCGGAGCAGGGCATGAAGCTTCTGGCCCGGTTGCGTCCGGGGCTGTCGGATCTGGCCGTCTCGGCCGCCGCCGCGCGGCGCGGCCTGATCGCCCGGCCGGTCAGCCCGATGTTCCTTGCCGCCCCGCCCGTGCAGGGACTGATGCTCGGCTTTTCCGGCCACGAGCCGGGCGCCCTGCGCTGGGCCGCGCGGGAGTTGGCGGCGGCCCTGGCCGGGCACGACGGATAACCCCTCCCCCGCCCGCATCCTGCGCCCGCGTGTGAGCGCGGCCACTGAACGAAGCGGACGGCGGGCGTAAGGTTCGGCCAGCACGGATTGCCGCATTGGAGCACACCATGGGCCGGATCGATACCCTGGAACGGACCGCGATCGTCGTCCACACGCTGCTGCAGGAGCTGCACCGTGTGCTGGCCGACCCGCACTCGCCGGACGACATCACTTTGGGGATCGTCCTCGGCACGGCGATGTTCTGCGACGAAGCGGTCGGCCCCTTCCGCGCCCAGCGCCTGATGCAGCAGGCGCCGCACATCGTCCTGAAATCGGACGCGCATGTGACGGACGCGCAGGCCCGTTGCTTCGCGTCGGTCCTGCGGGCCTTCGGCGCGCACCTTCACACGCTGGCGGACCAGTCGAACGCCGAGTGCGTCGACGAGGCGTGATGGGGCCGAAGGCCGGGGGTCCGCACTGGACGGACGCCATACACCTGAAAGGGTTTTTGATCGCAGGCGCGGCGCGGCGCTCAATGTCCGTCTCGTTTCCACGGAGGGCACCATGCTGCAACAGCTCGAACGCGTCAGCGCCGCTCTTCAGGAGGCCAGCCGGACCGGACGCCTGGACGGCTGCCTGGCCCCGGCCATGGCCGGGTGCCCGGAATGCCGCACCGCGTGGGTCATCGCCTCGCCGATCCGGCTCGGCTCCTGCGCGGGGTGCGGGATGGTCATAACGGTGCTGTCCGACGCCCAGGTGGCCATGCTGCTCCCGGCGGCGGGCCGCGCCCGCGACCGGGACGCTGCGGCGTTCTAATCCACCGCTCCAGATATGGAACGCAAAAACGGCCGCGCCGCCCGGCGGCGGTTCGCGGCCATCACGGCGTCTCGTCCACGCAGGCGCGGGCACCCCGCGCGTACAGGCGTGCCAGCGCCGCCGTCACCGCACCCGTGAAGCCGGTGTGGCGCGGCAGGTCCGTGCCGAACACGCTCTCCACCGCCAGCAGGGCCGGCGCCAGCCGTTCCGCCACCGGCCCGGTCTCGGCGGCGATGTCGGTGAAGCGGGCGGCCAGCGGGTCGCGCACGTCGATCGGCCGCCCGCCCTCGTCCACGCCGGTGACGTAGCGCATCCAGGCGGCCACCCCCAGCGCCAGCCGGTCGACGGGCGCCCCCGCGCGCAGCCGGTCGGCGATGGTGCCCAGCAGGCGCTGCGGCAGCTTCTGCGAACCGTCCATGGCGATCTGCCACGTGCGGTGCTTCAGCGCCGGGTTGGCGAAGCGCGCCAGGAGCGCGGCCTTGTAGCCCTCCAGGTCGACGCCGGGCGGCATCTGCAGGGTGGGCGTCACCTCTTCGTCCATCAGGGCGCGGACGAAGCGGGCGAAGGCGGGGTCGGCGACCGTCTGCGCCACCGTCTCGTACCCCGCCAGATAGCCGAGGTAGGCGATGCAGGAGTGGCTGGCGTTGAGCAGGCGCAGCTTCATCGTCTCGTACGGGCGGACATCGGCCACCATCTCCGCGCCCTCGCGCTCCCACGCCGGGCGGCCGGCGGGGAAGCGGTCCTCCACCACCCACTGACTGAACGGTTCGGTCAGCACGGGCCACGCGTCGTCCAGGCCCAGGCGGGCGGCGACGGCGGCGCGGTCCTCCGCCGTGGTGGCGGGGACGATGCGGTCGACCATGCTGCTGGGACAGGCCACGTGGTCGGCGATCCAGCGGCCGAGGTCCGGGTCGCGCAGCTCGGCGAAGCGGCGCAGGACGCCGGCCGTCACCGCGCCGTTGTGGGGAAGGTTGTCGCACGACAGCACGGTGAACGGTGCCGTCCCGGCGGCGCGCCGCCGCGCCAGCGCCGCCGCCAGGAACCCCGGCAGCGTGCGCGGGGACTGCGGGTTGGCGAGGTCGTGGCGGATGTCCGGATGGTCCTCGTTCAGGGCGCCGGTCGCGGGTTCGTGGCAATAGCCCTTCTCCGTCACCGTGACGGTGACGACGCGCACCGCCGGGTGGGCGAGGCGGTCGATCACCACCGCCGGATCCTCCGGCGCCACCAGCGTCTCCGTCACCGAACCGACGACGCGCGGGCGCTCCCCCTGCGCGTCGCGCACGACGACGGTGTAGAGCCCGCCCTGCGGGGCCAGCGCGTCGCGCGTGTCGGGGCTGCGCAGCGACACCCCGCAGATGCCCCAGGGGCCGGGTTCGCGGGCCAGCGCGTCCTCGGTGTAGACGGCTTGGTGCGCGCGGTGGAAGGCGCCCAGGCCGATGTGCACGATGCCCGTCGGCAAGGACGCGCGGTCGTAGCGCGGGCGCGGCACGCCGGCCGGGAGGAGGGCGAGGGTGGCGGGGGAGAGGCGGGTCATGCGCACCGTCCCGACGTTGGGTTTTCGCTGCGCTCAACCCAACCTACCCGGACGTCGTAGGTTGGGTTGAGGCGAAGCCGAAAACCCAACGCGCGGCTTGGCAGGAGTGTCGTTATCACAGCTTGTACGCCTTCTTCGCCAGGGTGTAGGCCAGATCGACGGCCAGTTCGTGCGCCTCGTCCTCGTCCAGGCGGTGTTCGGCGACGAGACGGGCGAGGAAGGCGCAGTCGACGCGACGCGCCACATCGTGCCGCGCGGGGATCGACGGGAAGGCCCGCGTGTCGTCGTTGAAGCCGACCGTGTTGTAGAAGCCCGCCGTCTCCGTCATCCGCTCGCGGTAGCGGCGCATGCCCTCCGGGCTGTCGTGGAACCACCACGCCGGCCCCAGCCGCAGCGCCGGATAATGCCCGGCCAGCGGCGCCAGCTCACGCGCATAGGTGCTCTCGTCCAGCGTGAAGAGGATGACGGTGAGGCCCGGCTCGTTGCCGAAGCGGTCGAGCAGCGGGCGCAGCGCCCGCACGAACTCGCCCGCCGCCGGCATGTCGTCGCCGTGGTGGGGGCCGAAGGTGCGGTGCATCCAGGCGTTGTGGTTGCGGTGCACGCCGGGATGGATCTGCATGACCAGCCCGTCCTCAAGGCTCATGCGGGCCATCTCGGTCAGCATCTGGGCGCGGAACAGCTCGGCCTGGGCCGGGGTGAATCGGCCGGAGACGATGGTGTCGAACAGCGCCGCCGCCTCGGCCGGGTCCAGGTCGGCGGTGGCGGCCGTGGGGTGGCCGTGGTCGGTGGCGGTGGCGCCGCACGCCATGAAGTCGCGCCGCCGCCGTGCCAGCGCCGCGAGGTAGCCGGGCCAGCGTAGCGCGTCCTCCCCGGTGATCCGCCCGAGTTCCTCCAGGTTGGCGCGGAAGCCCGGCGTGTCGGGGTCCAGCACCGGGTCGGGGCGGAAGGTGGTCACCACCCGGCCGCGCCAGCCGGACGTTTGCAGCGCCTTGTGGTGCTCCAGCGGGTCGAGCGGCCCCTCGGTGGTCGCCAGCACCTCGATGTTGAAGCGCTCGAACAGGGCGCGGGGGCGGAACGCCGGCTGTTCCAGGCACTCGGCGATGCGGTCGTAGACGCGGTCGGCGGTGTCGGCCGACAGCCGCTCCGTCACGCCGAACACGCGCTCCAGCGCGTATTCCCACCACAGGCGGGTGGGGGTGCCGCGGAACAGGTGCCAGTTCTCCGCCACCGTGCGCCAGACGCGGCGCGGGTCGGTTTCCACCGGGCCGCCGTCCAGGCGGGGCACGCCGAGGCGGTCCAGCGGCACGCCCTGGCTGTACAGCATGCGCAGCAGGTAGTGGTCGGGCACCACCAGCAGGCTGGCCGGGTCGGCGAAGGGCGCGTCGGTGGCGAACCACGCCGGGTCGGTGTGGCCGTGCGGGCTGACGATGGGCAGGTCGCGCACCGCGGCGTAGAGGCGCCGGGCGACAGCGCGGGTGCCGGGCTCGGCCGGGAAAAGGCGGTCGTCGTGCAGCATGCCGGCCCTCACATCAGCGCGTTCGGCAGGAACAGGGAGATCTGCGGGAAGGCGATCAGGATGCCCACCAGCGCCAGCACCGTGGCGATCAGCGGCAGCGATTCCATGAAATATTCCTCGATCGGGCAGTCGAGCAGGCTGCACACCGCGAACATCGCCACCCCCACCGGCGGCGTCATGCCGCCGAAGGTGACCATGGTCATCATGACGATGCCGAAGTGCACCTCGTCCACACCCAATTGGCGCACGATGGGCAGGAAGATCGGCGTCAGCAGAAGGACCAGCACGGTCGCCTCGACGAAGCAGCCGGCGATCAGCAGGAAGGCCATGATGAGGAGCAGCATCACCACCGGGTCGCTGGTGAGCCGCAGCATGGCGGCGGCGATGGTCTGCGGCCCCTGTTCGAAGATGATGGCGTAGCCGACCATGCCCGAGAACATGATGATCAGCATGATCAGCCCGTTGTCGAGCAGACCGTGCAGCAGCGCCTCCATGGCGCCGGACCACGTCAGCTCGCGGTGCGCCAGCACGCCCACGAACACGGCGTAGACCACGGCGAAGGCGCCCACCTCCGACGGCGTGAAGAAGCCGCCGCGGATCGCCACCAGCAGCGCCACCGGAAACAGCAGCGCCCACTTGGCGTCCCACATGGCGCGCCCGACCGCACCCCACGTCGGCCGCTCCGTGGCGGCGGAGCGGTAGCCGCGCCGCTTGGAGATGAACCAGACGGTGGCCATCAGGAACGCCATCATCAGCAGCCCCGGCACGACGCCGGCCAGGAACAGCCGGCCGATCGACACGTTGCCGACGAAACCGTAGAGGATGAGGCCGAGGCTGGGCGGGATCGTCGCGGTGATCAGCGATCCCACGGCGATGGTGGCGCAGGTGAAGCCGCGCGAATAGCCGTTGCAGATCAGGTCCGGCCCCAGGATGCGCGCCTCCATCGCCGCGTCGGCGACCGCCGAGCCCGACACGCCGCCCATCAGCGTGGACAGCACGATGCACACCTGCGCCATGCCGCCGGCCATCCACGACACCAGCACCTCCGAACAGCGGATCAGGCGGCTGGTGATGCCGGTCTTGTTCATCATGTGCCCGGCCAGCACGAAGAACGGCACGGCCAGCAGCGGGAAGCTCTGCGAGGCCGACGCCACCTGCTGCACCCCGATCGCCATCGGGATCATGTCGCTCATGACGAAGAAGGAGAAGCCGGAGATGCCGATGGCGAAGGCGATCGGCGCCCCCAGCATCATCAGCCCGAAGAACAGGGCGGCCAGCAGGGTCACAGCGCGGTCTCCTCGAAATTGGGGGCCGGGGCGCGCAGCACGGAGAACACCAGCTTGGGCGCTCCCCACAGCGAGCGCGCCGTCTCCACCATCTGCCCGGCGAGCGTCAGCGCCAGCAGCAGGCACCCGGCCGGCACCGCCCCGGTGACGAAGCCGTAGCTGATGCCGCTGTCGCCGAACTCCCGCTGCAAATTGGACAGGGTCAGCTGCACGCCCAGCACCACCATGGCGACGAGGAAGGCCAGCACCACCGCACTGGTGGCGAGGTCGACCAAGGCCCGCGTGCGCGGGCTGGCCCAGCGGATGAAAAGGTCGACGGCGATCAGGTTGCGCTTGCGCAGCGCCATGTCGGCGCCGATGAACGAGGTCCAGACGAACAGCAGTTGCGCCATGTCCACCGACCAGACGATGGGATGGCCGAACGAGCGCAGCACGCCCGCGCCGAAGACCAGCAACACGATGGCGGCCAGCAGCGCCCGGCCGACGATCGATTCCACGGTGTAGACGACAGAGGACTTGGCGGAGGACATGACTGTGCTCCCGTTCGGGGCGGTTTCCTGAAAGCCCCTCTCCCTCAAGGGGAGAAGGGCTCGATGGTTACTTCGCCATCAGCGCGTCGATCTGCGTCTTCAGGTCGCTGTAGCCCAGCTTGGCGTAGACGCCGGCGGTCGCCTCGCGGAAGGGCTTGGTGTCGACCTCGGTCACGGTCACGCCCTTGGCGGCCATGTCCTTCTCGATCTGCGCCAGCGACGCCTCCGTACCGCGCGACGCGGTGTCGCCGGCCGTCAGCGCCGCCTCGCGCAGCGTCTTGCGGATGTCGGGCGGCAGGCCGTCGAACCATTTGGCGCTGCCGACGATGCCGGTGATCAGGTTGAAGTGCCCGGTCTTGGTCAGGTGCTTGGTCACCTCGTAGAGGCGCGAGCCGTAGCTGGCCGGGTGCTGCGCCTCCACCGCGTCGATGACGCCCTGCTGAAGTGCCGGATACACGTCGGCCCAGCCCATGGGGGCGGGAGTGGCGCCCATGGCGCGGATCGTCTCCATCCACACCGGCGCGCCGGGGGTGCGCATGCGCACGCCGCTCAGGTCGGCCGGCTTGGCGACCGGCTTGTTGGTCAGCAGGTGCCGCTCGCCCTGCCACCAGTTGAAGGACAGCACCTGCAGCCCGGCGCCGTCGTGCAGCTTCTTCACCCACTCCTCGAACATGGGCGAGGTCACCACCTTGCGGATGCCGTCGTAGCCGGACGCCAGGTAGGGGCCGCCGAGCACGCCGAACTCCTTGACGTAGGTGGCCAGCCGGCCGCCGTCGACGACCACGGCCACGCCGGCGCCGTAGCGCGCCTGCTCCAGCACGTCCTCGTCCTTGCCCAGCTGCGAGCCGGGGAAGAGGCGCACCGCGACCTTGCCGTTGGTGCGGGCCTCGACGGTCTGCTTGAACTCCTCCAGCCCCTTGAACAGCGGGTCGGAGGTGGCCAATGCCGTGTTGATGCTGAGCGTGTAGTCGGCGGCAAGCGCGCTTCCGCCCAGCGCGATGCCCATCATGGTCGTGGCCAGCGCGGTGGCCCGCCACGCACGGGTGATGATGCTCATGCCCGTTCCCTCCCTCCCAGGAGTCGCCCGCCGTGCGGGCCGATTGTTTGTGACACGACTGGTATGGTAGTCTACAAGAATGGTGTTGGCAACGCCCTTGTTTGCGTGCAAAATGATCAAGCAGGCAAAGGGAAGGCCGTAGGTTGGGTTGAGCCGCAGGCGAAAACCCAACGCTCCCGCCACGGCAAGGGCGTTGGGTTTTCGCTGGCGCTCAACCCAACCTACGGGGGCACTGCGGGGGCTGTGCGAGGAAGAACGAAGCGATGCTCAGCAGGATCGAACCGGACCTGACGGAACCCGTGGCGCGGCGCGTCTTCCGCGACCTGCGCCAGGCGATCGTCACCATGCGCGTCCGCCCCGGCCAGCCCTTGTCGGAGCAGGAGGTGGCCACCCGCCTGGGCGTCAGCCGCCAGCCCGTGCGCGAGGCCTTCATCAAGCTGGGCGAGGCCGGGCTGGTCACCATCCGGCCGCAGCGCGGCACATTCGTCGTCAAGATCTCCGCCCGGCAGGTGCTGGACGCCCGCTTCGTGCGCGAGGCGGTGGAGCTGGCCGTCGTCCGCCGCGCCTGCGAGGAGATGCCGGCCGCCGCCGTGCACGAGCTGCGCGCCAACCTGAAGGCGCAGCGGGCCTCCGCCGACGACGCCCGGCCCGACCGCTTCCTGGAGCTGGACGAGGCGTTCCACCGCGCCATCGCGCTGGGCGTCGGGTGCGAATACGCGTGGCGGGTGGTGGAGGAGACCAAGGCGCAGATGGACCGCGTGCGCTACCTCAGCCTGCCGCACGCCACGCCGCTGGAGCGCCTGATCGTCCAGCACGAGCGCGTCGTCGACGCCATCGAGGCGCGCGACCCCGCCCTGGCCGAGGGCGCCATGCGCGTGCACCTGCGCGAGATCCTCACCTCCCTGCCCGAGCTGGAGCAGCGCTTCCCCGAGCTGTTCGACGGCGCCGCCTGAACCGCATTCCCCCGCGCCGCCCCCGTTTCCGGAGCCCATGCCCATGAAGATCCACAGCGCCAAGGTCATCGTCTCCAGCCCCGGCCGCAACTTCGTCACGCTGAAGATCCAGACCGACGAGGGGCTGTACGGCCTGGGCGACGCGACGCTGAACGGGCGGGAGCTGGCGGTCGCGTCCTACCTGAACGACCACGTCATCCCCTGCCTGATCGGCCGCGACCCGCACCGGATCGAGGACACCTGGCAATACCTGTACAAGGGCGCCTACTGGCGCCGCGGCCCGGTCACCATGTCGGCCATCGCCGCCGTCGACACCGCGCTGTGGGACATCAAGGCCAAGGCGGCGGGCCTGCCGCTCTATCAGCTGCTGGGCGGGCAGAGCCGCAGCGGCGTCATGGTCTACGCCCACGCCAACGGCCGCGACGTGGCGGAGACGGTGGACCGGGTGGGCGAGTACATCGGAAAGGGCTACAAGGCGATCCGCGCGCAGTCCGGCGTGCCGGGGCTGGAGGGCGTCTACGGCGTCGCCAAGGGCGCCTTCTACGAACCGGCCGGCCGCGGCCTGCCGGAGGAGTCCGTGTGGTCGACGGAGGCCTACCTGGACTTCGTGCCGTCGCTGTTCGAGGCGATCCGCGCCAAGCACGGCATGGGCCCGCACCTGCTGCACGACGTGCACCACCGCCTCACCCCCATCGAGGCGGCGCGCCTGGGCAAGGCGCTGGAGCCCTACCGCCTGTTCTGGATGGAGGACCCGACCCCGGCCGAGAACCAGGAGGCCTTCCGCCTGATCCGCCAGCACACGGTGACGCCCATCGCCGTGGGCGAGGTGTTCAACAGCATCTGGGACTGCAAGGACCTGATCCAGCAGCAGCTGATCGACTACATCCGCACCACCGTGGTGCACGCCGGCGGCATCACCCACCTGCGCCGCATCGCCGATCTGGCGTCGCTCTATCAGGTGCGCACCGGCTGCCACGGCGCCACCGACCTGTCGCCGGTGTGCATGGGGGCGTCGCTGCACTTCGGCCTGTGGGTGCCGAACTTCGGCGTGCAGGAGCACATGGCCCACTGCCCCGAGACCGACGCCGTCTTCCCGCACGCCTATACGTTCGCTGACGGCTACATGCACCCCGGCGAGGCGCCCGGCCACGGCGTCGACATCGACGAGGATCTGGCCGCCAAATACCCCTACGCCCCCGCCTACCTGCCGGTCGCCCGGCTGGCCGACGGCACGCTGTGGAACTGGTGACGGTCCTCCCGCGCGGCCGGCCCGGTCAGCGATCCGCGGACAGGCGCCGGCGGGCGATGGCGCGATGCAGCTTCATGCGGTCGGCGACCGTCCGAAGGCGGCCCCTGACCCCCGGCGCGAAGAGGTTGTTCAGGTCGCGGCCGAACATCTCCCAGCTCCGCACCGGCCCCGTGTCGATGTGAAGGAAGAAGGAGCGCGGGTACCACCCCACACCGCCGCGCTTCAGCGCGAGAGCCGTGCGATGCGCGTCGGGCAGGCGCGACGGGAAGCTGACGTCGAGCGCCTTGCCGAGCAGGTGCTGGCTGTGTTCGGCCACCCCCAGGCCCTGGCGCGCCAGCTTCGCGTTCGTCTCGGGCGTGCGGAAGGCGGACAGCACGGTCGCCTTGCTCTGCCCCACGGCCTCCATGATGTCGGCCAGGAGGTCGAGCATCCCGACGTCCACCGGGCCGACCGTGTTGGCGTGATGGTCGCGCAGAACCTTCGCCAGATCGGCCATGGCGTCGGGCAGCGGGCCGGCCGCGTCGCGGTAGGGGCCGTCGAAGGTCTCGCCCGTGTGCTGGTTGCGCAGATGGAGCCGGCGCGCCGCCGGCAGCGCCAGGGCACCGGCCGGCATCAGCATCAGCACGCCGCAGGCGGCCAGGAGGTCACGGCGTTTCACGGGCATCGTGGACATGGTGCGGACAGTTTGTTTCGACACGCGGGTACGATGTCAACCCAATTGGCCGTGATCGCGTCACCGCCGATTGGGTTGGCGTCGGGCCCGCGCGCCGGACCGGGGGCGCGCGGCCCCCGGTCCGAAACATCCCGTCGCGAACGCGGCCGTCAGTGCGACGACGCGGCGGCGGCACCGATCCCGGTCTGCGAACGGACGTACTGGTCCTCGTAGGCGGCGATCTCCGCCCGCGCCCGCGCGCTGGTGTCGAGCTTGGAAACGACGATGGTCACCAGGAACGCCAGCGACATGGAGAACAGCGCCGGGTGCTCGTAGGGGAAGACTGGCGTGGCGTAGCCGATCACCGCCACCCACACCGTCTTCGACAGGATCACCAGCACCACGGCCGAGACGAGGCCGGCCAGCCCGCCCAGCAGCGCGCCCCGGGTGGTCAGCCCCTTCCAGTACATCGACAGGATCAGCACCGGGAAGTTGGCCGACGCCGCGATGCCGAAGGTCAGGCCGACCAGGAAGGCGACGTTCTGCTTCTCGAACAGGATGCCCAGCACCACGCCGACGACGCCCAGCGCCAGCGACGACAGCTTGGACACCCGCATCTCCTGCGCCTCGCTCGCCCTGCCCTTCATGATGACGCGGGCGTACAGGTCGTGCGCGATGGACGACGCGCCGGCCAGCGCCAGCCCCGCCACCACGGCGAGGATGGTCGCGAAGGCCACCGCCGACATGAAGCCCAGCAGCAGGTCGCCGCCCATCGCCTGGGCCAGATGCATGATCGGCATGTTGTTGCCGCCGATCAGCTTGCCGCCGATCACGCCGCCCTCGAAGTACTTCGGGTTGGTGCCGACGATGGAGATCGCCGCCATGCCCAGGATGCACACCACCAGGAAGAACAGCCCGATCAGGCCCGACGCCACGAACACGCTCTTGCGCGCTTCCTTGGCGTTGGGGACGGTGAAGAAGCGCATCATGATGTGCGGCAGCGCCGCCGTGCCGAACACCAGCCCCAGCGACATCGACACGGTCGACACCGGGTCGGACAGCAGCGCGCCCGGCCCCATGATCTTGGCGCCGCCCTTGTGCGCGGCCATCGCGCTGGAGGCGACCGCCTCCAGGCTGAAGCCGAACTGCGCCAGCGTCAGCACCAGCAGCAGCAGGCCGCCGCCCAGCATCAGGCAGGCCTTGATGATCTGCACCCAGGTGGTGGCGATCATCCCGCCGAAGGTGACGTAGATCACCATCAGCACGCCCACCAGCACCACGGCGACCGCGTAGTCGAGGCCGAAGAGCAGTTTGATCAGCTGCCCGGCGCCCACCATCTGCACGATCAGGTAGCAGACCACCACCGTCAGCGAGCCGAGTGCGGCGAAGGTGCGCACCTTCGACTGGTCGAGGCGGTAGGAGGCGATGTCGGCGAAGGTGAAGCGGCCGAGGTTGCGCAGCCGCTCGGCCATCAGGAACAGGATGATCGGCCAGCCGACGAAGAAGCTGACCGTGTAGGCCATGCCGTCGAAGCCGGTGAGGTAGACGAGGCTGGACAGGCCCAACAGCGTGGCCGCCGACATGTAGTCGCCGGCGATGGCGAGGCCGTTCTGGAAGCCGGAGATGCCGCCGCCCGCCGTGTAGAAGTCCGACGCCGAGCGCGTGCGCTTGGCCGCCCAGTAGGTGATGGCCAGCGTCAGCCCGACGAACGCCACGAACATGGCGATGGCGATGGGGTTGACCGACTGCTTGTCCGCCGCCGCCATGTCGCCGGCCGCGAACGCCGGACCGGCGGCGAGAAGGGCGGCGCCCAGCGCCGTTGCGAAGGCCGTCCTCATTGCTCGCTCTCCGCCACGATCTCGTTGTTGAGGGTCTCGAACGCGCCGTTGGCGAAGTGCGAATAGACGCCGGTCAGCAGCCACGACAGCACGATGACGACGGCGCTCAGCGGAAAGCCGATGGAAATGGCCGATCCCGGCGCGATGGGCGTGCGCAGCGCGTCCGGCGCGAAGGCGACGGCCATCATCAGCGCGTAGTAGGCGCCCAGCACGACGACCGAGAGGAGCAGCGCCAGCCGCCCGCGCTTCTTGACCAGCACGTGGAACTTCGGGTTCCGGCGGACCCGCTCGTAGACAGGATCGGACATGTTTCCCCCGATGACTTGGTTTTGTCGGGGGATGCTCCTACCAATCCATTGTTTCCCGAATTTCCATCAATTGTGACGAATTGTGTTCCCCGCGAAAATTCGCCACGGCAAATTTCGCTACGGCACGGGGGCTTGCCGTCGCGGGGCGGATCGGGCCACAGTCGGGCCGCCCGCCCGGACACACCCCCAAAGGCACGCCCCCCGCGCCGATCGAGAGCCATGGCCCATTCCCGCCTGTTCCTGCGCTTGTTCTCCAGCGTCCTCCTGGGCGTGGTCGCGTTCTCGTCCGCCTGCTACCTGCTGTCGGTGCCGCTGGTGAAGGAGAAGGCCTACCAGATCGAACTGGACGCCAGCCGCACCATCCTCGACAACGTCCACGAGATGGTCGGCCGGATCCGCGCCGACCTCGACGAACAGCGGGCCGCCATCATCGAGACCTTCAAGTCCGAGATGCGCGTCAAGGTGGCGCTGGCCACCGGCTACATCGACTACGTCCTCGGCCGGGCGGAGCGCGGCGAGATCACGCGGGCCGAGGCCGAACGCCTGATCTACGACGGGCTGAAGGCGTTCCGCTACGGCCGGGACGACTACATCTGGCTGGCCGACTACGACTCCTTCCTGCTGTCGCACCCCGACCCCGATCTGGCCGGCCGCAACGCCGCCGAGGTCCAGGACGCGCACGGGCGCTTCATCGTGCCGACCATGATCGAGCGGGCGCGGCGCGAGGGCGAGGGCTATCACGTCTATCCCTGGCGGCGGCCCAGCGCCGACCCGCCCGTGCAGAAGCCCGTGCAGAAGATGTCGTACTTCCGCCACCTGCCGGCGCACCGGCTGGTCATCGGCGCCGGCGCCTACCTGGACGACATGGACGCCGTGGTCGAACGCCGCATGCAGGACGCCGTCGAGGATCTGCGCCAGTCGCTGCGCAACGTCCGCATCGCGCGCACGGGCTACGTCTACATCTTCGACGCGTCGCGGCGGATGCTCATCCATCCCAACGCCAACATCGAAGGGACGGCGTTCGGCGACCTGCGCGACCCGGCGACCGGCGCCTTCATCGGCGAGGCGCTGATGCGCGCGGCGCACGAGAACCGCTACCTGCGCTACCTGTGGGACAAGCCGGACGATCCCAACAACTACGCCTATGAGAAGATCACCTGGGTCCGCCACGTGCAGGGCCTGGACTGGTACATCGCGTCGAGCGTCTACGAGGAGGAGCTGCGCAGCTCCTCCATCGTGCTCGGCAACCGGCTGCTCGGCGTGTCGCTGGGCGTCATGGTGCTGGGCGGCGGGCTCGGCTACCTGGGCGCGCACCGGCTGGTCCGCCCGCTGCGCCGGCTTGCCGACACCGCCGCGCAGGTCCGCGCCGGCAACCTGGACGCGCGCAGCGGCATCGTCCGCAACGACGAGATCGGCGACCTGGCCGCGACCTTCGACGGCATGGTCCGCCGCGTGAAGGACGACATCGCCACGCTGGACAGCCGCGTCAAGGAACGCACCGCGGCGCTGGAGGAGGCCGAGGCGCGCCAGCGCCTGATCCTCGACGCCATCCCCGCCGCCATCGCCTACCTCGACGGCGGCGAGCGGCTGCGCTTCGTCAACCGCCGCTGGATGGAGCTGCCGCACGCCCGCGCCGGCGACGTCCTCGGCCGCAGCCTGCGCGAGGCCGTGGACGCCGACGCCTACGCGCACCTGTCGCCCTACCTGGAACGGGCGCGCGCCGGCGAGACGACCGGCTTCGACTACACCGCCGCGGCAGGCGACGGGCGGACGCTGATCACCCGCAACACGCTGATCCCGCAACGGGGCGCCCACGGGGCGACCATCGGCTTCTTCGTGCTGTCGCTGGACGTGACCGACGAGAAGGAGCGCCAGCGCCACCTGGAGGAGGCGGAACGGCTGAAGGCGGTGGGCCAGCTGGCCGGCGGGCTGGCGCACGACTTCAACAACCTGCTCACCATCATCCTCGGCAACCTCGCGGTGGCGCGCGAGCGGTTCGCCGACCTGGACGAACTCACCGCCTGCCTGGAACCGGCGCAACGCGCCAGCCGGCGCGGCGCCGACATCACCGCCCGCCTGCTGGCGTTCGCGCGCCGCCAGCCGCTGAAGCCGCAGCGGGTCGAGGTGTGCGGGCTGGTGCGGGAGATGGCCGTGCTGCTCCGCCGCTCGCTGCCCGCCACCATCGCCATCGGCACGCCGCCCGCGCACACCACCGCCTGGGCCGTCGCCGACCCGACGCAGCTGGAGAACGCGCTGGTCAACCTCGCCCTTAACGGCCGCGACGCCATGCCCGAGGGCGGCACCCTGACCGTTTCGGTCCGCCTCCGGGACGCCGCGGGCGGCGAGGACTTCGACGAGCCGCCGGCCGCCGGCCGCTACGTCGAGGTCCAGGTGCGCGACAGCGGCTGCGGCTTCGCCCCCGGCGCCGCCGCCCGCGCCTTCGAACCGTTCTTCACCACCAAGGCGCTGGGCTCCGGACTGGGCCTGTCGATGGTCTACGGCTTCGTCAAGCAGTCGGGGGGCTACATCCGCATCGACAGCGCGCCCGGCGCGGGAACCGCGATCACGCTGCTGCTACCCGAGGCCGAGGCGCCGGAGGACATGGCCCCGGCCGACACGGGGGCGCACGGGGCGCCGCCGTCGGCGTGGCGCGGCATGCTGGCGCTGGTGGTGGAGGACGACGCCGACGTGCGGCTGGTGATGCGCCAGCAGCTCGTGGACCTCGGCCTGTCGGTGATCGAGGCGGCCAGCGGCGACGAGGCCATGGAGCTGGCCGGCCAGATCGACGACCTGCGGCTGGTGGTCACGGACATCGTCATGCCGGGGGTGTCGGGCCTGGCGCTCGCCCGCCATCTGCGCGCCACCCGGCCCGAGGTGCGGGTCGTCCTGGTCAGCGGGTTCTCCACCGAGGAGCTGGACAAGGGTGAAGGGCTGGTCATTCTGGGCAAACCGTGGGAAAAACGGGAGCTGGCGGAGGCCATCCATCTGTCCGCCGCCCCGTGACCCGGGCAACGCCGGAAGATGACGCCGGAACTGATGAAAGACCACATGGCCGCGAGGAAGCTCGTATACGTCGTCGACGACGACCCCGACGTCCGCGACCTGCTGCGCACCGCGCTGGGCGGCTTCGGCTACACGGTTTCCGTCTTCGGGTCGGGGCAGGCGGTGCGGGCGGCCATCCGCCGCGAGCCGCCGGACGTCGCCATCGTCGACCTGGGGCTGCCGGACATGGACGGTCTGACGCTGGTCCGCGAACTGTGGGAGGACGTGCGCTTCGGCGTCATCGTCCTGACCGGCCGCGGCGACGTGTCCGACCGCGTGCTGGGGCTGGAGCTGGGCGCCGACGACTACATCGTCAAACCCTTCGAACTGCGCGAGCTGGTGGCGCGGGTCAACACGGTGATCCGCCGGCGCGAACAGCTGATGGCCGCCGGCCGCAGCGTCGCCGCCGGCAAGGCGCGCTTCGCCGGCTGGACCTTCGACGCCGGCGACCTGACGCTGACGTCCGACGACGGGCAGCACGAAACGCTGACCGCGGCGGAAGCGGCGCTCCTGACCATGCTGCTGAAGGCGCCGCGCCGCGTGCTGTCCCGCGACCAGCTGCAAAGCGCCGAGCTGGAGCGCGGCGACCTGCCGTTCGAGCGGGCGGTGGACGTGCGGATCTCCCGCATCCGCAAGAAGATCGAGCGCGACCCCCGCGCCCCGGCGCTGATCCGCACCGTGTACGGCGCCGGCTACCTGTTCTCCGCCGACGTGGTCTGGCTGAACGGGTAGCGCGCTCCTCCGTTTCGGCCGGCCGCCGCCACAATTCGTAACAATTCGGAGAAAATTGAGAAAAGGGGCGCCGCTACGCTCCGGGCCAACGCCGCGACCAACGCGTCGACGTCCAAGCCTGGGGAAACGAAGCCATGGGTGCTGTCAACCCGTTCAGCCTGCATCTCGACAAGAACGACGCCAACTATGTGGCCCTCACGCCGCTGACCTTCCTGGAACGCGCCGCCGGCATCTGGCCGGACCGCGTCGCCGTCGTGCACGGCCCCGTCCGCCGCACCTGGGCCGAAACCTTCGTGCGCTGCCGCAAGCTGGCCTCGGCACTCGCCAAGCGCGGCATCGGCAAGGGCGACACCGTCGCCATGCTGGCCGCCAACACGCCCGAACTGTTCGAGGCGCACTTCGGCGTGCCGCTGGCCGGCGCCGTGCTGAACGCCATGAACACCCGCCTGGACGCCCCGGCCATCACCTTCATGCTGGAGCACAGCGAGGCGAAGATCCTCATCTGCGACCGCGAGTTCGCCCGCATCGGCAAGCCGGCGGTGGCGGCCATGGCGAACCCGATCCCGGTCATCGACATCGACGACCCGCAGTTCACCGGCGGCGAGCTGTTCGGCGAGTGCGACTACGAGGCGCTGCTGGCCACCGGCGACGCCGACTTCCCCTGGACCATGCCCACCGACGAGTGGGACGCCATCACGCTCAACTACACCTCCGGCACCACGGGCAACCCGAAGGGCGTGGTCTACCACCACCGCGGCGCCTACCTGAACGCGGTGTCGAACGCGCTGTCCTGGAGCATGGGCGACGGCCCGGTCTATCTGTGGACGCTGCCGATGTTCCACTGCAACGGCTGGTGCTTCCCGTGGACGCTGGCGGTGGTGGCGGGCACCTCGGTCTGCCTGCGCGCCGTGCGCCCGGACGCCGTGCTGGCCGCCATCCGCGACGAGAAGGTCACCCATTTCTGCGGCGCGCCGATCGTGCTGAACATGATCAACAACGCGCCCGCCGAGATGAAGGCCGGCATCGGGCACAAGGTGAAGGTGATGACCGCCGGCGCCGCGCCGCCCGCCGCCGTGATCGCCGGCATGGAGCGCATGGGCTGGGAAGTCACCCACGTCTACGGCCTGACCGAGGTGTACGGGCCGGTGACGCTGTGCGTCTGGCACGACAAGTGGGACGGCCTGGACCTGGACGAGAAGGCGGCGCTGAAGGCGCGCCAGGGCGTGCGCGGCCCGATGCTGGAAGGCGTCATGGTCGCCAACCCCATGACGATGCAGCCCGTGCCCAAGGACGGCACGACCATGGGCGAGGTCTTCATGCGCGGCAACAACGTCATGAAGGGCTACCTGAAGAACAAGGACGCCACCGAGGCGGCCTTCGCCGGCGGCTGGTTCCAGACCGGCGACCTCGCCGTGTGGCACGAGGACGGCTACCTGGAGATCAAGGACCGCTCCAAGGACATCGTCATCTCCGGCGGCGAGAACATCTCGACGATCGAGGTCGAGGACGTGCTGTACCGCCACCCCGACGTGCTGGAGGCCGCCGTGGTCGCGCGGCCGGACGAGAAGTGGGGCGAGACGCCCTGCGCCTTCGTGACGCTGAAGGACGGCGCCACCGCGACCGAGGCCGACATCATCGCCTTCTGCCGCGGGCATCTGGCCCACTTCAAGGCGCCGCGCACGGTGGTGTTCCGCGCCCTGCCGAAGACCTCGACCGGCAAGATCCAGAAGTACGTGCTGCGCCAGATCGTGAAGGAGCTGTGAGCGTGAAAGTCCTGTGTGCGGTGAAGCGGGTCGTCGACTACAACGTCAAGATCCGCGTGAAGGGCGACGCGTCGGGCGTGGAGACGGCCAACGTCAAGTTCTCCATGAACCCCTTCGACGAGATCGCCGTCGAGGAAGCTGTCCGCCTGAAGGAGGCCGGCAAGGCCAGCGAGATCGTCGCCGTCTCCATCGGCCCGGCGGCGTGCCAGGAGACGCTGCGCACGGCGCTGGCCATGGGTGCGGATCGCGCCATCCTGGTGCAGACGGATGCCGAGACCCAGCCGCTCGCCGTCGCCAAGCTCCTCAAGGCGCTGGTCGACAAGGAGCAGCCGCAGGTCGTGCTGCTCGGCAAGCAGGCCATCGACGACGACAGCAACCAGACCGGCCAGATGCTCGCCGCCCTCCTGGGCTGGCCGCAGGGCACCTTCGCCTCCAAGGTCGCTCCGGGCGAAGGCGTGCTGACGGTCACCCGCGAGATCGACGGCGGCCTGGAAGCCGTCGAACTGAAGCTTCCCGCTGTGGTCACCACCGACCTGCGCCTCAACGAGCCGCGCTACGCGTCCCTTCCCAACATCATGAAGGCCAAGAAGAAGCCGCTCGACACCGTCACGCCGGACGCCCTCGGCGTCGACGTGGCGCCGCGCCTGAAGACGCTGAAGGTCTCCGAGCCGCCAAGCCGCAAGGCCGGCGTCAAGGTGCCGGACGTGGCCGCCCTTATCGACAAGCTGAAGACCGAAGCGAAGGTGATCTGACGATGCGCACCCTGGTCATCGCCGACATCGAGGGCGGCGCGCTGAAGCCCGCCACCCTGAACGCCGTCGCCGCCGCCGCGAGGATCGGCGCCCCCGTGGACGTGCTGGTCGCCGCCGGCTCCGCCCAAGGCCCGGCGCAGGCCGCCGCCGCCATCGCCGGCATCGACACCGTGCTGGCGGCCGAGGGGCCGGCGTACGAGCACGCGCTGGCGGAGCCGCTGGCCGCGCTGATCGTGGCGCAGGCCGCCGGCTACACCCACATCCTCGCCCCGGCCACGGCCACGGCCAAGAACGTGCTGCCGCGCGTGGCGGCGCTGCTGGACGTGGCGCAGATCTCCGACATCACCGCCGTGGTGTCGGCCGACACGTTCGAGCGGCCGATCTACGCCGGCAACGCCATCGCCACGGTGCAGTCGTCGGATCCCGTCAAGGTCGTCACCGTGCGCACCACCGCCTTCGAGGCGGCCGCCGCCACCGGCGGCGCGGCGGCGATCCGCACGGTGGACGGGGCCGGCGATCCGGGCCTCTCGCGCTTCGTGTCGGCGCAGATCGCCAGATCCGAGCGGCCGGAGCTGACGGCGGCCCGCGTCGTCGTGTCGGGCGGGCGCGGCATGGGCTCGGGCGACAACTTCGCGCTGATCGAGCGGGTCGCCGACAAGCTGGGCGGCGCGGTGGGCGCCTCGCGCGCGGCGGTGGACGCCGGCTTCGTGCCCAACGACCTGCAGGTCGGCCAGACCGGCAAGATCGTGGCGCCCGAGCTGTACGTCGCCGTCGGCATCAGCGGCGCCATCCAGCATCTGGCCGGCATGAAGGACAGCAAGGTGATCGTCGCCATCAACAAGGACGAGGAGGCGCCGATCTTCCAGGTCGCCGACTACGGCCTCGTGGCCGACCTGTTCAAGGCGCTGCCGGAGCTGGAACAGGCGCTGGGCGCCTGAACGGACCTCGTAGGTTGGGTTGAGCCGCAGGCGAAAACCCAACGTCTTCGCAATGCCGGCGGCGTTGGGTTTTCGCTGGCGCTCAACCCAACCTACGGCGCCGACGCACAAGAATACGGGAGAGAACACCAAGATGACCTACACCGCACCGCTGCGCGACATCCGCTTCACCCTGGACGAGGTGGCCGGCATCGGCGCCGTCGCCGCCCTCCCCGGCTTCGAGGAAGCGACGGAGGAGCTGTGCTCCTCCATCCTCGACGAAGCCGCCAGGATCGCCGGGGAGGTGCTGGCGCCGCTGAACCGCGTCGGCGACACCCAAGGCGCCACGTGGACCGACGGCGCGGTGACCACGCCCGACGGCTGGTCGGACGCCTGGAACACGCTGGTGGAGGGCGGCTGGAACGGCCTGCCGTTCGATGCCGAATGGGGCGGCATGGGCCTGCCGAACGTGCTGAACACGGCGGTGCAGGAGATGTGGCACGCCGCCAACATGGCCTTCGCGCTGAACCCGATGCTGACCCAGGGCGCCGTCAACGCGCTCCAACAGTTCGCCTCGGACGAGTTGAAGCGGACCTACCTGCCGCGCATGGTGTCGGGCGAATGGACCGGCACCATGAACCTGACCGAGCCGCAGGCGGGCTCCGACCTCGCCGCCATCCGCTCGAAGGCCGAGCCGGCCGGCGACGGCAGCTACAGGCTCTTCGGCCAGAAGATCTTCATCACCTACGGCGATCACGACCTGACGCCCAACATCGTGCACCTCGTGCTGGCCCGCCTGCCGGACGCGCCGGCCGGGGTGAAGGGCATTTCGCTGTTCGTCGTGCCGAAGTTCCTGGTGAACGCCGACGGCAGCATCGGCGCGCGCAACGACGTATCCTGCGTGTCGCTGGAGCACAAGCTGGGCATCCACGCCAGCCCCACCGCCGTCCTGTCCTTCGGCGACAACGGCGGGGCGCGCGGCTGGCTGGTGGGCGAGCCGCACAACGGGCTGGCCTACATGTTCGTGATGATGAACCACGCCCGGCAGTCGGTCGGCCTGCAGGGCCTCGCCATCGCCGAACGCGCCTACCAGCAGGCGCTGTCCTACGCCCGCGAGCGGGTGCAAGGCACGCCGGCCGGCTGGACGGGCGAGGGCCGCACGCCCATCGTCAACCACCCCGACGTGCGCCGCACGCTGATGGGCATGAAGGCCCGGATTGAGGCGATGCGCGGCATTCTCTACACCGCCGCCGCCGCGCACGACCTCCGCCACCACGGCGCCGACGCCGCGGCCCGCGCTGCCGCGGCAACGCTGGAGGAGCTGCTGACCCCCATTGCCAAGGGCTGGAGCACCGAGATGGGGCAGGACATCGCCTCGGCCGGCGTGCAGATCCACGGCGGCATGGGCTACATCGAGGAAACCGGCGCGGCCCAGCACCTGCGCGACGCCCGCATCACCACGATCTACGAGGGCACCACGGCCATCCAGGCCAACGACCTCGTGAACCGCAAGCTGCTGCGCGACAAGGGGGCCTCCCTCACCGCCTATCTGGCCGAGGTGACCGGCCACGCCGAGGCAATGGCGGCCTCCGCCGACGCCGACCTGCGGGTGCTGGGGCGCGAACTGGTCCTGGCCGCCCGCCGCGCCGGCGAGATGGCGTCCTGGATCCTGGCGCACGCGGCCGAGCCGGCGCTGGCCGCCGCATCGGCCGTGCCGCTGCTGAACGCCATGGGTCTGGTGGCCGGCGGCCACTGCCTGGGCATCGGCGCGCGGGCGGCGCTCCGCCGGCTGGCCGAAGGCGCGGCCGATGACGGCTTCCTGGCCGCCAAGCCGGTGACCGCGCGCTTCTACGCCGAACACCTGCTGGGGCAGGTGGAAGGCTTCCGCGCCGCCGTGGTCGACGGCGCCGCCACCGTGATGGCGCTGGACCCGGCGCAGCTCTGATGGGCTCCGCACCGCCGGCCGGCCCGCCGGCGGTGCCCCCCTACCGGGGCAGGGACAGGGAGAGCCGAGGCTCCTCCGCATCGGAACCGGCCGGCGGCGGGCCGGCGCCGATGGCGGCCCCGATGGCGGCCTCCACGAAGGCGACGACCGAGCGGGCGTAGCGTTCCGGCGTGACGCCGCGGCGGCGGTGCTTGGCGCGCTTCACGTACCAGTCCTGCAGCAGCGGCTTGATCAGCGCCGCCGTCATCTCGACGTCCGGCACCGTGAACAGGCCGCGCCGCGCGCCGTCCTCCAGCGCGTCGGCCATCAGCCGTTCCGTCATCAGTTCGCTGCTCACGGCCAGATCCCGGCCCTCCCTGGAAAACGCCTTGGCCTCCATGTAGGCGAAGACGAACCAGGGGTGCATCGCCTCCGTCAGGAAGATGTGCGTCTCCAGGAGCCAGCGCAGCCGGCCGGCCGGATCCCCGGCGAGCTGTTCCGGCGGGCGGCCCAGCACCTCCTCCACCGCGCCGACGACCTGCCCCAGGATCATCATCAGCAGCGTGTCCTTGCCGTCGAAGTAGGCGTAGAGCGCCCCCATGCTCAGCCCCGACCGCTCGGTCAGGTCGCGCAGGCTCATGGAATGGAAGCCCTTGCGGTTGGCGAGATCCAGCGTCGTCTCGACGATGCGCGCCAGGTTGGCGATGGCGACCGCCGGCTTCTTCACCCGGATGGTGGCCGCGTGCCGCTCCAGGATGCGGGCGCACAGCGCCTCCATCGACAGGTCGTGCCGCGCCTGAAAGTCCCGCAAGCTGCCCATGCTGCCCATACGTCCTCCCCCGGCCCGCCTTTAGCACGGAACGCCGTTGCGGGCGAGCCGCGCCCGATGTATAAAACGAGCGCTCGCTCGTTTTTTAGCAGACCCGCAGCGAACAGGCAAAGCCTCAAGCGGGCAAGAACCTTAAGGGAGGAGGCATGAGCGCCATGATGGACCTGACCGGGCGCACCGCGCTCGTCACCGGCGCGTCCAGCGGCCTGGGCCGCCATTTCGCCGGCGTGCTCGCCCGCGCCGGTGCGCGCGTGGCGCTCGCCGCCCGCCGCACCGACGCGCTGGCCGAGACTCGCGCGGCGATCGAGGCGGCGGGCGGCAGCGCCGTCACCGTCGCCATGGACGTCACCGACGCCGAATCCGTCCGCCGCGCGGTGGCGGAGGCGGACGCGGCGCTGGGCGGCATCGGCATCCTGGTCAACAACGCCGGCATCACCGCCAGCGCCCCCTTCCTCGACATGAGCGAGGAGGACTGGGACCGCGTGATCGACACCAACCTGACCGGCTGCGCCCGCGTGGCGCGCGAGGTGGCGCGCCGGATGCGCGACGGCGGCAAGGGCGGCAGCATCGTCAACATCGCCTCCATCCTCGGCATCCGGGTGGCCGGGCAGATCTCCTCCTACGTCGCCTCCAAGGGCGGGCTGGTGCACCTGACCAAGGCGATGGCGCTGGAACTGGCGCGGCACGGCATCCGCGTCAACGCCCTGTGCCCCGGCTATGTGGAGACCGACATCAACCAGGATTTCTTCGCCACCGACGCCGGCAAGACGCTGATCAAGCGCATCCCGCAGCGCCGCCTGGGCCGGGCGGAGGAGTTGGACGGGCCGCTCCTGCTGCTGTGCTCCGACGCCGGCTCCTACATGACCGGATCGGTGATCGCCGTGGACGGCGGGCACCTCGTCTCCTCGCTCTGACAACTCCTCGCACTGGAAGAAGGACGGAACGCGCCATGGACTTCACCCTGTCGCCCGAGATCGAAGACTACCGCCGCCGCATCCGCGCCTTCGTGGAGACGGAGATCCTCCCCGTCGAGGCCGACCGCGCCAACTGGGACGAGCACGAGAACATCACCGAGGCGGCACTCGCCCCGCTGCGCGCCAAGGCCAAGGCGGCCGGCCTGTGGGCCGTGCAGATGCCGCGCGAATGGGGCGGCCAGGGCCTGCCCATGGTCGGCGTGGCGGCCTGCTACGAGGAGATGAACCGCTCCATCTTCGGCCCCGTCTGCTTCAACGGCGCGGCCCCGGACGACGGCAACATGCGCCTCCTCGGCATGGTCGGCACGCCCGCCCAGAAGGAGCGCTGGCTGAAGCCCATCGTCGATGGCGCCGTGCGCAGCGCCTTCGTGATGACCGAGCCGCACCCCGGCGGCGGCTCCGACCCCGGCATGATGAAGACGAAGGCGGAGCGCCGGGGCGACCGCTGGGTCATCACCGGCCGCAAGTGGTTCATCACCGGTGCCGATGCCGCGCAGCACTTCATCATCATCGCCCGCACTTCCGACGACAGCCGCAAGGGGCTCAGCGCCTTCCTGTTCGACCGCGGCCAGCCCGGCTGGCGGATCGAGCGCCGCATCCCGATCATGGGCCCGGAGGAGCATGGCGGCCACTGCGAGCTGGTCTTCGACGGGCTGGAAATCCCGGACGACCAGGTGCTGATGACCATCGGCGACGGGCTGAAGGCGACGCAGATCCGCCTGGGGCCGGCGCGCCTGACGCACTGCATGCGCTGGACCGGCCTTGCCAAGCGCAGCCTGGAGATCGCCGCGGCCTACGTGAAGGAGCGCGAGAGCTTCGGCCTGAGGCTGGCCGAGCACGAGGGCGTGCAGTGGATGCTGGGCGAGGTCGCGATGCAGATCGAGATCGGCCGCCTGCTGACCATGAAGGCCGCCCACGCGCTCGACCACGGCAGCTTCGCCCGCAAGGAGGTGTCGATGGCCAAGGTGCAGGTCGCCGACACGCTGTTCAAGGCGGTGGACACCGCCATCCAGCTGTGCGGTGCGCGCGGCTATTCCAAGGACACGGTGCTGGAGTGGATCTACCGCTACGCCCGGCAGGCCAAGCTGGTGGACGGTGCCTCGGAGGTGCACAAGATGGTGCTCAGCCGCAACTACCTGTCCGAGGGCGACGGCTTCTGGAGCTGGTCGTGAGCGGCGCCCCCTTCCTGGACGACGCCCGCCGGAGCGCCCTGGAATCCTGGCTGCAGGCCGAGGCCGGGGCGCGGACGGTCAGCGTGGTGGACGAGGGGCGCCTCAGCGGCGGCGCCATCTCGCTCAACCTCGCGGTGACGCTGGAGATCGACGGCGGCCCGCGCGCCGGCCGGCACACGGCGGTGCTGCGCACCGGCTCCGCCTCCGGCGTCTCGGCCAGCCTGGGCAAGGCGGAGGAGGCGGCGGTGCTGCGCGCCGTCTTCGCCACCGGCGCCACGGTGCCGGAGGTGCTCTTCATCGGCGCCGACCCGGCCCTGCTGGGTGCCCCCTTCTACATCATGCGCCGGGCAAGCGGCGTGGCCGCCGGCCATCGCGTGGTCAAGAGCGAGGCACCGCAGCGCGACCTCGCCCGCGACCTCGGCCGGCAATTGGGGCGCATCCACACGGTGCGGCCGGGTGCGGCGGGGCTGGAGTTCCTGCCCCTGCCCTCCCCCAGCCCGGCGCTGCAATCCGCCGCCGACTTCCGGGCCTGGATCGGGCGCTACGCCGGGACCGACCCGGTGCTAGCCTACGGCCTGCGCTGGCTCACCATCAACGCGCCGCCGCCGGGGGAGCTGGTGCTGTGCCACCGCGACTACCGCACCGGCAACTACATGGTCCAGGACGGCCGGCTGACGGCGATCATCGACTGGGAGTTCGCCGGCTGGTCCGACCCGATGGAGGATCTGGCGTGGTTCTGCTCCGCCTCCTGGCGCTTCGGCCGGCACGACCGGGAAGCCGGCGGCATCGCCGACCGCGCCGACCTCTACGCGGGCTACGAGGAAACGTCGGGCCGCGCGGTGGACGAGGCGGCGGTGGCCTACTGGGAGGCGGCGGCCTACCTGCGCTGGGCCGCCGTGGCGGTCCAGCAGGGCATGCGCCACACGTCGGGCACCGAACCGTCGCTGGAGCTGGCGCTGACCGGCCGCATGCTGCCGGAGATCGAAATGGACCTGCTGCGGCACCTGGACGCCGTGGCGGCAAACGGAGCACGCGCATGATCAACGACGATCCCGGCGCCCGCGACCTCGTCGCCATCGCGCTGAAGACCTTCCGCGAGGCGGTCCTTCCCGTGGTCCCGGCCGAACAGCGCTTCGCCGCCCTGATGATCGCCAACGCGCTGGGCATGGCGGAGCGCGAGCTGGCGGCCGGCGCTGGGGCCGAACCGGCCCTGGCCGCCGCCGTCGGCGCCCTGCTGGGCGAGGCGGGCGACCTGTCCGCCCTGCTGCCCCGCCTGTGCGCCGCCATCGACGCCGGATCGTTCGACGCCCCGGACCGGCAGGCGGATCTCCGCGCCGTGCTGGCGGAGGTGACCCGCGCCCGGCTGGCGGTGTCCAACCCCAAGCTGCTGGCGGCCGGCCGATGAGCCTGTTCACGCCCCTGCCCGGCACAGTGGCGCGGCGGCGCATCTACCTGCTGCGCCACGGCCACGTCGCCTACTACGACGCCGCCGGCCGCCCGCTGAACCCCAAGCTGGCCGAACTGACCGAGCGTGGCCGGGCGGAGGCGCGCGCGGCCGGCGCCCTGCTGGCCGGCGTGCCGCTCGACCGCGTCGTCTGCTCCGGCCTGCCGCGCACGCGGCAGACGGCGGAACTGGTGGTGGAGGGGCGCGGCCTGACCGTCGAGGAGGACCCGGCCTTCCTGGAGATCCGCGCCGGCCGAATGGCCGGCGTGCCGAAGGAGCGGCGCGAGGCGGAATACGTCTACGGCTTCGAACGGGCGGACGCCGAGGGTGCGTGCTTCGCCGGCGGCGACGCCTTCGCCGCGGTGCGCGACCGCGTGGTCGCCGGGATCGAGCGGCTGGCGCTGGAGCCGGGCTGGACGCATCTGGCGCTGGTGGCGCACGACGGGGTGAACCGGGTGGTGCTGTCCTGGGCCTGCGGTGCGGGCCTGTGCGCGCTGGCCGCGTTCGAACAGGACTACGGCTGCGTCAACATCCTGGATGTCGACGTGGACATGAACGTGGCGGACGGCCGCATCCGCCGCCGCCTGATCCGCGCCGTCAACGTCACGCCCGGCGATCCCGCGAAGGCCGGCATCCACGAGACCAGCATGGAGGTCGCCTTCGGCCCGCTGCTGAAGATGCCCTGACCGCTTCCGAGCGGGATCGGGCCCCACCAAATCAGACAAGACCGGCGCGGAGCGGCGTCTTCAGCACCTTGCCGCCGTGGTTCTTCTTCCCGCCTCACTGCGCCGTATAGCCGCCGTCGATCACCAGCTCCGAGCCGGTGACGAAGCGCGACTCGTCCGACGCCAGATAGAGGATGCCGTAGGCGATGTCGTCCGGCGTGCCCAGGTGCCCGACCGGGTGCAGCGATTCCAGGTGGCGCCGCGCCTTCTCCGGGTCCGGGGCGGCGGCCACCGACCTGGCGACCATCGGCGTCCAGATGTAGCCGGGGTGGACGGAGTTGACGCGGATCCCCGTCCGGGCGCGGGCGCAGTGCAGCGCCGCCGACTTGGTCAGCAGCCGCACGCCGCCCTTGCTGGCGTTGTAGGCGGCCAGCTCCGGGTCGCCGATCAGCCCCTCGATGGAGGCGACGTTGACGATGGAGCCGCCGTTCCCGGCGCGGCGCATGGCGGCGATGCCGTGCCGCGTACCCAGGAACACGCCGTCCAGGTTGACCGTCATCACGCGCCGCCATTCCTCCAGCGTCGTGTCCTCGACGTTGCGGCGGAACCCCACCCCGGCGTTGTTGACGAGGATGTCGAAACGGCCGAAACGGTCGATCACGGCGTCGAGGACGCGCGTCCACTCCTCCTCGCGCGTCACGTCCTGGCGCAGGTACAGGGCGGCGCCCGTCTCCTCCCCGTCCGGGGCCGGCGCCTCGGCCAGATCGGTGACCACCACCGTCGCCCCGTTGGCCGCCAGCAGCCGCGCGGCGGCGGCGCCGATGCCGCCGGCCCCGCCGGTGACGACCGCCACCTTGTTCTCGACCCGTCCCATCGCTCCCTCCAAACGAACAATTGCCAAACGAACACTTGTTTGTTGAATCGTATGACTCTACAGTTCCGCGAGTCAAGCCGGGTGTCCTGCGCGGCGCCCGTGCGTGCGCTTTTCCGTTCAATGTATTATGCAGGCCCGGACGGGCAGCTGTTAACGCGGGACGACACCATGGCCAAGGCGAAGACGATGGCGGGCAACCGGGCGCGGCGGCGGGAGGCTGCACCCCAGGAGGACGCCGTTCCCTTCGACCGCCGCCAGCAGATCATCCTGGAGGCCGCGCGCCTGTTCGCGCAGAAGGGTTTCGAGGGGACGTCCATGCGCGACATCGCGGCGGCCACGGGCATCCTGGCCGGCTCGCTGTACCACCACTTCACCTCCAAGGAGGAGCTGTTCGTGGCGGTGCACGAGGCCGGCATGCGCGTGCTGATGGAAACCGTCGGCGGCGCCGTGCAGGGAATCGACGACCCGTGGGACCGGCTGGAGGCGGCGGCGGCCGCCCACTGCACGGCGTTGCTGGAGAGCAGCGACCTGATGATCATGGTGGTGCCGAAGTTCCCGGCCAGCATCGGCGAGTACCGCGACACGCTGGTCCGCCAGCGCGACGCGTACGAACAGCTCATCGCCGGCCTCGTCGCCGCGCTGCCGCTGCCCGGCGGCGTGGACCCGCACGTCTTCCGCCTGCACCTCCTGGGCGCGCTCAACTGGACGCAGACCTGGTACCGCCCCGGCTCCCGCCTGCCGCCCGCCGAGATCGGCCGCCAGCTGGTGCGCATGCTGCGCCGGGGGTGATGGGCTTTCAGAACACCCGTAGGTTGGGTTGAGGGCCTGTTTGACCACGGCTGCGATCGTGAGATTGTTCCGTAAGAGATTACGTCATGCCCGGCCTTGTGCCGGGTACCCACGCACTCCGACCAAACCAAGGTGCGTGGATGGCCGGGACTGGGCCCGGCCAGGACGTATTCATACGGACAATGGACGCTGCTGTGAAAAGCCGTCAAACAGGCTCTGAGGCAAAGCCGAAAACCCAACGCCGCCCCGGATAAGGCGACGTTGGGTTTTCGCTGGCGCTCAACCCGACCTACGACTTCACGAAGGGGCAGCCGCCGTCCTTCAGCGGGCGGATGATCTCGTCGGCCGGCATGCGGCGCAGGACCTTCAGCAGGTCCCAGGGCTGCGTCACCTCCGACGGCTTCTTCACCTCCACCAGGTACATGTCCTTCATCAGCCGGCCGTCCTCGCGCAGCGTGGCGCGCCCGGCGAAGAAATCCTCGACCGGCAGCTCCTTCATCTTCGCCATCACCGTCGTGCCGGCGTCCGAACCCGTGGCGGCGGCGGCCTTCAGGTAGTGCAGCACGGCGCTGTAGATGCCGGCGTGCGCCTGGGACGGCATGCCGCCCTTCATCTCGGCGGCGAAGCGCTTGGCGAAGGCGCGGCTGGCGTCGTCGCGGTCCCAGTAGTAGCCGGTCATGAAGCGCAGGCCCTGCGCCAGCTCCGGCCCCACCGACTTGGCCGACTGGATGTAGAAGATCAGCGCCGCCAGCTTCTGCCCGCCCTCGGTGATGCCGAACTCGCCGGCCTGCTTGATCGCGTTCACGGTGTCGCCGGACGCGTTCGCCAGCCCGACGATCTTGGCGCCCGACTGCTGCGCCTGGAGCATGAAGGAGGAATAGTCGGTGTTGTTCACCGGGTGGCGCGAGGAGCCGAGCGTGCGGCCGCCCTGCGCCTCCAGGATCTTGCGCACCGCCTCCTCCATCGCCTTGCCGAAGGCGTAGTCGGCGGTGACGAAGTACCAGGTGTCGCCGCCCTCCGCGATGATGGAGCGGGCGAGGCCCTGCGCCAGCGCGTAGGTGTCGTAGAGCCACAGCGCGCCGGTGGGCGAGCACGCTTTCCCATACAGGTCCGCCGTGGCCGAGCCGACGTGCAGCACGACCTTGTCGGCGTTCCGGGCCAATTCCTGCACCGCAAGGCTGACGGCGGAGTTGGAGATGTCGACGAAGGCGTCGGCGCCGTTCACGTCGATCAGCTGGCGGGCCGCCAGCGCGCCGACGTCGGCCTTGTTCTGGTGGTCGACCGGGATGATCTCGACGGGCACCCCGTTGACCGTCCCGCCGAAATCCTGCACCGCCAGCTTGGCCGCCACCACCGACCCCTGGCCCGAGGTTTCGGAATAGCTGGAGCTGAGGTCCGTCAGCACGCTGATGCGGATCGCGTTGTTGGTGAACTCCGCCTGCGCCGTGCCCGCCGCCAGCATCAGCACCGATCCCAGAAGGGCCGACCCCAGCAGCGCCGCCTTCAAACCACCCAAGACCGTCATGACATCTCCTCCCGCCGGTGGGGTCTTGCGCCCACGTCCGGGCGCCCACATCCGGAATAGACCGTAGCACCAACAAAATTGCCAAACAACTGTTTGTTCACTACATCGTTACGACGTCACTTCAGCAGCGGGCACTCGCTCTCGCCGGCCGGGCGGAAGGCGTCCTCCGCACGGATGGTGCCCTGGATGGCGAACAGGTCCCAGTCGCCCTTCGCGTCCGCCGGGCGCTTGGCGGAGGCCAGATGGATGTCGCGCATCACGCGGCCGTCGGCCCGGATCCAGGCGTTGTTGGTGGTGGCGTCGTTGATCTTCGTCTCGCGCATCTTGGCCAGCACCGCCTTGGTGTCGGTGGTCCCGGCCGCCTCGATGGCCTTCAGGTAGTGCAGCACGGCACTGTAGTTCATGGCGTGCGGCTCGGTCGGCGGCCGCTGCGTCTTCTTCTCGAAGCGCTTGGCCAGTTCGCGCGTGCGCTCGTCGGCGTCCCAGTAGAAGACGGTGCTGAAGGTGGCGCCCTGCAGCGCCGGCAGGCCGATGGACTTCACGTCGACCAGCAGGATGCCCATGGGCGCCGGGCGCTGCTTGTCGGAAAAAACGTTGAACTCGTGCCCCTGCTTCAGCGCGTTCTGCAGGTCGGACACGGCGCTGGCGATGCCGATCACCTTGGCGCCCGACGACTGCGCCTGCAGCAGGTGCGAGGAGAAGTCCATGTTGTTGATCGGGTGCCGGACCGAGCCCAGGACCTTGCCGCCGGCCGCCGTGACCGCCTTGGTGGTGTCGGCCTCCAGGCTGTGGCCGTAGGCGTAGTCGGCGGTGACGAAGTACCAGGTGTCGCCGCCGCGCCTGACCAGTTCCTTCGCCGACGCCACCGCCGCCTGGTAGGTGTCGTAGCCCCAGTGGAAGCCGTTGGGCGAGCACGCCTTGCCGGTCAATGCGGACGACGCCGCACCGGTGGTGATGATGACCTTGTTCCGCTCGGTCACCATGTGCTGCACGGCCAGCGCGATGGCCGAGTGGCCGAGGTCGAGGATCAGGCTCACCCCGTCCTGCTCCAGCCACTTGCGGGCGATGGCGGTGCCGACGTCCGGCTTGTTCTGGTGGTCGGCGAACAGCACCTCGACCGGCTGGCCCAGGACCTTGCCGCCGAACTCCTCCACCGCCAGCCGGGCGCCCTCGACCGACCCCTGGCCGAGCGTCGCCGACAGCGGACCGGACATGTCGGTCAGCACGCCGATGCGGACCGGCTCGGCCGAGGCCGCGGATGCGTTGGCGGCCAGCATGGCCAGGGCGAGCGTCGTCGCCGCGAAGGTGCGCTTCATGGTCTTTCCCCCCTCGTGTTGTGTTGGTGACGTGGTTTGGTGTCGTGCCCCTGTCGAAGCCCTTCTCCCCTTGAGGGAGAAGGGTTGGGATGAGGGGTCATTACCGCCGGCAGGCGGGAAAAAAATCTCGTCGTCCGGCCATCCGGCCGTAACCACCCTCACCCCAACCGCGACGCCCTTCGGCGTCGCCCCCTCAAGGGAGAGGGGCTAAAAGCATTACGAAACGCGCCGGCTGCGCCCTTCCCAGTAGGGCTCCCGCAGCTTGAACTTCAGGAGCTTGCCGGCCGGCGACAGCGGCATTTCGGTGCGGAATTCCACGCTGCGCGGGCACTTGTAGCCGGCGATGCGCGCCTTGCAGTGGGCGATGACCGCGTCGGCGTCCACCGCCATGCCGTTGCGCGCGACGATGACGGCGTGCACGCGCTCCCCCCACGTCTCGTCCGGCACGCCGATGACGGCGCAGGACGACACGGCCGGCACCTCGAGGATGACGTTCTCCACCTCGGCCGAATAGACGTTCTCGCCGCCCGACACGATCATGTCCTTGATGCGGTCGACGACGAAGAGGAACCCGTCCCCGTCCATGAACCCCACGTCGCCCGTGTGCATCCAGCCGCCGCGCAGCGCCGCCGCCGTCTCCTCGGGCTTGTTCCAGTAGCCGGCCATGACGTTGGCGCCGCGCGCGACGATCTCTCCCGCACGGCCGGGCGGCAGTTCCTGCCCGTCGACGTCCACCACCCGCACGTCGGCCAGCGGCACCGGCCGCCCGGCCGAGGCCAGCTTGCCGGCCGCGCGCCCGTCCGCCGTGTGCCACCATTCGCCCAGCACGGTGACGACCGGCGCCAGTTCCGTCATGCCGTAGACCTGGGCGAAGCCGGCGCCGGGGAACGCCGCCATGGCGCGGTCCAGCAGCGTGCCGTCGATGGGCGCCGCACCGTAGAGGACGAGGCGCAGGCTGGACGTGTCGTGGTTGGCGAACTCCGGGTGCTCGATCACCTGCTTCAGCATGGTGGGCACCAGGAACACCTCGGTCACCTTCTCCGCCGCGACGGCCTGCAGCACCGCCGGCGGCGTGAAGCCCGGCAGGATCACCTGCGTCGCCAGCCGCAGCGCGTACTGCATCACCGGCCCGATGCCGCCGACGTGGAACAGCGGGGCGACCTGCAGACCCACCGACCGCTCCGGCCGCGGCGTGGCGGCGATGGTGGACAGCGCGTTGGCGTAGAGGTTGCCGTGCGTCAGCATCACGCCCTTGGGCAGCCCGGTCGTGCCGCCGGTGTAGAGGATGGCGGCGAGGTCGTCGCCGCCGCGCATGGCGTCCGCCGCCGGCTCCGCCGCTTCGATCAGCGCCTCGCAGCCGGGCATGCCCTCGGGCGCCGGCCCGTCGCCCATGTGGACCAGCGTGCGCAGCGCCCTGGAGCGCTCCTTCAGCGCGCCGGCAACGGGTGCGAAGGTGTCGTCCACCAGCAGGACGCGGGTGTCGCAGTCATCCAGCGAATAGGCGACCTCGTCGGCGCTCCAGCGCGTATTGACCGGGTTGACGGCGCCGCCGGCCCACCACACGGCGAACAGCGCCTCGACGTAGCGGTCGGAGTTCTGGGCAAGGATGCCGACGCGGTCCCCCGGCGCCACGCCCAGCCCGCGCAGCGCCCCGGCCAGCCGCGCCACGCGGTCGGCCAGTTCCGCGAAGGTGCGCCGCCGGTCGCGGAAGACCAGCGCCAGGGCGCCGGGCCGCTCGTACCGGCCCTTGTGCACGGGTTGCGTCAGGTGCATGGCGGTTCCCTTCCCCAGGGTGGCTGGTTCTTGCTGCGGCAGACGTTCGTAGGTTGGGTTGAGGCACAGCCGAAAACCCAACATCGTCGCCAAGTCCGAAACGTTGGGTTTTCGCTGGCGCTCAACCCAACCTACAAGGCTACGAACGTGCGGTTACAGCGAGCGCGCGATGATTTCCTTCATGATCTCGTTGGTGCCGGCGTAGATCTTCTGGCCCCGCGCATCGAGGAACATCTGGCAGATCGGGTACTCGGTCATGTAGCCGTAGCCGCCGAAGAGCTGCAGGCACTCGTCGATCACCGCGCACTGGCGGTCGGTCACCCACCACTTCGCCATCGCCGCCGTCGGCACGTCGAGCGTGCCGTCGGCCAGCTTGGCGATGCAGTCCTCGACGAAGACGCGGGCGATGCGCGCCTCGGTCGCCGCCTCGGCCAGGCGGAAGCGGGTGTTCTGCATCTCCATCAGCGGCTTGCCGAAGACGCGCCGCTCCTTGGCGTAGCGCACGGTCTCCGCGATCGCCGCCTCCATGGCGCCCAGGCCCTGCAGCGCGATGACCAGCCGCTCCTGCGGCAGCATGGACATGAGCTGCTTGAAGCCCTGCCCCTCGACCCCGCCCAGGATGTTGGCGGCGGGCACGCGCACCTCGTCGAAGAACAGCTCCGAGGTGTCCTGCGCGTGCAGGCCCATCTTCTCCAGCTTGCGGCCGCGGCGGAAACCCTCGCGGTCGGCCTCGACGATGAACAGCGTGATGCCGCGGCTGCCGGCCGCCGTGTCGGTCTTCGCGGCCACCACCACCACGTCGGCCAGCAGGCCGTTGCTGATGAAGGTCTTCTGCCCGGTGATGACGTAATCGCCGCCGTCGCGCCGCGCCGTGGTGCGCATGGCCTGCAGGTCGGAACCGGCGTCCGGCTCGGTCATCGCCACGGCCGACACCGCCTCGCCGCTCACCAGCTTCGGCAGCCACGCCTCCTTCTGGGCCTCAGTGCCCAGGTGCAGGAAGTAGGGCAGCACGACGCCGCTGTGCACGGTGATGCCGAAGTCGATGAAGTTGGCGCGGCCCAGTTCCTCGTACACCACCGCCTCGTGGCGGAAGTCGCCGCCGCCGCCGCCGTATTCCTCCGGCACGCCGGGGCCGATCAGGCCCATCTCGCCGGCCTTCAGCCACAGCGCGCGGTCGACGATGCCGGCCTTGCGCCAGCGCTCGCGGTTGGGGACCACCTCCTGGGCGATGAACTGCCGGACGGAGTGGCGGATGATCTCGATTTCCTCCGGCGGTGCGGCGGACGGCATGGCGTTCTCTCCCAAAAAATATTCAGTGGCCCCGGAAGCGCGGGGCGCGGCGGTCGCGGAAGGCCGCGACCCCCTCAATGAAGTCCTGGCTGCCGATCAGCAGCGACTGGGTGTCGGCCTCCCACGACAGGGCCACGTCCAGGCTGACCGGCCCGCGGCCGAGCAGCGCCTTGGTCGCCGAAATCGCCCCCTCGGACGCCTGGGCGAGGCGGCGGGCGCGCTCCATCGCCACCGCCATCACCTGCCCCTCCTCGGCCAGCAGGTCGGCGATGCCCATGGCGTGCGCCTGCGGGCCGGGGATGGTGTCGCACAGCATCATCACCTCGCGCGCGGGGCCGAGGCCGATGCGTTGCGGCAGCGTCCAGGCGAGCCCGTAGTCCGGCATCAGCCCGACGCGACCGAAGGCGGCGCAGAAGGTGGTCTTCGCGTCGGCCACCACGAAGTCGCACGCCGCCGCGATGGAGAAGCCGGCACCGAACGCGCCCCCCTCCACCGCCGCCACCACCGGCAGGCGGCCCTGCACGATGGCGCGCACGATGCGCTGGCCCAGCGCCATGCGCCGCCGCAGGCCGAGCGGCGAGGATTCCGGCCCGTCCGTCTCCAGGTCCGCGAGGTCGCCGCCGGCGCAGAAGTGCGGGCCGCCGGTCAGGACCACGGCGCGCACGGAGCGGTCGTCCAGCAGCCCCTCCAGCGTCCGCACCAGCCCTTCGTAGAGGTCGGCGGACAGGGCGTTGCGCCGCTCCGCCCGGTTCATGGTGACGACGGCGACGCCGTCCTGCACCTCGATGATCACGGGATCGGTCATGGCTTGTCCCTCACTCGGCATAAAAGCGGCCGCCGTCGGCGGCCATGGCGCGCATGGCGGCGGTCGGGCGGTAGAGGGCGCCGAGAGCCGCATGCCGGCCGCAGGCGGCCACCACCGCCTCCATCCCCAGCCAGTCGGCGTGGGCGAGCGGGCCGGCGACGTGGCGCGGGAAGCCCAGCCCCAGCACCAGCGCCATGTCGATCTCCGCGGCCGATCCGGCGATCCCGTCCTCCAGGCAGCAGGCGGCCTCGACGATCATCGGCAGCATCAGCCGCTCGACGATCTCGGCGTCGGTGAAGTCCCGCGTGCCGCCGGGCTGGAGCGCGGCCAGCAGGGCGTGCGCGCCGTCGTCCGGCAGCTTCGTCGGCCGGCCCTTGTCGTCCGGCTCGTAGCGGTAGAAGCCCCGGCCGGACTTCTGGCCCAGGCGCCCGTTCTCCACCATCAGCGACACGGCGTGGCGGGCGGGGCCGGCCATGCGCTCGGGATAGCCGGCGGTGATGATCTCCAGCACGTGGTTGCTGGTGTCCATGCCGATGACGTCCTGCAGGTACGCCGGCCCCATGGGCCAGCCGAACGCCTCGGCCGCGCGGTCGACGGCGCGGAAGTCGGCGCCGTCGGCGACCAGCCGCAGGAAGCCCAGGACGTAGGGCGTGAAGATGCGGTTCACCAGGAAGCCGGGGCAGTCCTTCACCACCACCGGCACCTTGCCCATGGCCAGCGCGTAGGACGCCACCGTCGCGGCGGCCTCGTCGCTGGTCTTCGGACCCCGGATCACCTCGACCAGCGGCATCACCGGGACGGGATTGAAGAAGTGCATGCCCACGAAGTTCTCCGGCCGGCGCAGCGCCGCCGCCAGATCGCCGATGGGGAGCGACGAGGTGTTGGAGGCGATGATCGTGTCCGGCCGCGCCGCCGCCTCCACCTCCGCCAGCACGGCTTTCTTGATGCGGATGTCCTCGACCACCGCCTCGACCGCCACGTCCGCTTGCGTGAAGCCGGCGTAGTCCAGCTGCGGACGGATCGACGACACGACCGCGTCGGCCTTCCGCGCCGTCATGCGGCCGGCCGACACCTGCTTGGCGGCCAGCTTGCCGGCCTCCGCCATGCCGAGGTCGAGCGCGCGCGGCACGATGTCCTTCAGGATCACCGGCACGCCGCGCGCGGCGCTGGTGTAGGCGATGCCGCCGCCCATGATGCCGGCGCCCAGCACGGCGGCGCGGCGCACCGGCCGTCCGGCGTCGCGGTAGCCGCGCCCCTTGCGCTTGACCGCCTGGTCGTTGAGGAAGACGCGCACCAGCGCGTCCGCCGCCTGGGTGTGCACGACCTCGCCCAGCAGATCGGCCTCGGCCGCCAACGCCGCGGTCTTGTCCATCCCGGCGGTGCGCTCCAGCAGGTCGACCACGCGGAGGCCGGCCGGCACGTGCGCGTGGGCGCGCAGCACCACCGCCCGCACCGGGGCGAGGTCGGCGGCGACGGCGACGGGGCCGGAGCGCACCGCGCGCGCGGCACGCCACGCGTCCGGCTCGGCGATCAGCGCCCGCAGGGTGCCCAGCGCCGTGTCGCGCAGCCGCTCCGGCTCGGCCACCAGCGTGGCGACGCCGGCCGCCAGGGCCGCCCCGGCGTCGCGCGGCCGGCCGTCGATGATCCAGCTCGCGGCCTCGGCCAGCCCGGCGAGGCGCGGCAGGCGCACCGTGCCGCCCAGGCCGGGGATGATGCCCAGCCCCACCTCCGGCAGGCCGACCTGCGCCGTCGCCGCCAGCACGCGCTGGTCGGCGGCCAGCGCCAGTTCCAGCCCGCCGCCCAGCGCCAGCTCGTTGACGGCGGCGACGCTGGGCACCGGCAGTTCCTCCAGCGCGCCCAGGATGGCGCCGTTGGCGAGCGCCAGCGCCGCCACCTCGGCCGCCGGGCGGCTGAAGAGGACGGTGAACTCGGTGATGTCGGCGCCGACGATGAAAGAGTCCTTGCCGCTGGTCAGCAGCACGCCCGTCACGAGGCCGTCGGCCACGGCCGCGCGCACGTCGGCCAGCGCCGCCTTCAGCTCCGCGAAGGTGAGCGCGTCCAGCGCGTTGACGGCGCGGCCGGCGCGGTCGAAGCGGATCTCCGCGATCCCGTCGTCCAGCCGCAGGACCTGGACCGACTGTCCCGAATGCATCTCTCTTCCCTTCCCGTATTCACGCGCACAGCGCTATGGCGGCGCCCAGGCGCTCGCGGCATTCCGCGACCATGCGGTCGATGAGGTCCCGGCAGGTCGGGATGTCGTCGATCAGGCCGACGCCCATCCCGGCGGTGACGATGCCGCCGTCCGGGTCGCCGGCCTCCAGGGCGGCGCGGCCCCGGCTCCCAGCCACCAAATGGCGGATGTCGTCGAAGGTGCAGCCGCCGTCCCGCCGCTCGATGGCGGCCACCTCGCGCGACACGGCGTTGGTGAGGACGCGCGCGGTGTTGCGCAGCGTGCGGAAGATCAGCGTGGTGTCGCGCTCCCCGGCGTCCAGCAGAGCGCGCTTGATGGCGTCGTGGATGGGCGCCTCCCGCGTGGCGCAGAAGCGCGTGCCCATGTTCACGCCCTCCGCCCCCAGCGCCAGCGCCGCCGCCATGCCCCGCCCGTCGGAGATGCCGCCCGACGCGATCACCGGAACCGTCAGCCGCCGCGCCGCCAGCGGGATGAGGACGAGGCCGGGGATGTCGTCCTCCCCCGGATGGCCGGCGCACTCGAACCCGTCGATGGAGACGGCGTCCACCCCGTGCCGCTCGGCCGACAGCGCGTGGCGCACGGCGGTGCACTTGTGGATCACGGCGACGCCGTGCGCCTTCGCCTTCTCGATGAAGCGCTGCGGGTTGTTGCCCGCCGTCTCCAGGATGCGCACCCCGCCGTCGATGGCGGCGTCGAGGTAGGCGTCGTAGGGCGGCGGGTTGATGGACGGCAGGATGGTCAGGTTCACGGCGAAGGGCCGGTCGGTCATCGACCGGCACCGCGCGATCTCCGCCGCCAGCGCCTCCGGCGTCGGCTGGGTCAGCGCCGTCACCGTGCCCAGGCCGCCGGCGTTCGACACGGCCGCCGCCATGTCGGCGGTGCCCACCCACTGCATGCCGCCCTGGATGATCGGGTAGCGGATGCCCAGCAGTTCCGTGACGCGCGTCTTCATGGGCCGCCCCCTCACAGCCGCTCGACGATGGTGACGTTGGCCAGCCCGCCACCCTCGCACATGGTCTGCAGGCCATAGCGCAGGCCGCGCCGCTTCAGCGCGTGGACCAGCGTCGTCATCAGCTTGGTCCCGGTGGCGCCCAGCGGGTGGCCCAGCGCGATGGCGCCGCCGTGCACGTTCAGCCGCGCCGGGTCGGCGCCGGTCGCCTGCAGCCACGCCAGGGGAATGGAGGCGAAGGCCTCGTTCACCTCGAACAAATCGATGTCGGCGATGGACAGGCCGGCGCGCTCCAGCGCGCGGCGGGTCGCGGTGATGGGGGCCTCCAGCATGATCACCGGATCCTCGCCGATCACCGTCATCTGGTGGACGCGGGCCAGCGGGGCGACGCCCAGGCGCTTCAGCCCGCGCTCGTTCACCACTATCACGCCCGACGCGCCGTCGCACATCTGGCTGGCGTTGGCGGCGGTGATGCGCCCGCCCTCCACCAGCGGCTTCACCTGCGCGATGCCTTCCGCCGTGGCGTCGAAGCGGATGCCCTCGTCCACCTGATGCACGTCCGTGCCGCCGCCGTCCGGCAGCGTGATCTCCACCGGCAGGATCTCCGCCTCGAACAGCCCCTCGCGCGTCGCCGCGGCGGCCTTGCGGTGGCTGTCGAGGGCATAGGCGTCCAGTGCGGCGCGGTCGAAGCCGTACTTCTCGGCGATCATCTGCGCGCCGTCGAACTGGCTGAACACCACGCCGGGGTAGCGCCGTTCCATGCGCGGGCTCTTGTACTGGCCGAAGCCGTTCCTGGCCGGCAGCGTGATGGGCAGGCCCATGGGCACGCGACTCATGCTCTCCACCCCGGCGGCGATGACCACGTCCATCGTGCCGGACATCACCGCCTGCGCCGCGAAGTGCAGCGCCTGCTGGGACGAGCCGCACTGCCGGTCGAGCGTGACGCCGGGCACGCTTTCCGGCAGGCCGGAGGACAGCACGACGTTGCGCGCGACGTTCACCCCCTGCTCGCCGATCTGGCTGACGCAGCCGAGGATGACGTCCTCCACGTCGGTCGGGTCGGCCCCGGTCCGCGCCACCAGCGCGTCGACGACGAGGCCGCCCAGGTCGGCCGGGTGCCAGCCCTGGAGCCGCCCGCCCCTGCGCCCGCCCGCCGTCCGCGCCGCGGCAACGATGTATGCCTCGCCCATCCGTTCCTCCCATCGTTCGCTGGCCATCGTTCGTTGGCCCATCGTTCGTTGGCGTTCATTTAATCAGCTAATTAAAAGGGGCGCAAGAGGCAAACAACCGTTTGGTTGGCATATGCGGAAAGGCCGGCTTCCGCGCGTTGCAGGCGTTCAATTAATCGATTAAATAGACTGGACACACCCACGGAGCGGCATGGCATGAGGGCGGCGCAGGCAAGGAGGACGGCGGCGGAGGGCTCCGCCACGCGCGACCGGCTGCTGGACGCCACCGGCGCCGTCATGGCCAGACGCAACTCGGCCGACGTCTCCTTGCAGGAGATCGCCGAGGAGGCGGGCGTCAACGCCGCCCTGGTGAAGTACTATTTCGGCAACAAGCAGGGGCTGCTGACGGCGCTGCTGGAACGCGACACCGCCGCGTCGTTCCGCGACCTGGACCGCCTGCTGCGCTCGACCAAGACGCCGACGGAGAAGCTGCGCCTGCACATCGCCGGCTTCATCCGGACCTACCTGCGCTACCCCTACATCAACCGCCTGTTCCGCGCCATCCTGGGCGGCCCGGACGACGACGGTGCGCGCGAGATCGCGCGGTTCTTCGTGAAGCCGCTGACCGAGTTCTACCGCACCCTGCTGGACGAGGGTGTGCGCGCCGGGGAGTTCCGGCCGGCCGACCCGATGCTGTTCTATTTCAGCCTGGTCGGCGTGTGCGACCACCTGTTCGACGCGCACTACGCCCTGCGCTACGCCTACGGCATCGAACGGGTGACGCCCGAACTGGCCGAGCGCTACATCGGCCACGTGACGGCGGTGATGATGGGCGGCATGCTGGCGCGATAGGCTGTGCCGCGTCGCGCATGCCAATCGGGCAATGGCCGGAACAGCCACGCGCGGCGGCCTGTTCTTCCCATCGGCATGTCTGTTTCATTTCGGGTGAATGCGCACTTCACGGCAGCCACGGAGCATTTCGCGACTGCTTTTTTCCCCTGCCCGCCGTTGGCCGGGCGGGACGCCTTGAGACGCCTTCCCCCGGCGCCGCCGCATGCCCCCAAGCATTCCCCTTGCCGGATCGCACGATCGGCGGGCCGGCCTTCATGAGCATCCTCGCCCGCCTGATCCTGCTCGTTCTGCTGGCGCTGGCGCCGGTCTCCGCCGTGCAGGTGTGGAACCAGCTCGACCTGCGCCGCGAACGCACGGCGGAGATCCACGACACCGCCCTCCAACTCCTCGGCCTGCTGGTCGGCGAGCAGCAGCGCCTCGTCGAAGGCGTGCGGCAGATGCTGTCGCTGCTGGCCGAAACGGACGCCGCGCGGGATCTCGACCCGGCGGCGTGCGGGACCCTGCTCGAACGGACGCGCCAGCGGCTGCCGGGATATCTCACCGTCAACCTCGCCGCCGCGGACGGCACCATCCTGTGCTCCACGGCCGCGGAGCTGTCGGGACGGAACATCGCCGACCGCGCGCACGTGCGCGACGCGCTGGAAAGCGGCGGCTTCACCGTGGGCGAGTTCATCCGGCGGCGGCCGAGCGGCGTGCCGGCGATGCCGTTCGCCCTGCCGATCCGCCGGGACGGCGGGGACATCGCGGGCGTGGTGACGGCGCTGATCGACCTCGGCTGGCTCGAAGGCTATCTCGCCAAGCACCCGCTGCCCGCCAACGCCGCGCTGTTCGTGGCCGATGGCCGGGGCGTCGTCCTGGCCCGCGCGCCGGAAGCGCCCGGCGCCATCGGCACCGTGCTTCCCGACCGCTTCCGCCCGCTGCTCGACGCCGATACGATCGGCACCGCCGAACTGGTGGGCATCGACGGGACGCCGCGCGTCTTCGCCTACGTGCCGCTCGCCGCGGGCGTCCGGCACATCTTCGTCGCCATCGGCGTCGACCACGACGCGGCCCTGGCCGCCATCGACGAAGCGCTGCGGCGCTCCCTCCTGCTGACCGCGGCGGCGCTCCTGCTGAGCGTGGCGGCGGCGTTCCTGCTCGCCCGGCGCTACGTCCACCGCCCGATCGAGGCGCTGGTCGCCGCCACCCGCCGGTGGCGGGCGGGCGACCTCTCCGCCCGCTCGGGCCTGCGGGCCGATGGTTCCGAGCTGAGCCAGCTGGCGCGCGCCTTCGACCGCCTGGCCGAGGAACTCGAGGCGGAGACCCGCACCCGGACGGCGGTGGCCGCCGCACTGCAGGCCAGCGAGGCCCGGCACCGTGCCATCGTCGAGACCGCCGTGGACGCCATGGTGGTCATCGACGAAGACGGCATGGTCCAGTCCTGCAATCCCGCCGCCGAGCGGATCTTCGGGTACGCCGCGGCCGAGGTGATCGGGCAGGACGTCGCCATGCTGATGCCCGAGCCATACCACTCGGAGCACGACGGCTACATCGCCGCCTACCGGCGCACCGGCGTGCGCCGGATCATCGGCACCGGCCGCGAGGTCGAAGGGCGGCGCAAGGACGGCTCCACCTTCCCGCTGGAACTCGCCATCGCCGAGTGGACGGTCGGCGACCGGCGCTTCTTCACCGGCATCATGCGCGACGTCACGGGCCGCCGCGAGGCGGAGGAGGCCCTGCGGGCCAGCGAAGAGCGCTTCCGCGAACTCGTCGAGCACGCACCGCAGATCATGTGGGTGAACGGCCCCGACGGCACGGTCGAGTTCATCAACGCCGCCTGCCGGGCCTACACCGGCCAGGAAACGACCGACGCCGGACGTTTGAGCGAAGTCCACCCGGACGACCGCGGGCGCATCCGGGAGGCCCGCACGCGTGGCTTGGCGGCCGGCGAGCCCTACGCGTTCGAGATGCGCCTGCGGCGGGCCGACGGCGTGTACCGCTGGCACATCGCCCGCGTCAACCCGATCCGCCAGCGGGGCCGCGTCGTCGCTTGGTTCGGCGGCGCGGTGGACGTCCACGACATCCACCACGCCCGGGAGGCGGCGGAGGAGGCCGGCCGCTCGAAGAGCCGCTTCCTGGCGTCCGCCAGCCACGATCTCCGGCAGCCCCTGCAGTCGATCCTGCTGTTCGCCGAGGCGTTGCGCCCGCATCTGGCGGACGGCGCCGGGCAGGATCGGCTGGACAGCCTGCTGCACGGCCTCGACGTCCTGAAGGGGCTTCTGGACGGCCTGCTCGACATCTCCCGGCTCGACGCCGGCATCGTCGCCCCGCAGATCGAGGACCTCCGCGTGTCCACCGTGCTGAAGGCGCTGGACGACGCCTACGCCCCGATCGCGCGCGGCAAGGGGCTGGAGTGGCAGGTCATCCCGTGCGGCGCCGTGATCCGGAGCGATCGCGTCCTGCTCGGCCGCATGCTGCGCAACCTGATCGAGAACGCCATCCGCTACACCCAGCGCGGCAAGGTGATGGTCGGCTGCACCGTCGAGGCGGACCGCGTGCTGATCGACGTCCTCGACACCGGCTGCGGCATTCCCGACGACCAGCTGGGCCGCATCTTCGAGGAGTTCCACCAGCTCGGCAACCCCGAGCGCGACCGGGCGCGGGGGCTGGGCCTGGGGCTTGCCATCGTGCGCCGCCTGTCGGCGCTGCTGGACCATCCGGTGGACGTCCGTTCCCGCGCCGGCGGCGGCTCTGTGTTCAGCGTCGCCGTTCCGCTTGCGGCGGAGCACGCCGAGCCGGCACCGCCGCCGGCATCCCGCACGGCGGCCCCAACCCGGCCGGAGAACCGGCCGGACCGGCGGTTCGCGGTGGTGGTGGACGACGACGCGATCGTCCTGATGGGGCTGGAGACGATCCTGCGCGACTGGAACTTCGACGTGCTGGCCGCGGATTCGACGGACCGGGCGCTGGCGCGCCTGAAGGAGGCGGACCGCCGGCCGGACGTCCTGATCGTCGACTACCGTTTGCGCGAGGGACGGGTCGGAACGGAAGCCGTCGTGCGCATCCGCGAGATGTGCGGGCAGCAGATCCCCGGCATCATCGTGACCGGCGAGATCGGCGCCGAGCCGCAGAACGACGCCATCGCCCACAACCTCGGGATCCTCCACAAGCCCGTCACCCCGCGCCTCCTCGAGGCGGCCCTGGTCCGGCACATCCAGGCCGCCGAATAGACATCACATCCTGGGCATCCCGGACGTCGCGGGCGTCGCGGAACTCCCTGCCCAGCTCGTCCAGCCGATGGCGGTCTCCGGCCAGCCTTTCAACGGCCACCCAGCTGTTCCAGGCGGACGTGATGCTCCAGAGCGGATTGCCGACATGGGCGCGCGGAAGGCGGTAATGGAAGACGGCCCGCTTCCCGATCTTCTCGTACGGCAGCCTCGCCCGCACCTGGGCCGGGTCGAGGTGCAGGAACAAGGGCAGCAGGTCGAGGTCGCGGTTCCGCGTCGGGTTCGCGGCGAGATAATCCTCGGCCAGGGCTTCCCGGCTCGGCCAGTAGTCCGGTGCCAGGACGCGGCGGACGTAGGCGCGCGGATAGGACGCGGGAAGAAAGGAGGTGCTTGCGGTCGGCCGCGTCGCCTCCTGCCGCAGCCAGGGATTCAGGAGCAGGAACGCCTTCAGCACGGCGGTGAGCGCTTCGGCATCGAGGCTGGCCGGATCGATGTTGAAGTGAAGCCCCAGCGACCCGAACAGCGTCGTCCCCGCCCCGCGGGCGCCGGCGGCACGCAGCACGCCGATCGCGCGGTCCACACGGTCCAGCTTGTCGACCGGCAGCGGCGCGGTGATCAGCTCGCGCGGAACGACGCCGGCCAGCACGGTGCCGAGCCACGCGGCCCCGGTCGCCCCCAGGCGCACGCGCGGCGCCGCCGCCGACCGTTGCGGGTGCGCGTAGCGGATGTCCAGCTCGACGGCCAGGCGCCCCATCGACGTGTCCAGGATGTGGAAGGCGTGCGGATCTTCCTGCCAGCAGGTTCCGCCGAACTCGGCCGCGAGGGCCTGCGCGGCGGATTGGGCGCTGATGCCCTGGAATTCGACCTCGACGCCGACGCGCCGGACCAGACCGTGCGCGTTTCGCCGGGACGGCAGCTGCTGGAAGATGGGTGACGCCTCGAAACTGAGTCGAGGCCCCGTGACGGCGGCGACGAGGCGCGGAGGATCGTGATTGTGCATCCGCTTGCATGTGGCCATGCCGGGCGGATTTCCAAGGGTTCACGACGTCGAGTCGCCGTCAGGCGTCCACTCCTCGCCTCCCGGATCCGCAGACGGCGTCGACGGTGGCGGCGGGTCGGCCGGGCACCACCATGCCGCCGGGATGGCGACCATCTGGCGCCCATGAGGACCCTGGATCAGCAGGGGCTCGCCGTCGTATTCGAGATCGGCCAGCCAATGCTCGATGTTCCGGGCGAATTCGGCGGCGCTCAACGTCTTCATCGCGCGCCCGTCACGCGGAGCATCGATCCTGCCATCGCACCGCAGCGGCCTGGGCCGCGGCGCGCCAGGGAACGAGCCTGATGACGGCGTCCGCATCCAGGTCGCCCGTCCCGCGGAGGCGGTCGATGGCGGCCAGCGGCTCATCGCCGCACGGCAGGCCGGGCCGGCCGAGCAGGTACTGGTGGTTGTTGGCCGTCACCGCCCAGCCCGGCGGTTCCGACGGCCGGCTGGTCGCCGCCGTCACGACCGGTTCGGAGACCAGCCACGCCGCGTCCTCGACGCTCCACCCGATCAGCCGCCGCTGCCGGCGGCCGACGTCCAGCCACGCCCAGGAATGAAGGTGCGTGGTCAGGCCAGTGCCGATGCAGACGATCATGATGTCCTCCCTCCGCCGCCGAGGGCTTCAACATGAATGTTCGCTCTATGTTCCGCAAGAAGGAAAACGCGAATGGGGTGCTGGCGTTCACGTCCCGCGCGAGCCGATGCCTGACAACTTTCTTACAGTCTTCTCGCATGGCCCTGACCACTCCATCGCCGGTCCCGGCCATCCTCGGGATCGTCGCGGGCCGCATCGAGCGCTCCCGCCCCGTCCCGGAGCAAGGCCATGACCACGTGCCGCCACCCCACCGACCATGCGCATGAACACCCGGCTTCCGTCAGCCCGGTCCCGTTGTCCGCAGCCGACTGGAAGGCCTGGGGCGCAGCCCTCGGCCCGGCCGTCATCGCCGATACGGCGGTCTTCCACCTGACCGGGCAGGACCTGCCCTGGAGCAAGCGCATCCTGACCGTCGACGCCGGCCAGCAGGTCACGGTCCTTCTGTCCGGACGCTGGTACTTCTCCCGCGCCCACGACCTGTGGGTGGAACCCGGCGTCGCCTTCCACGCCCGCGTCGGGGCGGAAGGGTCGATGTCGGAAGGACCGGTGTTCAATCCCATGGCCAACACCGGCACCATGACGGCCGCCCGCGCCGGCGTGCTGGAGATCGCCCGCTCGGCCGGCGAGTGGGCCGACGATGCCGGCCGCCTGCACACGCCGCAGGAGGCCTACGTCCAGGCCGACGGCCGGATCGACGGCGTCGCCATCGCTTGGCGGGGCAATGGGCGCGGCGACGCGCTGGAGGGCCTGCGCGCCCTGCGCGCGGTCATGGCCGGGGCCGGGGCTCCAACGGCGCCGGTCGAGGCCGAGATCGCCCGGCTGGAGGCGGACCCGGCCACCCCGCCGGGCTGGCGGCACTTCCACATGTTCGGCGACGGCGGCATCTTCACCGCGCCCTCGGCCGGCGAGATCCACTGCCACACCCATAAGAACGTCGGCATCCTGCAGAAGACCGTCTCGGCGCCGCTGGACGAGGACGCCGTCCTGAGCTGGCGGTGGATCGTGGACGACGTGCCGGCGCCGGTCGCGGAAGACCAGCTGCCGACCCACGACTACCTGTCCATCGCCGTGGAGTTCGATGACGGCCAGGACATCACCTACATGTGGAGTTCGTGCCTGGAGGTGGGGACGGTGTTCCGCTGTCCGCTGCCGTACTGGTGCGAGCGCGAGACCCACGTGGTGGTCCGCAGCGGGCCGGCGGACCTGCACCGCTGGCTGGCGGAAACCCGCCGCCTCCACGACGACTACCATCGCCACGTCGGCGGCACCGCCACCCGCATCGTCCGCGTCTGGCTGATCGCCAACAGCGTCTTCCTGCGGCGCACCGGCGCCTGCCGCTATTCCGACATCGTCCTCCAGGGCGCCGGCTGGCGCGAACACGTGCTGTAGGGAGGACGGATCCATGCTCCGCACGATCCTGCCGGCGTTGGCCTTGCCGTTGCCAGCCCTGCCAATCCTGGCCCTGCTGCTGGGCCACGCCGTTCCCGCCGCCGCCGGGGAGGAGGACGCGGGCGGCGTGCTCAATCCCGAGGAGCTGTCCGTCTCCTACTACCTGGACCTGGTCCGCCGCCTTCCCGAGTTCAGCGGCCTGGTCTGCTGGGCGGGCTACGAGATGCACAAGGCCGGGGACTTCGCCCATTCCCGTCCGCTGTTCGAATTGTGCGCCCGGCACGGCCACGCCGTCTCCATGACCTTCCTGGCCCAGATGTACGAGAACGGCCACGGCGTGCCCCGCGACCTCGCCGAGGCCGGCCGCTGGCAGAAGCGGGCCGCGGAGACCGGCCACGCGGCCGCCCAGTACAATTACGGCCTGGCGCTGCTGCGTGGCCACGGCGTGCCCTGCGACCCGGCGGAGGGACGGGCGTGGATCACGCGGGCCGCCGACCAGGGCGATGCCGACGCCAGCACCCTGGCCGCCGCCGGATTCCGTCTGGCGGACGCCTCCTGCCCCCCGCCCTGAAGCCGTCCGTATCACTCGGGCGGCGCCTTCAGGCGCCGCCCGCTCACCCGTCGTGGCGGTAGCCGACGCCGTGCACCGTGCGGATGATCCGCGGGTCCGCCGGATCGCGTTCGATCTTGCGGCGCAGCGCCGACACGTACTGGTCGAGCGCCCGGCTGTTCGGCATGTAGTCGCGCCCCCAGCACAGGTCGAGAAGCTCGTTGCGGCTGACCGCAAGGCCGGCGCGCGCGTGCAGGACCGACAGCAGCTCGACCTCGCGGCGGGCCAGCTCGATCGTCTGGCCATCGCGGAACGCCCGCAGCGCCTTGCGGTCCACCTCCAGGTCGCCCATGCGGAAGCGCCGGGTGTCCCCGTCGGCCGGGCGCCGGGCCGAGCGGCGGGCGATCGCCCGGATGCGGGCCACCAGCTCGCGCGTGCCGAACGGCTTGGCGACGTAGTCGTCGGCGCCGCCCTCCAGCCCCAGCACGCGGTCGATCTCCTGGCCGCGCGCCGTGAGCAGAAGGATCGGCACGTCGGCGTTCTCGCGCCGGATGGTACGGCACAGCTCGATGCCGTCGAGACCGGGCATGACCACGTCGAAGATGCAGAAGTCCGGCACGCGCGCCCGGAACGCCGCCAGCGCGGCGGCGCCGTCCGCGACGGCGTCGCATTCGTACCCCTCCAGCATCAGGAGATCGGCGATGCCACGGCGCAGGTGGGCGTCGTCCTCGGCGATCAGGATACGCATGACGGCTCCTCCCCCGCATCGGCCGGATCCGCATCGACCGGATCCGCATCGGCCGGGTGCAATCGGATCCAGGCCACAAAGCGCGCACCGGGGTGCGCGTCCTCGACGCGCGCCTCGCCGCCCCCGGCGCGCGCCAGCCGGCGCACCACGGCCAGGCCGAGGCCGAACCCCGCCCCCGCGGCACCGGCGCGCACCGCCGGGTCGAAGACGCGCGCGTGCTGGCCGCGCGGTACGCCGGGCCCATGGTCGCGCACTTCGAGGACAAGGCGGTCCGCCCCGGCCGCGCGTTCGATCCGGGTGACGACCTCGACCGCGCACCCCGGCGCGTACTTGCGGGCATTGTCGAGCAGGTTGGTGAGGATCTGCGCCACCGCCGCACCATCGAAACGAAAGGGATGGGGCGCCGCGGCGCGCACCGTCACCGGGCAGCCCGCCTCCTCGCACAGCGTGCGCAGGCGCTCGACGGCGTCGCGGACCACCGCGTCCGGCACCGCCAGCACCAGGGCGGCGCCGCGCCCGTCGGCCGGCGGAACGTCGTCCCGGGCGAAGGCGACGGCGTTGTCGACGAGGCGGCCGAGCCGGTCGGTCTCCAGCTCGATCACCGTGCAATAGCCGCGCACCGCATCGGCGTCCGCCGCCCGGCGGCGGATCAGGCCGGCGTACAGGCGCAGGTTGGCGAGCGGCGTGCGCAGCTCGTGCGAGAGCTGGGCGGAGATCCCGGCGCGCCGCCGGGTGTCGGCGAGGGCGGCGCGCTGCGCGCGCTGGGCCTGCCGGGCGAGCAGCAGCCAGCTGGTCAGCAGCGGCAGCAGCACCGCCGCCAGGGTGAGCACCGGCGGGTTGCCGACCGTCGCGTCCGGACTGAGACGGGCTTCCGCCCGCCAGCCCCGCAGCGGCCCGCCCAGCGGCAGGACGCCGAGCGGCAGAACAGGGGGACCAGCCGGGAGGTCGTCGACGGCACGGCCGTCCGGATCGACGAGCGACAGCGACCACGGCTCCACGCCGCGCCGCACGGCGGCGAGGGCATCCGCCAGGACGGCGCGCAGCCCGGCGGCGTTCAACAGCACGCAGACGTCCGTCGCCGCGGCGTCGCGAACGCAATGCAGCAGGGTGCCGCCGTCCTGCCCGGCGACCCAGGCCCAGGCGGGCGCCGTGGGCGACAGGCCGGCGCGGGCCGACGCCAGAACTCCGGAAAGTGCGGCCAGCTTGTCCCGTTCCGGCACGAGTTGGCCCGCCGCGTCCTCGGGCGGGAAGACCCGGCGCCCGGCCCTGTGCAGGACCACGAACTCGACGGCGCCGCCAAGCACGATCCCGCGCAGGGCTTCCGGCCGGTCGGCGGCGGCGATCCGGCGGACCGCCTCCCCGGCCATGCGCGCGGCGGCGGCGCGCGCGGCGCCGTCGATCCCCCCGAGCGCGCCGAGCGCCGCCTCCCCCTGCCGGGCGCGCAGCAGCGCGTAATCGCTCTCCAGCGCGTACAGCGCCAGCGCGCCGATGGCGGCCAGCGGCAAGGCGACGAGCAGGCCCGGACGGACCGGCATTCGGAGGAGCGGCCTCATGATGCCGCAGTTGTCGCGTAAGCCCCGCCGCCGTGCAATGCGACGTCCGTACAGGCCCCGCCCGAGGCGCACCCGCAAGCCCCGCCCGCCGGAAGCAGCAACCGTGCAGGCCCATACCGCAGGTGCCACATTTCAGCAGGCAGCGGAGCAGGTGATCGTGCTTCTTGTTCGACCAGGCCACCGGTGACAGCGCCGACGGCCGTTCTGGTCAGCGGGAGGTGTGGGGCGGCTGCCGGCCGGCTTCGTTGCAAAGTTTGACGACGGGTGCGGCGAGCCGCAGCAGCGGTGCCGTCAGGCGGTGACGCCGACTACCGTGGCGCGCGTCCCCAGGTGGAATTCGGGCGCCGTCCCCTCGCTCTCGCGGCTCCAGCCGCCCTGCTACAGGGTCCCGTTCGACAGCGCGTAACCGACCCCGCGCACGGTGACGATGGGGGCCTCGCGCCCGCTGGCCTGGCGCATCTTGCGGCGCAGGCGGGTCATCAGCGTGTCGACCGTGTGTTCGCCCACACGATCGGAATCGCGGTTGCTGATGACGTCCAGCAGGTACTCGCGCGACACCGGCCGCGGCCGGAAGGCGGCGAGTGCCGCGAGGATGTTGAACTCCCCCGTCGTCAGCGGCAGGAACGCGCCGTCCGGCCGGAACAGCTCACGCCGCACGAGGTCCAGCGTCCAGCCGTCGAAGCGCAGCGGGGCGTCGCCCGGCGCGGCGCGGCGCAGCAGGTTGCGCACCCGCGCCACCAGCTCGCGCAGGTCGACCGGCTTGGTGACGTAGTCGTCGCCCAGGCTTTCCAGCGCCTCGACCCGGTCGGCGGTTTCGGTGCGCGTCGTCACGAAGATCAGGCCGGCCCGGTCGCGCAGCCCCAGCCGGCGCGCCAGCTCCAGCCCATTGGCGTCGGGAAGGTTGATGTCCAGCAGCACGACGTCCGGCCGTTCGCGGGCCAGCAGCTCCTGCATGGCGGCGCCGTCGGCGGCCTGGAGCACGCGCAGCCCCGCCTCGGCCAGGCCGTGGGCGTACAGCACCCGCAACTCCACCGCGTCCTCCACCACCAGAACCGTCGCCTCGCCCATCGCGTTCCGGACTGCCTCCACGCCGCCTTCGCAAGAAACGGAGCATACACCCGCATCAACAGTGCGGCCAGCGCGTGATTTCCCGTAAACAATCCATCCGAAATGGGCGACAAGGGAGCGGATCGACCGGCAACAGCGCGTGACCATGGCCCGCGGAAAATTCGCCCTACGAACCATCGTGCTTTGCCTCCTCTTCATCGCGGCGTACTACGGCGCCGCCCGCTTCAGCGTGGCCTTGGCCCGCGTGCCGGAAAGCAACTGGACAGCGGTGTGGTTCGCCTCCGGCGTCGGCCTGCTGTGCGTGCGCGCGCTGGGCGTGGCGGGGCTGGTCTCGGTGGCGCTGGCGTCGCTGGGCACGTCGCTGATCTACTACGGCCTGCGGGCCGGCCACCCGCTGCCGCTGGCGGCGGCGGCGGCGCTGACCACCGCACTCCTCGACGTGCTGCAGGTGTGGCTGGCCGACCGCGCCGCGCGCCGGTGGGAGATCCGCGAGCCGGGGGCCGGCGTGCCCTACGGCGGGCTGCTCGGCTACCTCACCAACGTCTGCGTGCTGCCGCCGCTGGTGACCTGCACGCTGCTGGTCTTCAAGGACCCGCTGCTGGGCATCGGCCGCGCCAGCGCCGACGGGACGGCGTCCGGCATCCTGACCACGCTGTTCGTCGTCGTCACCGGCAACGCGCTGGGCCTGTTCCTGCTGGGGCCGCTGACCGTGGCGTGGCGCCGCAGCACCGCCTTCGCCGGGCGGTGGCGGGAGCTTGCCGTCATGCTGGCGCTGGTGCCACTGCCCATCCTGGCCTCCACCGTCGCCATCCCGCACGTCGCCATCCTGGCGCTGGCGGTGGCGCTGCTGGCGGCGCTGCGCTTCGGCCTGCCAGGGTCGGTGCTGGCGATGCTGGTGCTGACGCTGTCGGCGGTCGTCACGGTGATGGCGCGGGAGGGGCCGTTCCCCGTCGACCGCCCTGACCTGGCGGTGTTCGGCTTCGCGCTGGTGGTCGTCGTGCTGGGCGTGGCCTTCCATGTGGTGGGCGGTGCCGTGGACGAGCTGGCGCACCAGCGCGCCATGCTGGAGCGGCTGGTCGCCACGCGCACCCGCGCGCTGGAGGTCAAGTCGGCGGAGCTGGCGGCGGCGGCCGACCGCAAGGCGGTCTTCCTCGCCTGGCTCAGCCACGAGGCGCGCACGCCGATGAACGCCGTGCTGGGCATGATCCGCCTGCTGCGCCGCGACGGCCCGGCCGGCGACTGGGACCGCCGGCTGGGCATCGCCGAGGACGCCGGGCGCCACCTCGTCCAGGTGCTCGACAACGTGCTGGAGCTGTCGCGGCTGGAGGCCGACCCGGCGGACCTGCGGCCGGAGCCCGCCGACCTCGCCCGGCTGGCCGGCGACGTCGCCGCGCTGCTGGAGCCGGAGGCCGCCGCCCGGGGCCTGCGCCTGTCGCTGGAGGCGGGGCCGGGGACGGACGCCGGCCACCGCGTCGATCCGCTGCGGGTGCGGCAGGTGCTGTTCAACCTCGTCGGCAACGCCCTCAAGTTCACGCCGGCCGGGCAGGTGTGCCTGCGCCTGCGCGCCGAGCCGGGGGACGCCGGTGCCGACCGCGTGACGCTGGAGGTGGAGGACACCGGCCCCGGCGTGCCGCCGGCACAGCGCGAGGCGATCTTCCAGGCCTACGCCAGGGCCGGGCGCGGCGGGCCGCCCGGCGCCGGCCTCGGCCTCGCCATCGTCCGGCAGATCGTGGAGGGGATGGGCGGCCGGGTCGCCGCCGCCGCCGGGCACCTGGGCGGCGCCCTGTTCCGGGTGGAGTTCCCGGCGGAGCGGGCCGAACTGGCACCGGCCGCGGCCGGCCCCGGCGAGGCCCCGCCGCCCACGCCGGCCCTGGACATCCTGCTGGTCGAGGACGCCGAGGAGAACCGGATCGTCGTGGACGGCTATCTGGCGCCGGGCGGGCACCGCATCGTGCACGCCGCCAGCGGCGAGGAGGCGCTGCAGGCGATGGCCGGGCGCCGCTTCGACCTGGTGCTGATGGACATCCGCCTGGAGGGCATCGACGGGGTGGAGGCGACCCGCCGCATCCGCGCCATGGACGACCCGGACGCCGCGCAGACGCCGGTCGTGGCGCTGACCGCCAACGCCAGCCCGGGCGACCGCGACGCCTACGCCGCCGCCGGCATGGACGAGGTGCTGACCAAGCCGGTCAACCCGGCGGCGCTGGCGGCGGTCGTCGCCCGCTACGCGCCGTCGAACGGGGCCGGCGTCGCCTTCGCCGGCCCCACGGCGGCGATGAACGCCCTGTTCGCCGAGGTCGCCGCGGCGCTGGAGCGGGAACTCGCCACCCTGGGCGACGGCGACCGCGCGCGGATGGCCGCCATCGCCCACCGCCTGCGCGGCTCCGCCGCCACCTACGGCCACGAGGCGCTGGCGGCGGCGGCGGTGGTGCTGGAGGAGGCCGCCCCGGCCGCCGGCCCCGCGGCCGTGGCCGGGGCGGTGGCCGCGCTGCGGCGGGAACTCGCCCATGTGGCAGCGCGGGAAGGCACCGGCTGAAGGCCGGCGCGTCATCCCCCGTTGCCGGCCACCAGGATATCGGCGTGGCCCAGCGTGCGGACGTTCAGCACCGCCAGCGCCACGGCCACCCCGGCGCCCGAGCCGTCGGCGTCGAAGGACAGGACGCCGGTGGCTGTGTCGAACACGAACCAGTCGTCGGCGTCGCCCGGCCGGTCGAGCGCGAAGTTGCCCGCCGCCAGGGTGCCCGCCGGGATGGCCCCGAAGTTCGGGCCGTCGACGACGATGCGGTCCTCGCCCGCCGTGAAGTCGGCGATCACGTCCACCCCGCCGCCCGGCGCGCCGCCCTGGACGCCGATGCGGAAGCGGTCGGCGCCCAGCCCGCCGTACAGGGTGTCGGCCCCCAGGTTGCCGGCCAGCGCGTCGTCGCCCTGGCCACCGTACAGCGCATCGTTCCCCTGGCCACCGAACAGCGTGTCGGCACCCATGTTGCCGTACAGCGCGTCGTCGCCGAGGTTGCCGTACAGCACGTCGCCGTCCTGCCCGCCGAAGGCGGTGTCCTGGTCCTGGCCGCCGAACAGCGTGTCCGTGCCCTGGTTGCCGTACAGCAGGTCGTCCTGCCGGTTGCCGTACAGCACGTCGTTGCCGATGCCGCCGGTCACCGTGTCGAGGCCGGCGTCGCCGAACAGCACGTCGTCGCCGCCTTCCGAACCGACGAAGTCGTCGCCGGCCCCGCCGTGCAGCGTGTCGTCGTCGGCGCCCAGCACCATCCACTGCCCGGCGCCGTCGCCGCTGGCCATCTGGGAGCCCTCGCCGCCGGTCACCCGCACGGCACCCGCCACCACGGCGAAGCCGACGCGGTCGAGCTGCAGGACGGTGCCGGGCGGCAGGTTGCGGGCGTCGATGACCAGCGCCACCGCGTCGCCGCCGCCCGGCGGGCCGGCGATGACGATGGGCGCGCCGGGGGCACCGCCGGTCACCGTGGGCGTCACGGTGCGCACCGTCACCGTGGCGCCGGTCCCCTGGGCCGCGGTGAAGGCGGCGATCGCTGCTGCGGCGGCGTCGCGCTCCTCCCCCTCCGGCATGAGGCTGGAAACCGCCTCGGTCAGCGCGGCACCCGCCGCCTCCGGCGCCTGCGGCGTCTCGGGGCCGCTGCTGCCCAGCGTGACGCCGGGCGGTACCGTGGCCGACACGCCGCCGCTGCCGCCGACCGGCACCGTCTGGCCGCCACCACCCGTGCCGCCCGTCCCCGTGCCGCTGCCGGTGCTTCCGTCACCGCTGGACGGCGGGGGCGTTTCGGCGTCGTCGTTGAGGATGCCGGCTTCGGCCGTGGCGGTGTCGATGACGCCCGCCGACGGGTTGGACAGGGTGACGGTGAACCCCTCGTCCGGCTCGGCGCCCTGGTCGTCGGCGACGGTGAGGGTGAAGGTCTTCGCGGTTTCCCACGGGGCGAAGCTGACGGTGCCGGTCAGCGCCGTCCCGGCCGCGAAGTCGCCGGCCCCCGCCGGGTGCGTGCCGGAACCGGCGACCGTGTAGTCGACCGTCGCCGCGCTCTCCCGGTCGACGGTGCGCGTGACGGTGACCGCGAAGGCGGCCCCGCCGCCGTGGCCTTCCGCCCGGCTGGCCGGATCGATGGAGACGGCGAAGTGCGGCACCAGCCCGGTCACCGCCGCCCAGTCCCCGTACAGCGTGAAGTCGGCGGCCGAGAGGGTGCCGTCCAGGACCACCGCGTAGTCGGCGCCGGGGGTGTCGTCCACGCCGACGTGCAGCGTCGTGACGCCTCCGGCGCTGCTGACCTCCACCACCCGCCGGCCCACCGTGGCGCCGGTCCCGTCGGCGATACCCGTTGCCTGCAGGTACAGCGCGTCGCCGTTGTCCACGTCGGTGATCCGCGCCGAGCCGCCGGCCATGTCGGCGGGCGAGAAGACGAACAGGTCGTATCCCGCCCCGCCGGCCACCGTGTCGCCGCCGCCGCGCAGCTCGTACCAGTCGTCGCCGGCGCCGCCGCGGATCGAATCCGCCCCGGCCGTGCCAAAGACGCGGATGTCGCCGGTGACGGCCGCGGCGTCCAGCGCCAGCGAGCCTGCGTCGGCGAAGGCGTACTCCGCCGCCTGGGCCGACGCGGTGAGGCGGTAGGCGCCGCCGGTGCCGCCGCGGACCGTCTCGATGCCGGTGGTGCGGCCCAGGTCGTGGCTGCCGGCCTCCAGCTGCAGCGTGTCGTTGCCGTCGCCGCCGGTGATCGTCATGGCGGCGGTGTCGACGCCCGCCGGCAAGCGCAGCGTGCGGTCGGCGCCGTCGGCCAGGACGATCGCCTCGAACCCGGACAAGGTCCCGGCGAACTCAGCGGCGTCGATGGTCAGCGTGTCGGTCCCGGCGCCGCCGTCGAACGTGCCGCGGACCGGGTAGCCGAACGTCTCCACCACGCGCACCGTGTCGTCGCCCTCCCCGGCCATCACGTGCGCGTCCGGCCCCACCGTCAGCCGGTCGGCCCCGGCGCTGCCCACGACGCCGAAGATCCAGGAGGCGGCGTCGACGGTCACCTCCGCCGCGTCGTTCAGGAGCAGCAGTTCGATCCCCCGGACGCGGCCGTCCAGGGTGACGCTGCCGCCGCCGGTGACGACCAGCGTGTCGATGCCGCCGCCGCCGTCGATGCTGGCGCTGCCCAGGTCGGCGGCGCTGCCGGTGATGGTGTCGTCGGCCAGCGTGGTGACGCCGGTGGCGGCGGTCTGCGCGGTCGGCGACAGCACCGCGTTCGGCCCGGTCACCGCCACCGCGGCCCCCTGCAGCACCAGGGCGCCGCCGCCGTCCACCAGCATCGCCGGGCCGACCCGCCCGGCGAGGTCGATGGCGACGTCCGCCCCGGCGGCATCGTCGGTGCCGATGAACAGGCGCGTGCGGGTGCCGTCGAAGGCGCCCAGTTGCACCTGCCCGCGCGCCAGGGCGTCGCCCGTCCCGGCCTGCGCCAGCACGGTGAAGGCGCTTATGCCGTCCACCTCCAGCCGGTCGCCGGTTCCAAGATGGACCACGTCCACCCCGCCGCCCGACGCGGCGAAGCGGTAGGTGTCGTTGCCGCCGCCGCCCTCCAGCGTGTCGTTGCCGGCGCCGCCGCGCAGCGTGTCGTCGCCGGCACCGGCCGACAGCTCGTCCGCCCCGCCGCCGCCCACCAGGGAGTCCGCCGCGTCCCCGCTGGAGACCCACAGGTCGGCGGCGGCGGCGGCGGAGCCGTCGAACGTCAGCCGCCCGCCCTGCGTGCTCGTGTAGAAGGTCTGGCCGGGCCGGGCGGTGCTGGCGCCCAGCACGATGGTGCGGTCCGCCGCGTCGCCGGAGATGCCGCCGGCGTGGCCGACGCCCGCGAAGTCGAAGACCCCGCCGCCCGTCAGGCTGAAGCGGGCGCCGCCCGCGTCGATGACGTCGCCGGCCAGGGCCGTGGCGGTGGTCACGAAGCGGTCCTGGGCAACGGCGGTGATGGTCTCCGGCGCGTCGGTCAGGGTGTAGGTGACCGGCGCGGTCTCGTCATCAAGGATGGTGGCGGTCGCCTCACCGACCGCGATCACGCCGCGCGACGGCTGGGAGAGCAGGACCTTGACCGTCTCCGCCCCCTCGTACACGGTGTCGTTTGCCACCGTCAGGGTGACGGTCTTCGTCGTCTCCCCGTCGGCGAAGAAGACCGTGCCCCACAGCTGGGTGGCCGGCGTGAAGTCGTCCGCCCTGGCGCCGTCGGTGATCGGGCCGTAGAAGCTGTAGCTGACGTGGGCGGCGCCGGTCAGGTCGCCGCCGCGCGTCACGACGACGGTGAAGGCGTCGGCGCCGGCCGCGCCCTCGATCACCGTCGCCGGCTCGATGGCGACGGAGAACCGCACGTCCAGCCCGGTGACCGTCAGCCCGCCGGCCCCGCCCTGGAAGTCGGCGGCACCGTAGGTTCCCGGCAGCACCACCGTGGCGTTGGGCAGCGAGCCGAAGCGCAGCGCCGTGCCCGCCCCGGTGGCGGCCACCACCACCTCGCCCGCCGCGGCCGGGCTGCCGTCGTCGACGCGCACCGTGGTGACCGGGCCGGCAAGGATGCGGTCGCCGTTGCCGATGTCGTGGATCCGCAGGGTGCCGCTGGCCGCCAGCGAGAAGGTGTCGGCGCCGGCCCCGCCGCCGGCGAGGACGTCGCCGCCCAGGAAGTGGATGTCGTCGTTGCCGGCACCCCCGGCGACGGTGTCGCCGTCGTCGGCGTCGATGGTGTCGTTGCCGGCGCCGCCGGCCACGGAGACGGCGCCGCCGTCCGACGTGACGTCCAGCCCGCGCGCCGACCGCGACCCGTCGAGCACGGCGCGATCGGCGCCGGTGAAGGTGACGGTCAGCGGGATCGCCGCCGCCGCCGTGTCCGCCCCCAGGGTGACGGAGACGTCCCGCCCGGTGGTCAGGATGCCGTCCAGGCGGGTGGCGTGCCGCAGGTCGAAGGCGCCGTCGCCGTCCAGCAGCAGCGCGTCCACGCCGTCGCCGCCGCTCAGCGCCGTCAGCCCGGCGGCCTGCACCGCGGTCAGCGTCAGCGCGTGGTCGGCGCCGTCCGTCAGCACGATGGTTTCGAAGCCGACCGGCGCCGGCCCGTGGACGCCCGCCACCACCAGCGTGTCCAGCCCGTCGCCGCCGTCGAAGGCACCGCCGGCCGCGTCGCCCTCCACCCGCACGGTGTCCGCCCCGGCCCCGGCGTCCAGAGCGGCCACCGGGCCGACCGTCAGCGCGTCGGCGCCGCCGCTGCCGCTGACCGCCGTCAGACCCGCGGCGGCGGCCGCGTTCACCGTCGCCGCCTCGGCCAGCGCCAGCGTCTCGACGTTGGGGAGGCGGCCGGTCAGGTCGAGCGTGCCGCCGCCGGTGACCACCAGCCGGTCGGCCCCGCCGCCGCCGTCGATGCTGGCGCTCGCCAGATCGGCGGCGCTGCCGGTGATGGTGTCGTCCGCCGGGCCCGTCGGGGCGGTGGCGGCGGTCTGCGCGGTGGGGGAGACCACGGCGTTCGGCCCGGTCACCGTGACCGCCACCCCCTGGACGCTCAGCGCGCCGTCGCGCGCGGCGATGCTGGCCGGGGCGACGGCGCCCGCCACGTCGACGGCGAGGTCGGCGCCGGCCGTGTCGTCGGCGCCGATGTACAGACGCGTGCGGGCGCCGTCGAAGGCGCCCACCTGCACCTCCCCGCGCGCCAGGGCGGCGCCCGTCCCGGTCTGCGCCAGCACGGCAAGCGTGCTCAGCCCAACCACCTCCAGCCGGTCGCCGAGGCCGAGGGCGACCGTGTCCACCCCGTTGCCGGTGGGGGCGAAGCGGTAGGTGTCGTTCCCGGCCGCGCCGTCCAGCGTGTCGTTGCCGACGCCGCCCTGCAGCGTGTCGCCGGCCGCCCCGCCGGTCAGGCGCAGGTCGCGGATCGAAGCCGCGCCATCGATCTCCACCCCGGCGCCCGCGCGGTCGAGGTGCAGCGTGTTCGCCGTCATGGCCGTGGTCGGGCCGAGGACGATGCGGGCCGGCTCGCCGTTGGCGTCGATGGCGTAGGCATCGGTGACGCCGGTGAAGTCGAAGGTGCCGCCGCCCTGCAGCCGGAACCGCCCGCCGGCCGCGTCGATGGTGTCGCCGGCCAGGGCCGCGGCCGTGGTGACGAAGGTGTGGCCGACGCTGCCCGTCAGTTGCTCCGCCGTCTCCGTCAGCGTCCGGGTGACCGGCGGCACGTCGTCGTCGAGGATGGTGCCGGTGGCCTCGCCGCGCGCGATCGCCCCGCGGCTGGGGTCGAAGATGCTGACGCGGAAGGTGCGGTTCCCGTCGTTCTCGGCGTTGTCGGCGACCGTCAGGGTAAGGGCGCGCGCCCATTCCCACGGTTCGAAGTCGATGGTGTTCGCGGTCGGCGTGCCGCCGGTGAAGTAGCCGCCCCCGGACAGGATGTAGTTCACGCGGCTGGGCTGCGAGAGGTCGCCGTCGCGCGAGAAGGTAACGGTGACGGTGTTGGCGGCGTCGCCCTCGATCCGCCGGCCCGGCGCCACCGACACGGAGTGGAGCGCGTGGACCCGCGCCATCGTCAGCCCATCGGAATCCACGTTGAAGAAGGAGGCGTCGTACACCCCGTCCAGCACGACCGTGCGGTTGGGTCCGCCGTCGGTCGCCCCGAACGTCAGCGTCGTCGTGCCGCCGTCCGCCCGCACCATGACCTGGCCCGCCGCGGGCGTGCCGCCGCCGTTGCTGACGGCGAACATCCCCGGTATGCGGATCCGGTCGCCGATCGCGAGGTCGGTGATGCGCAGCGTGCCGGCCCCGTCGGTGCCGACCGTGTCGAGGACGAAGCGGTCCGCCCCGTCGCCGCCGCTGGCGACGGCGCTGCCGCCGCCGAAGCGGATCTCGTCGTCGCCGGCGCCGCCGCGCACGACGTCGCCGTCGTCGGCGTGCAGGGTGTCGTCGCCGCTGCCGCCGTCCAGGGTGAGGGCACCACCGTCCGCCTCGATCTCCAGCGCCTGCCGGGAGCGGGAGCCGTCGACCGAGCCACGCTCCGCGTCCGCCAGGAGGATGGACAGCGGGCCGGCCGCCGGATCGGTGTCGGGACCCAGCGTGACGGCGACGTCGCGCCCGGTGACCAGCAGCCCGTCCAGCCCGGCGGCGTGGCCGAGGTCGAACGCGCCGTCGCCCTCCAGCACCAGGGCGTCGTAGCCGGCGCCGCCGGACAGCGCGGCCAGCGCCGCCGTCTGCGCCGCCGTCAGGGTCAGCGTGTGGCCGGCGCCGTCCGTCAGCACGATGGTCTCGAAGCCCGCCGGTGCCGTCGCCAGCACGCCCGCCGCCACCACCAGCGTGTCCGCCCCGTCGCCGCCATCGAACGCGCCGGTGACCGTGTCGCCCTCGACCCGCACGGTGTCCGCCCCCGCCCCGGCGTCCAGCGTGGCGACCGACCCCACGGTCAGCGCGTCGGCGCCGCCGCTGCCGGTGACCGTCTTCAGGCCGGCGAGCGCGGTCGCCGTCACCGTCGCCGCCTCGGCCAGCTCCAGCTCCTCGACGCCGGTGACGGTGCCGCCCAGCACCAGCGTGCCGCCGCCGGCCACCACCAGCCGGTCCTCGCCTTCGGCGGCGTCGATGCTGGCGCTGGACAGGTGGGCGGCGCTGCCGGTGATGGTGTCGTCGGCGGCGGTCGCCGTGCCGGTGGCGGCGGTCTGCGCGGTTGGCGACACCACCGCGTCCGGCCCGGTCACGGTGATCGCGGCCCCGCGCGCCACCAGCCCGCCGTCCTCGGCCGCCAGCATGTCCGGGGTGAAGCTCCCGGCCAGGTCGACGGCGACGTCGGCGCCGGGGGTGGCGTCGGTGCCGATGAACAGCCGCGTGCACGTGCCGTCGCTGGTACCCAGCTGCACCTCGCCGCGCGCCAGCGCCGCACCCGTGCCGGTCTGCGCCAGCACGGTCAGTTCGGCCAGCCCCGCCACCTCCAGCCGGTCGCCGCCGAAAGCCAGCAGGTCCAGCCCGTTGCCCGCGGCGGCGAAGCGGTAGACGTCCCGCCCGGCGCCGCCGTCCAGCGTGTCGTTGCCGGCACCGCCGCGCAGCGTGTCGCCGCCGGCCCCGCCGACGACCGACAGGGCACCCAGGGCGGCCGCGCCGTCCAGCGCCAGCGGCCCGCCGACGTCCCGCACCGTCAGCCGCGCGCCGTCCGGCACCGTGCCGGCGCCCAGCACGACGGTGCGCGCCGAACCGTCGCCGGTGATGGTGCCCGCGTTGCGAACGCCCGCGAAGTCGAAGGTCCCGCCGCCGCGCAGCGCGAAGGTGCCGCCGCCCGCGTCGATGCTGTCGCCGGCCAGGGCGGCGGCGGTGGCGACGAAGGTGTCGATGGCGGCGCCGTTCAGCGTCTCCGGCGCCTCGGTCAGGGTATGGGTGGTGCCGGCGGGGTCGTCCTCGACGATGGTCGCGGTGGCCTCGCCGACGGCGATGACGCCCGGCGACGGCGACAGGAGCTGGACCGCGAAGGTCTCGTCGCCCTCGAACCGCGCATCGTCCGCCACGGTCAGCGTCACGGTCTTCGTCGCCTCGCCGTCGGCGAAGGTGAGCGTGCCGGTCAGCGGCGTGCCGCCGGCGAAGTCGCCGCCCTCCGCGGCATTGGCGCCGGTGCCGACGACGCGGTAGGAAACGCTGGCCGCACCGGAGAGGCCGTTGGCGCGCGTCACCGTCACGGTGAAGGCGCCGCCCTGCCCCTCCGTCACCTGAACCGGCGCCACCGCGACCGAGAAGGCGGGGGGCAGCCCCGTCACCACCAGCGCGTCGCCGTCGCGCACGAAGTTCGCGGCGGTGGCCAGCCCGGCGAACTCCACCGTGAAGTCGCCGCCGGGCACGCTGTCCTTGCCGACGTACAGGCGGGTCACGCCGCCCACGGTGCTGACCTCCACCGCGCCGGCCTCGACGGCGACGCCGTCGCCGTTCCGCACGGGGCCGGAGGCGAGCTTCAGCCGGTCGCCGTCGCCCAGGTCGGCGATCCGGACGACGCTGCCCCGAAGGTCGGCGGCTTCGTCGAGGATGAAGGTGTCGTTGCCCGCCCCGCCCGACACCAGCTTGTTGTCGCCCTCCAGGTGGAAGGTGTCGTCGCCGGCCCCGCCGGCCAGGGTGTCGGCCCCCCAGCCGCTGCGGAAGACGTCGTTGCCGGCGCCGCCGGTCAGGCGGTCCCCCCCCTGGCCGGTCAGGACGGTCATGGCGCCCCGGTTGGCCGACCCGTCCAGCGTGACGGCCTCCGCCGTGTAGTCGGTGCGCGAGATCGTGCAGGTGGTGGCCGCCGTCCCGTTCACGCCGCCCGCCGCGACCGTGTAGGTGCCGCCCCGGCCGGTGATGGTCTCCACGCCGGTGATGCCGGCCAGCAGGACCGTGCCGCCGTCTTCGAACGCGACGGTGTCGTCCCCGTCGCCGCCCGCCAGGGTGCGGGTGCCGTCGAGGAAGCCGGAACCGAGCACCACCCGGCGGTTGCCGCCGTCGGCCAGCACGACCGCCTCGAAATCCGACAGCGGGCCGCCGAAGCTGCCGGTGGCGACGACCAGCGTGTCGGTGCCCGCCCCGCCCTTGAAGTCGCCGTCCGACCCCGACGGGCCGACGGCGCGCACCATGTCGTCGCCGTCGCCCGCGTCCAGCTCGGCCACCAGGCCGAAGCCCAGCACGTCGTTGCCGGCGCTGCCGCGGACGTGCAGGAACTCGCCGCTGTCGGCCATCGTCACGCTGGCGGCGTCCTGCAGCCGGATCACCTCGACGCTGGCGAGGTTGCCGGTCAGGTCGGCCGATCCGGTGCCGGTCACCACCAACTCGTCATACCCGTCCGAACCATCGATGCTGGCGCTGTCGAGCAGGTCGGCGTCGCCGGTGATGGTGTCCTCGCCAAGCCCGGTGGAGCCGGTGGCGTTCACGGCCGACGTGCCGGAGACCACCGCGCCGGGGCCGGTGATGGTGACGGCGGTCCCGCCGATCGACACGCCGCCGCCTTCCGCCTTCAGCATCGCCGGGGTGAGGAGGCCGGAAATGTCGATCTCGATGTCGGCGCCGGGCTGCGTGTCGGTGCCGATGTACAGCTTCGTGGCGTAGCCTCCTTCGTCGTAGGCGCCGACCTGCACCTGCCCGGCCAGCAGGCCGCCGCCCGTGCCGGTCTCCGCCAGGACGGTCAGGCTGCCGAAGCCGTCGACGACGATGCGGTCGCCGGTGCCCATGGTGACGGAGTCCACGCCGTTGCCCGTGGCCGCGTACTGGAAGACATCGGCGCCGTCGGCGCCGTCCAGGTGGTCGTTCCCGCCACCGCCGCGCAGCGTGTCGTTTCCGCCAGCAGCCGCGAACTCGTCGTCCCCCGCACCGCCGGCCAGGGAGTCGTCCAGCACGCCGCCCTGGGTGCGGAGCCTGCCGCTCAGCATCGCCGACCCGTCCAGCGTCAGCGCCACGCCCGCGGGCAGGAACCAAGTGCGCAGGGACCCGCCCGGGGCCGCGTCGGGGCCCAGGATCACCTTGACCGGCCCGCCGTCGCCGGTGTCCTGCACGACGATCCTGGAGATGCGCGACACCTGGCCGAGGTCGAACGTTCCGGTCCCGCTGAGCGCCATCTGCCCGTTGCCGGCGTCGATCACGTCGCCGGCGAGGTTGCCGGGCGTGGTCACGAACGTGTCGCCCGAAGTGCCGGTCAGGGTCTCGGGGGCGCTGGTCAGCGTGTAGGTGGCCATGGGGGGAACTCCTGCTAGGCACGGCAGGCGTTCCGGACCGGGTCCCGGACAAGAGGCGCCCGCCAGGCGTCCGGCGGTGAAACCGGAGGTGGTGCGATTCCCGCAGGTGCTAGCACGGGATGCCGGGGAGCCGTGTTCAACCCACGTTCAGGATGGGGTTTTTCGGCTCAACGTGCGTTGAAGAGCGGGACGGCCTCCGCGCCCACCCCGTGGCTGGGTTCCTTTGACACGGAATGCCAGAAGTCTGGAACGCAACGCCAAGTGCCGGCGCGGCGGACGCGCTACCGTGGCGTCGGTCGGGCGGACGGTCCGCCGACGATGCCGAGATGAATTGGACGGAAGACATGAGCCATACGGAAAACAAGCGCCTGTTCGACGACCTGACCAAGGAGGCCGACCTGCGGACCGACCTCGCCCCGGCGCCGGCAGGGGCGGCGCTCAGCGACGGCGATCTCGACACCATGGTCGGCGGGATCAAGTCGGGGGCCAATTTCGACGGCCCGAAGCCGAAGCAGCCTTATGACTCCCTCGAAAGGCTCAGGGGGGCGATCCCCTCGTAAGGCCCGGCGGGGGGCGCCCGGCCCGCGCCGCCGGGCACCCCGCCGTCAGACGAGTTGCCGCTCGGCCATGGCGTGGAAGACGCCCCCGGCGGCCATCAGGTCGTCGTAGCGGCCGGATTCGACGATGCGGCCGCCGTCCAGGACCAGGATGCGGTCGGCGTTGCGCACGGTGCTGAGCCGGTGGGCGATGATCAGGCGGGTGGCCGTCAGCCGGTCCAGGCTTTCGGTCACCATCGCCTGGGTGAGGTTGTCGAGCGCGCTCGTCGCCTCGTCGAACAGCAGGAAACGCGGGCGGGCGACGATGGCGCGGGCGATCAGCACGCGCTGCACCTGCCCGCCCGACAGCGTGCCGCCGCTGTCGGCGACCACCGTGTGCAGGCCCATGGGCATGGCGCGCAGGTCCTCCGCCAGCCCCACCTGCCGGGCCGCCGCCCACGCGTCCGGCTCGCCCAGGTGCAGGTGGGGGCCGAGGATGTTGTCCAGGAGGCTGCCGGGCATCAACCGGTCGTTCTGCAGGACGACGCCGAACTGCCGGCGCACCGCCTGCACGTCCAGGCCGGCGAGGTCGAAGCCGTCGAACAGGACGGCGCCGGCCTCCGGCCGCTCGAACCCCAGCAGCAGGCGCAGGATCGTCGACTTGCCGCAGCCAGACGGCCCGACCAGGGCCACGCATTCGCCCGGCTCGACGGACAGCGACAGGCCGGACAGCACCTGCGGCCCGCGCTCCCCATAGCGGAAGGAGACGTGGTCGATCTCGATGGCGCCGGACAGCGGCCCGGGGTCGAGCGTCTGCCCGTCCGCCTCCGGCTCGCTTTCCAGGATCGGCGCGGCGTAACGGTAGAGCGGCTTCAGCGCGGCCATCTGCACCGCGGCGGCGGCCAGCCCGGTCATGCCCGCCACCGCCTGCGCGAAGGCGGTCAGGAAGGCCAGCAGGGTGCCCAGCGCCATGCCGCCCTCGGCCAGACCGGTCTGGTGGATGACGGCGAACAGCGCGCCGGTCGCCACCGGGCCGAACACCGTGGCCACGACCTGGGTCAGGTCGGTGACCTTGCCGGCCTCGAACACCTGCCGGCCGGCGGCGCCGTGCCGGCGCGACCACAGGAGGAAGGCGCGGTCCTCCGCCATCGCCAGGCGCAGCTTGGCGATGCCGTTGCACAGCTGGAACAGCAGGCCCGCCGCCTCGCCGGAGGTCTTCAGGGCGGCGCTCTCGCGGCGCGCCCGCTCCAGCCCCAGCCACGCCACCGCCGCCGCCATCAGCAGGATCAGGCCGAACCCGGCCAGCGCCAGCGTCCACGAATACCACGCCATCAGCACCAGCGAGCCCAGCGCGAACACCCCGTTCAGCAGCGAGGCGACGAGCGAGGCGCTGAGCGCCTGCTCGATGGCGCGGATCGACAGCGCGCGCCGGGCGAGGTCGCCGGCCACATGGTTCTTGAAGAAGCCGATAGGCAGGCGCAGCAGCCGGTCCATGGTGGCCGTCTGGATGCGGCTGCCGGAACGCCCCTCGATCCGGGCCGAGGCGATCTGGCCGGCCAGCCGCGTCACCAGCATGGCCAGCGCCGCGATCGCCAGCACCGCGGACATCTCCAGGAGCTTGGGCAGGTCGTGGTCGGGAATGGCGGAATCGACCAGGAAGCCGGTGGCGATCGGCACGCCCATGTTGAGGATCGCGCCGGCCAGCCCCAGCCCCAGCACCATCAGCACGTCGCCCAGGTTCCACCGCAGTGCCTGCCGCGCGATGTCGCGGGCGCGCAGCGGCGTGGCGGGAAACGGGACCGTGAAGACGAACGCCTCGCCGCGCAGGCCGGCGGCCTCGGCCGCGGACAGCGGGCGCACCCGCCCCTCGGCCGGGTCGTACAGGTCGTATCCCCCGCGCAGGCCGCGCGGCAGCACCGCCAACGGCCGGCCATTGGGAGCATGGCCGTCCGGGGCGCGGCGCAGCAGGAACGGGCCCACGTCGTCGCGCCACCATCCCGGCTCCAGCACCACCCGGCGCGCGCGCAGGCGGTTGGCCGTCTCGATGGCCGGAAGGGTGGCGGGGCGCTCGCCGTCGCGCTCGCGCGGGGGCGGCTGCAGCGTCAGGCCCAGCGGCCGGACCACGGCGGCGACGGCCAGCACCAGCGGGTCCGTGCTGTCGATGACGGGCAGCGCGCCGGACGCCGACACGCCCGCCAAGCCGGCGGCCAGATGGCCGAAGGCGGCGCGGCCGGCCTGCGCGTCCACCTCGTCGCGGCGGCGCAGGCGGTTCGCCTCGTCCACGGCGGCCAGCCGCAGGTTGGTCGGCGCGACGTCCAGCGCCAGCCGGTGCAGCGCCGCCAGCGCCGGCCAGCAGGCACCCGCCGCCAGCGCCTCGGCCGTGGTGCGGGCGGTCACCATGCGTTCGCCCGATATGCGTTCGCCCGGCGCAGCGTCGCCCGGCAGCGTCATCCAGGTCGCCTTGGTCAGCGGCGGCGCCACGCCGTCGGCCGCTTCCCAGACCTCCTCGGTGTCGAGGAACAGCGGCACCGGGCCGCCGGCCCCCACGCCGGCCGCCAAGTCGGGCGCCAAGTCGGGCCAGACTACCTCGTGCTGGCTGCCCAGCCGCAGGTCGCCCCGCAGCGTGCGTGTTTCGCCGGCCGCGAGTGCCGCGTCCAGGCGCGGGCGCGGAACGATCGGCGCCGCCAGAGCCCGCGACAGCCCGGTCACCCAGCGGTCCAGGCGCGGCGCCAGCGGATCCGCCGCCTCCAGGCCGGCGGCGGCCGTCCGCAGCACGGACAGGTCCAGGCCGACGGCGCGGGTGCCGACGCTGCCCACCGCCAGCACGCCGACCGGGAACAGGGCGGCGTCGGCGTCGAAGCCGAACAGCAGGTCGCCGCCGCGCAGCGTGAAGAGGTATCGGCGCGGGCCGGCGGGCGCGCCGTCCAGCGTCTCCACTAGGAACAGGTCCACCTCGCCGTGCAGGATCACATGCACGCGACCGGGATCGTCGAGCAGCACCGGCGCGTTGCCGGCCAGCACCCGCACGGCGCCGTGCCGGCGCGCCAACGCCTCCAGCGTGGGGATCGCGTCGCTCAGGGGGGCGTCACGCATCGACCAGCGCCCGGTAGGGGCCGCCCACGGCGATCAGCGCCTCGTGCGTGCCGCGCTGCACGACCCGCCCGCGTTCCATGACGATGATCTCGTCGCAGTCGCGGATGGTGCTGAGCCGGTGCGCGATGATCACGCAGGCGCAGCCGCGGCGGCGCAGGTTGCCCATCACCGCCTTCTCGACGACGGGGTCCAGCGCGCTCGTCGCCTCGTCCAGCACCAGCAGGGTCGGGCCGCCGACCAGCGCGCGGGCGATCTCCAGCCGCTGGCGCTGACCGCCGGAGAAGTTGCCGCCACCCTCCGTCACCGGGCCGGCGTAGCCGCCGGGGCGGGCCATGACGCCGTCGTGGATCTCGGCGTCGCGGGCCGCCTGCACGACGAGGTTGTCGGGCATGTCGGGGTCCCACAGGGTGATGTTGTCGCGCACCGTCCCCTCGAACAGCACGATCTCCTGGTCGACCACCGCCAGCGACCGGCGCAGCAGCGGGCGCGGGATCTCCGCCAGCGGCCGGCCGTCCAGGCGGATGTCGCCCGACCACGGCTCCAGGAGGCCGGCGAGCAGCTTGCCCACCGTCGACTTGCCGCTGCCCGACCCGCCGACCAGCGCCACCCGCGCGCCGGGCGGCAGGTCGAGGTCGAAGCCTTCCAGCAGCGGCGCCTCGTTCGGCGTGTAGCCGAAGGTGAGCCCGCGCACGGCGAGCCGTCCGCTCAGCCGCTGCGGCGCCCCCAGCGGGCCGGCCGGCGCCGACGCGGCGACCGCCGGCCGCGCGAACTCCGCCGCCTCGCCGTGGTCGAGCACGTCGTCGAGCTGCTCCATCGGGCCGCGCGCGCCCTGCAGCATCATTGCGGATTGCAGGAGCCGCTGCACCGGCAGCATGAAGTTGGCCTGCAGGCCCTGGAAGGCGATCAGCGTGCCGACGGTCAGCTGGCCGCGCATCACCAGCACCCCGCCCACCGCCAGCACCGCCACCGTCGCCGCCTGGTTGACGGCGTCCGGCAGGACGGCGAAGCGGGCGGCGACGCGGGCGATGGCCTGCTGCTGCGTCTCCAGCAGGGCAAGCTGGCCGCTCCAGCCTTCGAAGAAGGGGCCGTCGGTGCCGTTCGCCTTCAGCGATTCGATCATCTGCAGGCCCTGCATGGTCTTCCCCGCCAGCTTGACGTGGTCCAGCGTGGCCTTCTGGTTCATCTCCTCCAGCCGGCGGCGGGACAGCAGGAACAGCAGCAGGTTGCCCCCCGCGGCCGCGACGACCACCGCCGCCAGCCAGCCGCCGTAGGCCGCCATGGCCGCCGCGAAGACCAGGATGGCGACGCCGTCGACCAGCATGCTTCCCAGCGCCCGCCCCGCGTGGGCGCCGATCTGCGGCGCCAGATCCGTCCGCCCGCCGACCGAGCCGGCGTGGCGCCGCACGAAGAAGCCGTAGGGAAGCCGCAGCAGCCGCCACACGAACCGGCCGCCCGCCAGCAGCGCCACGCGCGTCTCCAGGCGCCGCTCGATCGCCTGCTTCAGCCACAGCAGGCCACCCTGCACCAGCGCCGCCGCCGCCATGGCGCCGAGCAGCCACGCCACCCAGTCCGCCTGCCGGCCGATCAGGTAGTCGTCGATGAAGACGCGGGTGAACCCCGGCATCACCAGGCCGGGCAGCACCAGCCCGACGCCGGCCAGGACGGTGAAGACGAAGCCGGCCCGGGCCCCCTCCAGCCAGCGCGCCAGCCGGCCGAGGACGCGGGGCCGCCGGCCGCCGGGGCGGAAGGCCGGCGTCGGCACGAACGTCATCACCACGCCGGAATAGATGCCCTCGAACTCCGCGATCTGCAGGGTGCGGCGGCCGGCGGCGGGGTCGTTGAGGAAGACGCGGTCGCGCGCGAAGCCCTCCAGCACCAGGAAATGGTTCAGGTTGACGAAGACGATCGCCGGCATCGGCAGGCCGCGCAGCTGCGCCACGTCGTAGCGGTAGCCGGCGGCCTCCATCCCATAGGTGCGGGCGGCGCGCACGATGTTGCCGGCCTTGCTGCCGTCGCGCGACACGCGGCAGGCGGTGCGCAGCTCCTCCAGCGGCACCCACAGGCCGTGTGCCGCCAGCACCATGGCGAGCGAGGCCGCACCGCATTCCGCCGCCTCCATCTGCAGGACGGTCGGCGCGCGGACGCGGCGGCGGGCGGCGGGCTTGGGATCGGGGGGCTTGGGATCGGCCGGCATGGGATCACAGGCCGAAGGCGGCGAGCAGGCGCTCCGCCTGCGGAACGGCCAGCGCGATGACCGGGACGCGGTCGACGACCACGCGGCCCTCGGCCATCGTGCCCCCCTCGATCACGCGGTCGGGGCCGGGGCCGGACGACCAGCGGAAGCCGCTGGGCGATCCCGGATCGGGCGTCAGGCGCACCACCACCTCCATGGGCGGGCCGGCGCGCATCAGCTGTTCCACCAGCGCGCTGTTCTTCAGGGTGCGCATCATGCTCTCGCGCGTCGCGTGGATGGCCGAGACCGCGCCCACCGTGCCGTGGATGAAGCCGTCGCGCTGGACCCGCACGGTGGAGGGGACGACCTGCACCGGCATGCCCGGCCGGATCCGCTTGCCGTCCCCCGGCGAGACGTAGAGGAGCCCGACGAGCGGCGCCGCCGGGCCGCCGTCTCCCGCATCGGGCAGCATGCGCATCACCGGCGCGCCGGAGGCGACGATCTCGCCGACGTTGGCGGTCAGCTCCACCACCACGCCGTCCCACGGCGCCACCACCACCGTGTTGCGGGCAAGGTCGTCGGCCAGCGCGTCGACGTCGCGCGCCGCCGCGGCGATGCGCATGTCGATGTCCAGCACCTCGCGCGCGGCGCGCGTGCGCTGCGCCTCCTCGTCGGTGGTCAGCTGCACGGCGGCGTTCTCCGCCTCGGCCAGCTGGCCCTGCACGTCCTGGAGCTGGGTCTGCGTGGCCAGCACCCGTTCGCGGTTGGCGAAGCCCTTGGCCAGCAGGTCGCGCTGGGCGGCCAGCATCTCCGCCAGCGTGCCCTCGCGGCTGCGCAGGGCGGCGACGCGCGCGGTCAGCGCCCGCCGCCGTTCCTCCGACAGGTGGGCGCGCGCCGCCGCCTCGTCGGCGTGGAAGGCCGCCACCCGCACGCGCTGGTCGCGCAGACCGTCCAGCTCGCGCCGTTTGCCGGCCAAGCGGGTCGCGGTGTCAGGCTGATCGATGCGGGCGACGGTCTGGCCCCGCGCCACCCGGTCGCCGGGCCGGGCCAGCACCTCGGCCAGCCGGCCCCCGGCCGGACCGGCGACGTCCGCCACGCCGCCGGGGGTGAGCAGGATGCCCTGCGCCGACGCCTTGATGGGAGCCGTCGAAATGACGCTCCACCCCAGCGCCAGCACGGCGGTGACGCCCAGGACCGCCAGGGCCGTCCAGGCCATGGAGGAGGTGACCCGCAGCATGCGGTCGAGCTGCTCCGGCCCCGGCGGCCGGAAGACGACCGGCGGGACCGGGGGTGCTGGCGGGGAAAGGTGATCGGGCGTCACGACGAGCCAACCGGAAATGGGCGACCAGGAATGATTCTGCACCGGAGAGTAGCGGATCGCGCTCCGGCGGACTTGGCGTTGCGTCCCTTTTTCCTGGCCGTGCGTCCCACGCCGACGCGGCGGGCGCTCACCAGTAGGGGGTGAAGCCGTCGCCGTTGGAGCGGTCCCGGACCACGGGAATGACCGCGGTGCCGATCTCCATCCCGCGCGGGATGGGGGAGCCGCCGCCGCTGGCCTGATCAAGTTCGCTGTCCGACAGCGCGCCGCGACGGCGCGCGGCGTTGGCGGCCATGTGGGCGGCCAGCCGGGGGCGGTCGACGGCGATTCCCCGCGCCTGCGCGGCGTCGGCCAGGATGGCCGCCGCGGCGTCGGCGCTGGCGGCGGCGTTCACGGCGGCCAGCAGGTCCGGCCTTTCGGCGGTCAGGCGGGCCAGGGCGTCGATGGGAAGGTCGGCGGAGGATTCGGTGGTCATGGTGGGATCGCTCGTGGCTCGGATGGGGGTTTCAGCGGCCCGGATTTCAGCGGCCCGGTTTTCAGTAGCCGGGGAGTGCCGGCGGCGTGAACAGGGCGAGCAGGCCGCCGGCGTCCGTGGCGCCGCCGCCGCCGGTCAGCGCGTCCAGCTCGTCGTCGCCCAGCGCGTGCCGGCACTCCAGCCGGCGGACGGCCTGGGCCGCGTAGCGGCGGATCTCGGCGGCGGAAGTGGGGATGCCGTTCACCGCGCCGATGCGGGTCAGCGCCTCCGCCGCGGCGGGAACGCTCAGCCCGTGCAGGCCGGCCAGCAGGCCGGGCTGTTCGGAGAAGAGGCGGTGGAACTGCCGGACGAGGTCGCCGGGCTGTTCGGCGGTCATGGGGGCTCCGGGGTCTGTCCGGGGGGCTTCGCAGGGGTGGGCGCCGTCACGGCTTCCCCTGCGAGGCCACCCCCTTCAGGAAATCCATGACGGCGTTGTGGGCCGCCGTGGCCGGATCGGCGGGCGGTTCGGGCGTCGGGGGCGCCGTGGGCGTGGTCGTGGCGATCAGGTGCGCCAGGACGGGGTCCGACCATTTGCCGCCGCCGCTCGCCTGGTCCAGGTCCTCGTCGGACAGCTTCCCCTGCGGTTGCGTGCCGGCCGTGGCGAGCCGAGAGGCGTTCGGGTCGGGCGTCCCGGCCGGAAGGCGGGACGGCGTGTCGAAGGGCGGTTTGTCGGTCATGGAACCTCCGGGATGGGGTGTGCGGCGGGTGGTCCGGCCGGGGGCGCGTCGGCGATCATCTGCGCAGGGCGTCGATGGGAAGGGGGGTGGCCATGGTCGCCTCGTCGGTTCGGGCTGGATCGGGTCCGTGAATGCCCGGACGTTACCCCGGACCGCCGGTCCGCACTTGGCCGCCCGTCCCGAAGTTCTGGCTTTGCGTGTCAAAGTGGCGATGCCCATGCCGCCGCGTCCGCGCGTCAACGGCCGCCGAGGGCGCGCAGCCAGAGATCCGGCGTGTCAAGTTCCGGGGCGTCGGCCGTCCCCCGGCGGCCGCCCTGGAGGGGGGCCGGCCCGCCATCGCGGCGCGCGGCGCGCGCTTCGCGCGGGGACAGGCCGAAGCAGCGGCGGAAGGCGCGGCTGAACACCGTCTCGTCGGGGAAGCCCCAGTCGTAGGCGATGTCGCCGATGCGGCGGTGGGCGTGCGCGGGCGAGACGATCTCGGCGTAGCAGTGGAGCAGGCGGCGTTCCCGGATGTACTGCGCCACCCCGCCCATCGGTTCGAACAGGCGGTACAGGTTGGTGCGGGACACGCCGCAGTCGCGCGCGATCGTCTCCGGCGCCAGATCGGGTTCGGTCAGCCGTTCCTCGATGTGGCGCTTGATGGCGATGAGCGACGGGGCGCGGTCGGTCAGGTTCGGGACGGCGTGATCCGGCGCCGGCTGCAGGCACGCGGCGATCACGGCCACCGTGGCGGTCGTCGCCACGGTGGCGTTGTGGCGCGGCCATTGGCGCGCCTGTTCGCTCAGCGACAGCAGGTGGTCGCCCAGCATGCGGCCCTGCGGCGAACGGCCCGGCGCCACGATGCCGTGCAAGGCGTCCACATTGCCGAGCAGGGGCGCCAGCAGCCGGCGCGGCACAACGACGCCCGCCGTGGCGCCCTCCGCTTCCAGGTCGAAAGGCTGCGTCAGGTCGAGCACGCTGACGTCGCCGTCACCGGCGCTCCAGTCCCGCGTGCCGAGCCGCCCGCGCCAGCCGGCGCCGGAGTGCCGCTGGACCAGGCAATGGTCGACGGCGGTGCGGGCGATCGTCATCGGCGAGCGCCGCAGCCGGTGCGGCGCGGCGTCCGTCAACACCAGCAGCATGCGGTCGAAATGGAACCAGCTGGCGGCGCCCTGGAAGTCGGCCAGATAGGCGGGCGCATGGACGGCGATGTCGTAGAGCGGCGCCATGATCCGGCGCCACGTCCAGAAGGCGTCCGCGCCGGGCAGGTCGCCGTTGGGGGACCCGGCGGCGTAGGTGAACTGCGGCAGCGGCCCGGCACCGGCATGGACGGACGGCATGCGCATGCCGAACGGAGCGTTCGGCCTCGCCCGCGTGGTGTCTGTCGTCTCGATCATGTGGGACCTCGCGCCATGGAATGGCCCCACTTTTTTTCAGCCATGGCCGGCGATCAAGCGACGAATGCGATCATTAACCGGCGTTGATGTTTGGATGCGAATCGACCTCCCCCCGCCCCTGCCCGCCGGCTCATGTGGTTGTTGCCGGCGCTGGAAGCTCGTCGGCAATCCGGTGAATTATCCGGGCTGGCGGCCATCCGGCAGGTGCCGGCGGATGGCATCGCGCATCAGCGCCACCAGCGCGTCGCGTTCGGCGCTGATCACCGAACTCAGCCCACCGATGCCCAGCGCCAGCGGCGGCCGGCCGGCCGGGCGCGGCAGGAACACCGAGACCACGCCGGCTCCCTGGGAGATGCGGTCCACCGACAGTGATACGCCGGTGCGCCGGATCTCCCGCAACTCCTCCATCAGCGCCGGCAGCTCGACCGGCACGAACTCCCCCCGGTGCTGCTCGTTCACCGCGGCGACCAGCGCCGGGATCTCCTGGTCGGGGCAGGTGGACAGCAGGAGGTTGCCGAGGCCGGACCCGGCGATGGGCCGCGTCATGCCGGGATGGATGTGCAGGCGCATCGGCTTGGTCGCCGGCACCACGTGGATGTAGCGCACCCACAGGCCGTTCGCGATGGCCAGGATGATCGTCTCCCCCGTCGCCTCCCCCAGCTCGGCCATCAGGCGCGGGATCCGGCCGCCGCTGATCGCCTCGTCGATCCACGAGCCCAGCAGCGTGACGCGCGGGGTCGGCAGGTACAGCCGCGTCTCGGCATCGACGCCGAGATAGCCCAGGCTCACCAGGCTCTGCACCAGGGCCGAGGTGCTGGACTGGGGGAAGTCCAGCGCGCGGGCGATCTCCATCAGCGACGCCGGGCGCTTCACCGTGTCGAAGAACTCCAGGATCTGCAGGATCCGGCCGGCCGATTTGACGACGTTGCTGGTCATGTCCCCCCTCGCTGCCGGTCCGGCAGTGTAGCACGCGCGTGCCGCCCGGCTCCCTGGCCGAATAGCATATCACATATGCGATGCGAGTCATCACATTGACGATGGATCCGGGCCGGGCTTATTGTGTGCTTAGAAAACGAACGATTGGCCACCCCCGGCGCGGGGCAGCGGCCGGAAAGGGAGGAAGGATGAACCGGCAAGGGATGGGATCCGGCCTGGTGAAGGCCGCCGCATCGGGTCTGGGGGCGGGGCTGGCGGCGGGCCTGCTGGCCCTGGCGGCGCTGCCGGCGGCGGCGCAGACGCAGGTGCCGCTGGCCACCTGGGGCGGCGCCAACCACGTGTGCGTGCGCGAGTTCGTGCCGTCCATGGAGCGGGCGCTGAAGGACCTGGAACCCCACACCATCAAGTTCCAGCACTTCCCCGGCGGCCAGCTCGGCCAGGACAAGGACATGCCGATGGCGATCCCGACGGGCCAGGTGAAGTTCGCCTGGATCACCGTCAACGGCTGGTCGGGCATCGTGTCCGACACCAAGGTGATGGACGCCCCGACGGGTCTGACCATGAAGGAGCTGGACACCGTCATCGAGCAGCCGAACGGCCTGTTCTCCGCCCTCAAGAAGCGCTTCGCCGACAAGAACACCACGCTTCTGGCGCTGGCCGACCTGGGGCCGCCGGCCGTGGTGTCGCGCGTGCCGATCCGCACCCCGCAGGACTTCAAGGGCAAGAAGGTTCGCGTCTTCTCCGAAGGACAGGCGGAAGCGGTGAAGGCCTTCGGCGGCGCGCCGGTGACCATCGCCTTCGCCGAGGTCTACACGGCCATGCAGCACGGCACCATCGACGCCGCCATCATCGGCTTCCAGGGCGTCGACAGCCAGAAGATGCACGAGGTGGGCAAGCACGTGCTGGTGGCCGCGTCCTTCCTGGGCACCACCATGATGGGCTGGGCCGCCAACCCGCAGTGGCTGGCGAGCATGCCGGCCAACGACCGCGAGGTCTTCCAGAAGGCGGTGCGCCGCGCCGAGATGGAGAACCGGCAGGCCATCCTGGCGGAGATCGACAGCCTGACCAAGACCTACGAGCAGCGCGGCCTGACCGTCACCTTCCTGCGGCCGGAGATGCCGGAGTACGCGGCCTGGCGCGACGCCACCAAGCCGCTGCTGGACAAGGCCCGCAAGGAGCTGAGCCCGGAGGTCGCCGCCCTCATCGCCCCGCGCAGCTGACGGGTGGGGCATGGTCCCGTACGCCGAAAGGGCGACGCGCGCCGGCCTGCCGGGACGCGTCGTCCGGGTCCTGGACGTCGTCAACGCCGTGGCCGGCAAGGCCGCCTTCGTGGCGCTGTGGGCGCTGACGGCGGTGGTGCTGCTGGACGTAGCCCTGCGCAGCGTCGGCACGCCGACGCTGTGGGGGTCGGAGGTCAGCGTCTACCTGATGCTGGCCCTGGCCTTCCTGGGCGTCGGCCACGCCACGGTGGAGGGCGCCCACTTCCGCGTCACCGTCCTGGTCGAACGGCTGGGGCCGCGGGCGCGCCGCGTCCTGGACCTGCTGTGCGACGCGCTGGCGCTCGCCTTCACCATCGGCTTCACCGTGGGCGCGGCGCGGCTGGCGCTGTTCTACCACCAGCTGGGCTTCCAGACGAACACGATGCTGCACGTGCCGCTGGCGCTGCTCCAGGGGCTGGTGGTGGCCGGCGGGGTGTTCCTGGCGCTCGCCCTGCTCGCCAACCTGCTGCGCGCCGTCCTCGGGCTGGAGGCGCCGAAGCCGCCGTCCGACCTGCCGCCGGCCTGAAGACACGCACCACAAGGAAACGCATATGGATGTCTCCGTCCTCCTGGTGCTGGCCGTCTTCCTGGGCCTCATCATCATCGGCATGCCGGTGTTCATGGCCATGGGCATCGGGGCGCTTCTGGGCAACCTGATGCTGTCGGGCACCGACCGGCTGTTCGAGAACCTGGCGACCGGCGCCTACAACGCGCTGAACAGCTTCGTCCTGCTGGCGGTGCCGCTGTACATCCTGGCCGGCACGCTGCTGGAGGCGACCGGCCTGTCCAACCGCCTGTTCACCTTCGCCGCCACCTGGGTCAGCGGGCTGCGGGGCGGCCTGGGCGTCGCCACCGTCATCGCCTGCTCCATCTTCGCGGCCATCAGCGGATCCAGCGTGGCGACGGCGGCGACCATCGGGCTGGTGGCGCTGCCGGCGCTGACCAGCCACGGCTACCCCACCCACCGCTCCGGCGCGCTGATCGCGGCGGGCGGCACGCTGGGCATCCTCATCCCGCCGTCCATCGGGCTGCTGCTGTACGGCCTGCTGACCGACCAGTCGGTGGGGGCGCTGTTCGTGGCGGGCGTGCTGCCGGGGCTGTTGCTGGCCTTCCTGATGGCGGCCTACACCTCGGTCGCCACGCCGCGGGAATCCGCGGGCGACCCGGTGACCTGGGCCGACCGCCTGCGCGCGGTGCGCGAGGCCGGGCCCATCCTGGCGCTGCCGGTCATCATCTTCGCCGGCATCTACACCGGCATCGCCACGCCGACGGAGGTGGCGGCGGTGGCCGTGCTGTACATCGCCCTGGTCGGGCTGGCGCACGGCCGCCTGGGCTGGGCGGAGGTGCTGAAGGCGGGCAAGAGTGCGGTCAGCGGATCGGTGATGATCTTCATGCTGGTCGCCTTCGGCTCGCTGCTGACGCAGTTCTTCACGCTGACCGGCGTGCCGCAGGCGCTGACCCAGGCCATCGCCGGGTCGGGGCTGGGGCACTTCGCCATCATCACGATGATGGTGGTGTTCTACCTGATCCTCGGCATGTTCCTGGAGGCGCTGTCGATGATGCTGGTGACGGTGCCGATCCTGTTCCCGGTGGCGCAGAGCCTGGGCATCCACCCGCTGGCCTTCGGCATCTTCGTGGTCCTGGCGGTGGAGGTGGCGCAGATCACCCCGCCGGTCGGCATCAACCTGTTCACCGTGGCCGGCATCGGCCGCATCCCCTTCGACCGGCTGTCGCGGTCGGTCGTGCCCTACGTCCTGATCATGGTCGTCATGATGTACCTGGTGCTCTACGCCCAGGGCCTGTCGACCTGGCTGCCGGCAACCATGAGCTATGGTGTCTGAGATGACCGAGGATTTCGCCACGGCCCTGTGGCGCCCCTACGTCGACCCGGCCTTCGTCGCGCGCCTGCGCGCTTATGTGGCGGAGCACGTCACCCCGCACGGCGACGCCATCGACCGCGCCGACATCTACCCCGTGGAGATCGTCAAGGGCCTGTCGGCGGCCGGCTACAACACGCTGACCCTCGACCCGCGCTGGGGCGGCGGAGGGCTGAGCTACGGCCACGCCGTCGCCGCGTTCGAGGAGGTGTCGGTGGGCAGTGCGGCCGTCGGCATCTCGATGATCACCATCCTGCAGGCGCAGACGATGATCGCCCTGTTCGGCGCCGACACGCTGAAGGAACGCTACCTGCCGCGCTTCCGGCAGGGGCTGCTGTGCTCCTACGCGCTGACGGAGGCCGGGCACGGCAGCGACATCCGCACGCTGGACACCAAGGCGCGGCGCGACGGCGACGAATGGGTGGTGACGGGGGAGAAGCACTTCATCACCTCCGGTGCCGCGGCCGAGTTCTTCATCATCCTGGCGGAGACGGACGTCGGCGTGTCGGTCTTCGCCGTGCCGCGCGACGTGCCGAACCTGACGGCGTACGAGGGGCGCAACTCCGCCACCTTCGGCCTGCGCAACGGGCCGCACATGAACATCCGCCTGGACGGGGTGCGCCTGCCGCTCGACCACCTGATCGGCACGGAGGGCAAGGGCGTGCGGCAGGCGGTGACGGTGCTCGACCACTCCCGCACGGTGGCCGGGGCCATCAGCCTGGGCGTGGCGCGCGCGGCGTACGAGGGGGCGCTGGCCTTCGCCCGCGACCGCGTCGCCTTCGACCAGACGGTCCTCGAATTCCAGGGCATCCAGTGGTACCTGGCCGACATGCTGACGGAAATCGACGCGGCCCGCCTGCTGTGCTACCGCGCCGCCGACGCGCTCGACCGGCACGAGGACATCGCGCGCTATTCCAGCGAGGCCAAGCTGAAGGCCTGTGCCGTGGGGACCGAGGTGGCGTCGCGCGCCGTGCAGATCTGCGGCGCCTACGGCACCATGGAGAACGCGCCCTTCGGCCGCTACCTGCGCGACGCCAAGGCGTACGAAATCGCCGGCGGCTCGGCCGAGGTGCTGAAGAACACCATCGGCAAGTACCTGACGCGCACCGTCGCCCCGCGCCCCCGGCCGGCCGGGGGCGGCGCATGAACATCCTCGCCCGCCTGATCGACGGCGCCGCGCGCCACGGGGACCGGCCCTTCGTGCTGAGCGACGAGGGCACCATGACCTGGGGCGCGATGGCGGAGCGCACGTTGCGCCTGTCGTCGGCGCTGGCGGCGCGCGGCGTCGGGCCGGGCAGCCACGTGGCGCTGATGTGCTCCAACCGGCCGGCATTCCTGGTGGCGTGGTTCGCCATCGCCAACCGCGGCGCGGTGACGGTGCCGGTCAACACCGGCCTCGTCGGCGAGGGGCTGCGCTACACCCTGCGGCAGAGCGATTCCACGGCGCTGGTCATCGAGGACGCGATTTTGGAAGAGAAGCGCGCCGACCTGGGCGAGCTTCTGGACGGGCTGAGCGTGCTGTCCTTCACCGGCGAGGACGGCCTGGACGCGCACGCCGCCGGCTTCGCGCCCGACGCCCCCTTCGCCGGCGATGGGACGGAGGACTGCACGATCATCTACACCTCCGGCACCACCGGGCTGCCCAAGGGGGTGCTGAACAGCCATCGCGCCTATCTGGCCTGCGGCCGGGCGACGGTGGAGATGCTGGGCCTGGGGCCGGACGACCGCATCATGGTCTTCCTGCCGCTGTTCCACACCAACCCGCAGATGTACGCGGTGATGTCGGTGCTGGAAACCGGGGCGGCGCTGGTGCTGCGCCCGCGCTTCTCGGTCAGCACCTTCTTCGACGACGCGCGGCGCTTCGGCGCCACCGGCTTCACCTACGTCGGCACGGTGCTGGCGATGCTGACGGCGCGGCTGCGCGACCCCGACCGCGACCACCGCCTGCGCTTCTGCGTCGGCGGCGGCGCCCCGGCCGAGGTCTGGCGCCTCGTCGAGGACCGCTACGGCATCACCGTGCACGAGCTGTACGGCATGACCGAGATCGGCGGCTGGGTCACCGGCAACACGGTGGCGCGGTCGCGCTTCGGCACCTGCGGGGCGGCGCGCGCCGACATGGAGGTGCGGGTGTTCGACGCGCACGACCGCCCCGTGCCGCCGGGCGTGCGTGGCGAGATCGTCGTGCGCCCGCGCGAGCCGTTCGTCATCCTGTCCGGCTATTACAGGAACCCGGAGGCGACGCTGGCGGCCAGCCGGAACCTGTGGTTCCACACCGGCGACAGCGGGTCCTTCGACACCGACGGCTTTCTCGCCTTCCACGGCCGGCTGAAGGAGATCATCCGCCGCGGCGGCGAGAACATCTCCCCCGTGGCGGTGGAGGTGGCGCTGCTCGACCATCCGGACGTGGAGGACGCCGCGGTGGTCGGCGTCCCCGATCCCATCTTCGGGGAGGAGGTGAAGGCCGTCCTCGTCGCCCGCCGGCCGATCGAACCGGCCGCGGTGCCCGCCTTCCTGCGCGGCCGGCTGCCGGACTTCATGCTGCCGCGCTACGTGCAGTTCGTCGACCGCATCCCCAAGACCGAGACGCAGAAGATCCAGCGCCACCTGCTCCAGCGCCTGGAGGACGGCGTGGTGGACCTGCGGCCCGGCGGGAGGGATCAATGACGTGGGCGGGAAGCGGGCCGCTTCGCCGGGCTTCGGTTAAACACGAAGCAACAAAGGCTACCAAGAGTCACAAAGAAAGCCGCAGCAAGGCGGGGTATCTGCGGTCCGGCGGACGCTTCTTCGTGACTCTTCGTGAGTCTTTGTTGCTTCGTGTTTCAAAAGCCTCCGCACTGCCGGCGCTTCTCCTTTTCGTGCACGGAGATTTCCAATGCCCACCAGCACACGCGGCCTGAACGTCTCGGTCACCGACCTCGTGCCGCCCTGGCGCACGCGCGGGCGGCCGGTGGTCTTCCACCACGGCATCGGCACCAGCATGGACATCTGGGCCGACTGGCTGCCGGTGATCGCCCCGCACCACGCCTGCGTGCGCTTCGACGTGCGCGGCTTCGGCGCCTCCCCCGTCCCGCCGGAGGACGCGGCGTGGTCGATGGACGGCCTCGTCGACGACCTGTTCGACGTGGCGGAGGCCGCCGGCCCCGGCCCGGTGCATCTGGTGGGCGAGTCCATGGGCGGCACCGTCGTGCTGGCCGCGGCGCTGCGCCGGCCGGAGCGGGTGGCGACGGTCACCGTCAGCAACGCCTCCTTCACCGGTGGCGGCATCGGCCAGCTGGGCGGCTGGCGCGACCTGTTCGCCACGGGCGGCGTGGCGGGCTGGAGCGCGCGGATGAACGAATGGCGCTTCGCCCCCGGCGCCCTCGACCCCGCCCGGGCCGCGTGGTTCGGCGCCGAGCAGGAGCGCACGAAGCCGCACGTGGCGCTGGGCCTGGGCGACCTGCTGGCCGGCACCGACCTGACGGACGCCTTGCCGTCGCTGGCCCGGCCGCTGCTGGTCCTGTCGCCGGATTCCAGCCCCTTCGTGCCGGTGCGCCTCGCGGCCGAACTGAGGGAGCGGGCACCGGACGCCGAGCTGCGCGTCTTCCCCGGCGTGCGCCACGGCCTGCCCTTCTCCCACGCCGGGGAGTGCGCCCGCACCCTCCTCGACTTCCTGCAGCGGCGCGAGCCATGACCGATGCCATCCCCTTGCCTCCCGGGGCCGTGGACGCGCACGCCCACGTCTTCGGCCCGATGGACCGCTACCCCGCGGTGCCCGAGCGCAACTACGACCCGCCGCCCATGCCGCTGGAGCGGCACCTGCGGCTGCGCGCGCACCTCGGCACGGCGCGCACCGTGCTGGTGCAGCCCAGCGTCTACGGCACCGACAACCGCGCCATGCTGGACGCCATGGCCGAGGGCGGCGACAGCTTCCGCGGCGTCGCCGTGATCGACGGCAGTGAGCCCGACGCCGACCTCGCCGCGATGCACGCGGCGGGCGTGCGCGGCGTGCGCATCAACCTGCTGTTCCGCGGCGGCGTGCCGCTGACGGCAGCCCAACGCATCGCCGAGCGCGTGGCGCCGCTCGGCTGGCACATGCAGTTCCTGGTCGACGTCTCCGCCACCGAGGGCTTCGCGGCGCTGGTCGAGCGGCTGCCGGTGGAAGCGGTGGTCGACCACATGGGCCACGTCCCCGTCACCCGCGGGCCGGACGATCCCGGCTTCCGCGCCCTGACGGGCCTGCTGCGCGAGGGGCGGTGCTGGGTCAAGCTTTCGGGCAGCTACCGCATGTCGCGCCGGACGGCGGCCCCCTTCGGCGACGTCCGCGCCTACGTCGACGCGCTGCTGGACGCCAACCCGGACCGGCTGGTCTGGGGCAGCGACTGGCCGCACGTCGGCATCCCCTTCCCGGCCCCCACGCCCGAACAGCTGCGGGCGGAGCTGCTGGACTGGCTTCCCGACGCCGGGCTGCGGCAGCGCATCCTGGCCGACAACCCCGAACGCCTGTACGACTGGAGAGAAGCACCGTGAGCGACGCCACGAATGACGGCATGAAGACCATCGGCATCGGCTTCCATTTCGAGGACCTGCCGGTCGGCACCCGCTTCAAGACGCTGGGCCGCACCATCACCGAGGCCGACCTCGTCGCCTTCGTGAACCTGAGCTGGCTGACGGAGGAGCTGTTCACCAACGCCGACCAGCGCGGCGGCATGGCGATCCGCGGCCGCGTCGTGCCGGGCGCCCTGGTCTATTCCTGCGCCGAGGGGCTGCTGACGCCCAGCATGCAGGACACCGGGCTGGCCTTCCTGCACGCCGAGTTGAACGTCAAGGGCCCGACCTTCGTCGGCGACACCATCCACGTGGAATGCGAGGTGATCGAGGCGCGCCCCACCTCCAAGCCCGGCCGCGGGCTGGTGCGCACCAGCAACCGCGTCGTCAACCAGCGCGGCGAGACCGTGCTGGCCTACAACCCGCTGCGCATGCTCAAGGGCCGCGCCGGCGGGTGACCGGCGTGCTCGAACGGGCAGTTGAGGGTCGAGCCGGCCCAGCTTGTGGCTGCCGGGAATGAAGTACTGGCAGCCGCCGATCTCGGTCGCCTCGTCCAGCATCGGCAAGGAGGTGGTCATGTCCGGGCGCGGCACGCCGTCCGTCCGCCAGTAGCCGTAATCCTGGTGCCACTGCCAGATGGCGCCGTCGATGGCATCCTTCAGGTTGCATTTGGTGTGATAGACGTAGACCGGCTCGTCCTTCAGGACTTGGCGGGCTGTTCAACACTGGACGCTCGGATGAACCAGCGTTCGCTTCCGTTGACGGTTCACCTCACCCAGGGTCCCGCAGCGCTCCCCCGGACACGCTTTTCGCCTGCCACATGGACCGATAGGCCTGCTCCAGAGTGCGGGCGAACGCCGGAGCATCGCACAACGGCGACCCCCGAAGCGTCGAGCGCAGGTTCGAGCGCAGGTCCGCAAGACCAGCCGCGTCATCCACCAATGCCGCCGCCTTGGCGATATAGTCCGCAGGGCTGTCGGCCACGAGCCGGTCGGCCAAGCCAACCGTCTCCAGAAAGCTGTCACCGATCCGGCCGGCCCACCGGTCACCACGCAGCGTCACGACCGGCACCCCCATCCACAGGCTCTCCGCCGTCGTCGTTCCGCCACCGAACGGCATCGGGTCGAATGCGACATCGATACGGCTGTACGCGGACAGATACTCCGAACGGGACGACTCCCCTTCCATTCGCAGACGGTTCGCGCCGACACCGTGGGCGGCGAACCGGTCCAGCAGAGCCTGACGCACGCCCGCATCACCGAATTGCCGGGCCTTCAGCAGCAGGCGCGACTGCGGCAGCGCCTTCAGCGCCTGCGCCCAAAGCGCCACGGTCGCGGGGCTGATCTTGGCCCGGTTGTTGAAGCACCCAAAGGTGAAGCAACCCGTGGTGAACAGCGGCGGCGGTCCGACGGGCACGTCCTCCGTGGGCGGCGTGAAGCACAGATAGCTGCCCGGCAAGCGCCAAACGGACTCCGTGAAAAACCGCTCTTCTCCTGGAGGAACCACATGACGGTCGGCCAGGATCCAGTCGATGCTCCGCAGACCGGTCGTGCCGAAATAGCCAAGCCAGGTGACCTGCACCGGAGCCAGGCGCCGGGCGAACAACGTCAAGCGGTTACCGGCCGTGTGGCCGGACAGGTCGACCAGCACGTCGATCCCGTCCCGCCGGACAAGCTCTTCCACCGCGTCGTCACCGACGCCGACGATCTCGTGCCAGCCATCCGCCAGGGCGCGCAGCCTGTCGGTCAGTCCGTCGCATCGGCTGTTGTTGGCGTAGCCGACGACCTCGACCCGGGACCGGTCGTGCGCGGCAAGGACGTTTTCCAGAAAGTAGCCCACGGGATGGCTGTTGAAGTCTCCCGACACATAGCCGACCCGCAGCGGCCGCTCGGGCGCGCGGGGAGCGGCATGAAGGTCAGGTTCCGCCGGCCGGCCATGGCGGGCCGCCCAGTCGCACGCGGCGCTCAGGAAGTCGGCGTTTCCGCACTCCATGGCGTAATGCTGAGCCATGAGGAGGTTGCTGTGGGCGGCCGCATAGGTGGGACGGTGGGTCAGGGCCATGCGGTACGCGGCGAAGGCCTCGCCCGGCAGGCCCTGCTCCTTGAACGCGTTGCCCAGGTTCGACCAGGCTTCGGGAAAATCGGGCCGGAAGCGGAGGGCGACGCGGAACGACGCGGCGGCTTGGCTCAAAAGGCCCTTGGCCTGGAGCGCGTGACCGAGGTTGCTGTGTGCCTCGGCATGGTCCGGCTTGTGCTGGATCGCGGCGCAGAACGATGCGATGGCCAGTTCCAGTTCGCCGACATCCTGCAGGATGGCGCCGAGATTGGAATGCGCCTCGGCGAAATCGGGCCGGATGGCGACGGCGCGGCGGTAAGCGGCGATGGACTCGGTCGGTCGCCGCAGGATCTGGAACAGATTCCCAAGACAGAACTCGGCGTCGGCATGGTCCGGGTTCAGGCGAACACTGGCACGGAAGGCTTCCACGGCGTCGTCGAACCGGGACCGCGCCATCAGCGAAACAGCAAGATTGTAGTGGAACTCGGGAGCCTCGGCGATGGCGAGCGCAACCCGGATGAAGGCTTCGCAGGCCTTGTGATCGCCCTTCTCCGCGTGCAGCACGCCGAGAAGGTGCCAGGCGTTGCCGTCGGCCGGATCCTGCACCAGCAGACGGCGATACAGCGCTTCGGCTTCCGCCCAGCGTCCCGCCTCATGGCGACTCAGCGCGTCGGCCAGTGTCGGCCCGGAGGACGTCGAATCCATCATGGACGGCGTGGCCCTAGCCGCTGCTCCCTACGACGAGAATATCGTTGGCGCTCAATGTCCGCACGTTCAGCGTGGCGATGGCCACCGCCGCCCCGGCGCCCACGCCGTCGGCGTCGAAGGACAGCACGCCGGTGCGCGTGCTGAACACGAACTGGGCACCCGTGGTGGCCGGGTTGTCCAAGGCGAAGTGCCGCGCCGACAATGCACCCGCCTGGATGTCGCCGAAGTTCGGGCCGGCCACGGCGATCTTGTCCACGCCGGCTTCGAAGTCGGCGACCATGTCGCCGCCCTCTTCGGCGGCGCCGATGCGGAACACGTCGGCCCCCTGCCCGCCGTACAGCGTGTCCGCACCCAGGTTGCCGGCCAGCAGGTCGTTGCCCTGGCCGCCCCACAGAACGTCGTCGCTCTGTCCGCCGAACAGCGTGTCGTCGCCGAGCTGGCCGTACAGCACGTCGTCGGCCCGGTTGCCGTACAGCACGTCGCCATCCTGGCCGCCGAACACCGTGTCGCGGTCCTGGCCGCCGAAGATGGTGTCGGCGCCCTGGTTGCCGTAGACGAAGTCGTCCTGCTGGTTGCCGTACAGCACGTCGTTGCCGATGCCGCCGGTCACCGTGTCGGCCCCTTCGTCGCCCCACAGCTGGTCGTCGCCGCCTTCGGAGCCCACGAAGTCGTTGCCGCCGCCGCCGCGCAGCGTGTCGTCGTCCGCGCCCAGCACGATGATCTGGCTGCCGCTGTCGCCGACCACCATCTGGCTGCCCTCGCCGCCGCTGACCCGGACGTCGCCGACGATGGCCGCGAACTCGACGTTCTGCAGCTGGAGAACGGTGCCCTTGGGCAGGTTGCGCACGTCGATGACGATGGCCTGCTGCTGCGTGCTCCCTGCGGCCGGGGCGGTGCCGGTGATGACGATGGGCGCCGCCGGCGGGGCCGCCGGGTCGGCGACCACCGGGATGATGGTGCGCACCGTCAGGTTGGTGGCGGGCGGCAGCACGTCCAGGAAGGTCTGCCCGACGCTGGTCATCCTGGCCTTGTCGTCGGGCTGGCTTTCGGTGCGGTTCCGGATGGCGCGGATCAACCCGTCCAGGCCCGTTCCGGCGCCCGTGGCCGCCGTTGTCGAGGTTTCCACCTGCAGGCCGACGCCGACGGGCAAGCTGGCTTCCAGCAAGGACTGGCCGGAGGCGGTGTCCTTGACCAGCGGGATGTCGGCGTTGCTGGTCTTGGCGTTCTCCTCCAGGCGCGTGGCCGTGACGATGGGCACATCGAGCGTCTGCGTCACCGAGCCATCGGACGTGACCTGGGTGGTCTCCCGAATCACGACGCCGTCGACGGTCTCGGTCTTGGTGGTGGTCTGCGCCACGGCCGGCGGGGGCGGATCGTCCTGCGGTGGCGGGGGTGCGCTTGCGGTGGTGAAGTTGTAGGAGGTGCCGCCGCTCAGGCCGTCGTAAATATTCCCCGCCAGGTCGGTGACCGCCCCCGAAGCGATCTCCAGGTAGTACGAGGTCGAGTAGTCCAGCGTGATGGCCGGGTTCAGGGTGATCTGGCTGCCGGACACGGTGACCCGCGCGTCGGAGATGGCGAAGGTCTCCACCGCCGTGCTCACGCCGGTCTTGTACAGCGTCACGTTGCCGCTGCCCGATTGCACCGGCTCCGAGAACGTCAGCACAAGGTTCTGCGTGATGCCCACCCCCGTGGCGTCGTCGGCCGGGTTGGCGGAGAGCAGCGCCGGCTTGTTGGCGTCGATGGCGTCGGCGGACTGGCTGATGGCGGTGGTGTAGGCGATGTTGGAGTTGTTGGCGCTGTCGGTCAGCACGAGGTTGACCGGGATGTCGGCGCCTGCCGCCACGTCGGTGCCGCCGGCGGTGACCGTGAATGTGGCGGTGTAGCTGGTGTCGCTGACCTTGCTGAGATTGCCCAGCGCGAACCCGCCGATGCTGCCGCTGCCCAGCGTGTAGGTGTCGTTGTCCGACGCCACGCTGATGGTGGCGGTGACCACGTCGCCGATCTTCGCCGCACTGTCCGGGATCGAAACCCCGGTGATGGACGGGGGCGTCGCGTCGAGGGCCTGCGTGCGCGTGGAGGTCGCGGTCTGCGTGGAACTGCCGTTGCTGTCGTTGGCGGTGACCACGACACGAAGGTACTTCGACGCTTCGGACGCGGTCAGGGTGTAGCTGCTGTTGGTGGCCCCGCTGATCGCCGTCTCGTTGGTGCCGCTGGAGCTGTCGGCCCGGTACCACTGGTAGGTGTAGCTCAGCGTGTCGCCGTCGGCGTCGCTCCAGGTGCCGTTGGTCGTGCTCAGCGCGTTGCCCACCGTCGCCGTGCCCGACACGCTGGGCACCGCGCTGTTGGCCGGCGCCGAGTTGGTGATCGCCGTGTAGGTCGAGGCGGTGGTCGGCGTATGGCTGTTGCCGTCGTTGGCGGTGACCACAACGCGCAGGTACTTGTGGGCGTCGGCTGTGGTCAGCGTGTAGGTGGCCGCCGTGGCCCCGCTGATCGATGCGGCGTTGGTGCCGTTGGTGTCGTCGGCCCGGTACCACTGGTAGGTGTAGCTCAGCGAGTCGCCATCGGCGTCGCTCCAGGTGCCGTTGGCCGCGCTCAGCGCGTTGCCCACGGTGGCCGTGCCGCTGACCGATGGCACCACGCTGTTGGTCGGCGCCGCGTTGCTGGGGGCCGCAACCACGGTGCGCGTGGTGCTGGAGGTCTGCGTGCCCCCCTTGCTGTCGCTGGCGGTGACCTCCACGCGGATGTACTTGGCCAGATCGCCGGCGACCAGCGTGTAGCTGCTGGTCGTCGCGCCGGTGATGGTGGCCTCGCCGGTGCCCGCGCTGTCGCTGGCCCGGTACCACTGGTAAGTGTAAGTAAGCGTGTCGCCGTCGGCATCGCTCCAGGTGCCGGTGGTCGTGCTCAGCGCGTTGCCCACCGTCGCCGTGCCCGACACGCTGGGCAACGCGCTGTTGGCCGGCGTGCTGTTGGTGATCGCCGTATAGGTCGAGGCCGCCGTCTGCGTGCCGCCGCGGCCGTCGTTCGCCCTCACCACGACGCGCAGGTACTTGTGCGCGTCGGCCGTGGTCAGCGTGTAGCTGCTCGTCGTGGCGCCGGTGATGGCCGCGGCGTTGGTGCCGTTGGTGTCCTCCGCCCGGTACCACTGGTAGGTGTAGGCCTGGCTGTCGCCGTCGGCGTCGCTCCAGGTGCCGGTGGTCGCGATCAGCGCGTTGCCGACGCTCGCCGTGCCCACCACGCTGGGTACCGCGCTGTTGACCGGCGTGCTGTTGGCGATGGCCGTGTAGAATGACGAGGCCGTCTGCGTGCCTCCGTTGCCGTCGTTGGCGGTCACCACGACGCGCAGGTACTTGTGCGCATCCGCCGTGGTCAGCGTGTAGCTGCTCGTCGTGGCCCCGGAGATCAACGTGGCGTCGGTGCCGTTGGTGTCCTCCGCCCGGTACCACTTGTAGGTATAGCTCAGCGGGTCGCCGTCGGCGTCGCTCCAGGTGCCGGTGGTCGCGGTCAGGGCGTTGCCCACGGTGGCCGTACCGCTGACCGACGGCCCCGCGCTGTTGGTCGGCACCGCGTTGCCGGGGGCCGCACCCTTCACGCCGACCTTGGCCGGCGACGTCGTGAGGTTGGGCGTGCTGTTGGAGGCTTCGGCGACAAAATAGACGTCGTACCTCGTTCCAGCGGTCAGCCCGGTGACGGTCGGAATGCTGCTGGCGTATGGGGTGGCGCCGACGGCGAAACTGCCGGACTTGAGCGCCGCCCCGCCACCCGACGCCGTGCCGGCCTTAACCTCCGCCGCGGTCGGCGCGGCGGCACCGTCGGACACCATCACGTAGCGGATGGTGCCGGACCCGTTCAGGCTGGCCGGCAGGCCGAAGCCGCCGATGGCGGGACGGGACGCGGACCGGAGCGCGGCCTCCGCGGAGCCGGCGACACCATGCCCGCGACCGGAGGGCAAGCCGTCGTTTGCCAGGATGGCCTCATCCCCACGCCGAGCCGAGATGGTGCGCCCCTCCGCGTCAAGGTCCGCCATCCCCTACCCCCTTGGATTTCCACAATGTGCCCGGATTGCCAAACAACGGCATGCGACGCAAGCAATGAATTGTTGCGAATTTGAACGGATGCCGCAGCTTTTAGCTGTGGTATTCGCCCGCCGCGTCCGGCGCAGCGGCGGGCACCCGCCATTCGACAGCCGCCATTCGACAGCCGGTGTGCAAAGACGCACATCACGGGGCCACCGCCCCGGGGCTTAGCCTTGGCCCATGTTCCCATGAAGCGAGGGTCGAGCGATGAAACGATGGTTGTTCCAGATGGCCGTGGCGGCGGTCGCCGTGCTGGCGTGGAGCGGTGCGGCGAGCGCGGCCGACAAGGTCGGCGTCGTCCTGATGCACGGCAAGAAGGGCACGGCCGAGCACGTGCAGACGCTGGCGACCGACCTGATCGGCGCCGGCTACCTGGTGCTGACGCCCGACATGCCGTGGTCGCAATCCCGCGCCTACGAGCGCACGCTGGAGGAGGCGCATACGGAGATCGACGCCTGGGTCGCCGACCTGCGCGCCGACGGCGCCACCCGCATCGTGGTGGCCGGCCACAGCATGGGCGCCAACATGGCGATGGGCTACGCCGCCACCCATTCCGGCGTCGACGCGGTGCTCGCCCTCGGCCCCGGCCAGGCGGCCGACACCCCCAACTTCCGCAGCCGGGTGAAGGACAGCGTGACGCTGGCCCGCACCATGGTCGCCACCGGCCGCGGCGACGCCGCGGCGGCCTTCGAGGACCTGCACCTGGGCAAGCTGAGCACCGTCACCGCCACGGCGCGGGTCTACGCCAGCTACTTCGATCCCGAGGGGCTGGCGGCGATCGCGTCGGTGACGCCGCGCATCGGCGTGCCGGTGCTGTGGACCGTGGGCACGGCCGACAGGAACCTGATGGATCTCGGCCGCGCCTACGCCTTCGACCGGCTGCCGGCGAACCGGCACAACGTCTACGCCGAGGTGACGTCCGACCACATGGGCACGCCCGACGCCTCGCGCGCGGTGGTGCTGGGATGGCTGCGGCAGGTCTTCGGCGAGCCCGGCCAGGGGTCGTGAGGCGGCGCGGTTTACAGCCCGCGGGGGCGCCGCCTAGACTGGACCGGGGTGTGCGCACCCGCACAGGCCGGGGCACGTGCAGGGCATGGACTGGGAAAACGTGAAGTTCTTCCTGGCGGTCGCCAGGGAGGGCACGCTGGCCGGGGCGGGCCGGGCGCTGGCGGTGAAGCACTCGACCGTGCTTCGCCGCATCGCCGCGTTGGAGGACGGCATCGGCATCCGCCTGTTCGAGCGGCACCCGACCGGCTACGTGCTGACCGCCGCCGGGCGCGAGATGCTGGACGGCGCCAAACGCATCGAGGAGGAGATGGCCGGCGTGGAGCGCCGCCTGTCGGGCCGCGACCGGCGGCTGAACGGGCATGTGCGCCTCGCCACGCTGCCGGTGCTGGCGCCCTGGGTGTGCGAGGCGCTGGCCGGATTCCGCGCGCTGCATCCGGGCATCACCGTGGAGGTGGACGTCTCGGCCGAGGTGCTCAGCCTGCCCCGGCACGAGGCGGACGTGGCGCTGCGCGTCACCGCCAAGCCGCCGGACAGCCTCGTGGGCCGGCGCATCGCCACGCTGGCGCACGGCGTCTACGCCGCGCTGTCGCACCCGGCGGCGTCGGCGGCGGCACCCGACCTCATGGCGCAGGACTGGGTGAGCCACGGCGACAGCCGCGCCGACACGCCGCAGGCGCAGTGGGTGCGCGCCAACGTGCCGGAGGAGCGCATCGTGCTGCGCAGCAATTCCACCGGCCTGCTGGTCAGCGCGGTGCGCGCCGGCATCGGGCTGGGCATGCTGCCGTGCTACCTTGGCGACGGCGACCCGGCGCTGCGCCGGCTTCGGCTGATCCGCGGGCTGGGCTACGAGATGTGGCTGCTCACCCACCGCGACCTGCGGCAGACGCCCCGCGTGCGGGCGCTGATGGACTTCATGGCGAAGAAACTGGCGCAGCACCGCGCCCTGATCGAAGGCCGGGTGGCCGACGCGCCGGAGTGATGCGCCCTGTGCGCCCCCCCTGTGCAGGTGCGCACAGCCGGCGTGCCGGGTTGGTGTCTCGGCCGCCGCGCGGCGGCGAGGCAGGATGGGGGCGTTCCGTCGACCATCCCGCACGAGCCTCCATGTCCATCGCCCTTTCCCAGCTGCGGCGTGCCCCGCTGCTCGCGGCATCCGCGCTGGCCGCCGCCGGCCTGTTCGTCGTCCTCCGTCCGCCGCTGGAGATGCCGGCGGAGGATGCGCGCGTGCTCGCCCTGGCGCTGGCGGCCATCGCCGGCTGGGCCACCGGCGTGCTGCCGGGACACGTGGTGGCGCTGGGCTTCTTCGCGCTGGCGACGCTGACTGGTGCTGCGCCGGCCGCGGTGGTGTTCTCCGGCTTCCAGTCCTCGGCCTACTGGCTGATCTTCGGCGGCCTCGTGCTGGGCGTGGCGGTGCGGCGCAGCGGCCTGGGGCCGGTGCTGGCGGCACGGCTGACGGCGCTGTTCGGCGCCACCTACGCCGGCACCATCGCCGGCATGGTGGGGCTGGGCGTGGCGCTCAGCTTCGTCATGCCGTCGGCGCTGGGGCGCACCACCTTCCTGATGCCGATCGCCGCCGCCGTGGCCGACCGGTTGGGCTTCGCCGAGCGCAGCGCCGGGCGCACCGGGATCGTGCTGGCCGCCGCCTTCGGCACCCAGGCGCCGAGCTTCGCCATCCTGCCGGCCAACGTGCCCAACGCGGTGCTGGCGGCCAGCGCCGAGGCGCTGTTCGGCCAAGGCTTCAGCTATGGCGCCTACCTGCTGCTGCACTTTCCGGTCCTGGGCTTTCTGAAGGCCGTGGCGATCGTCCTCATCCTCGCCCGGCTGTTCCGCGACACGGTTCCGGCCACCCTCCTGGCACCCGCCGCCGGCCCGCTGACGCCGGAGCAGCGGCGCGTCGCGCTGGTGCTGGCGGTGGCTCTGGCGCTGTGGGCGAGCGATTCCCTGCACCACCTGCCGCCGGCCTGGATCGGGCTGGCGGCGGCCGTCGCCTGCTTCCTGCCGCCCTGGCGTCTGGTGCCGCCGGCCGCCATCGACAGCGAGATGAGCCACGGTGCGCTGCTGCACGTCGCGGGCCTGATCGGGCTGGGCGCGGTGGTCGCCGCGTCGGGGCTGGGCGCCCGGCTGGCGGGCGGCGCGCTCGCCCTGCTGCCGCTCGACCCGGCGGCGCCTCTCGCCAACGTGGCGATCCTGGCGGGGCTGACCATGACGGTGGCGCTGCTGACCACGCTGCCCGGCGCGCCGGCCGTGCTGACGCCCCTGTCCCCCGACCTCGCCGCGGCGAGCGGACTGCCGGTGGAGGCGGTGCTGATGGCGCAGGTCCTGGGCTTCTCGACCGTGCTGCTGCCCTACCAGGCGCCGCCGCTGGTCGTCGCGCTCCACATGGCGAAGCCGCCGGCCGGCGCGCTCCTGCGCTTCTGGGCGGCGCTGACGGGCACCACGCTGCTCGTCCTGTTGCCGCTGGACCTCCTCTGGTGGCGCCTGCTGGGCGTTGCCTGAACCTGTCCCCCTCCCAACCGCAAGAAGGAGTTTGCGTATGAGCAAGAACTGGCCCGAGCGTCTGGCCGAACTGAAGGGCGCCGTCGCCACGCTGCGCGCCGGCCATCCCGAGGTGATGAAGACCTTCGGCGCGCTGTCCGCCGCGGCGATCGAGTCCGGCGCGCTCGACAGCCGCACCAAGGAACTGATCGCCCTGGCGGTCGCCGTGGCGGCCCGCTGCGAGGGCTGCATCGCGACGCACGCCGAGGCGGCGCTGCGCCACGGCGCCTCGCGCGCGGCGGTGCTGGAGGCCATGGGCGTGGCCGTGTGGATGGCGGCCGGGCCCGGCGTGATGTACGCCGCGCAGGCGCTGCAGGCCTACGACCAGTTCGCCGGGGAAGGCACCGCCGCCTGACGTGCAGGCCGCGAAGGCGGCGTGCAAGGAGGTGACAGTCCGATTCACGACGCCCGAAGGCCGCACCGTCCGGTTCCGTCCGGTACCGTCCATGCCCGAAAACGACTAAGGCCCGCACGAGGCGGGCCTTAAGTCATCGAAGTCGCTGGCGTCCCCACGGGGATTCGACCAGCCCCGTTGAAGTCGCGTTCCGCCGAAGCCAAAACCACAGACTTTTCAACCACTTGCGAAATTCCGACTTTTGCAGTCGGTCTTTCACTTCGGTACACCGGTTCGGATCAGTTTCGGTACACCCACGGTACCACCTGACCGGTCCGCGGTCCAGGTCAAGCTGGAGGTTCCCGAAACGCATAAAGCGGGGGAGGAGCCGAAGCCCCTCCCCCGTCGGGTCGTCGATCACATGGCAGTCACGCCGCCAATACAGTCCGGATGGCCCCGATAATCTCTCTTGGGCTGACGGGCTTCATCAACAGGACGGTGTGGTCCAGGGCGTCGTCCTGGACGACTCTGGTCCATTCCGGCGGCGGGTTCCCAGTCATGATCACGACCGGCAAGCTGGGCCGGGTGGAACGCAACCGGCGGATCAGGGTCAGGCCGTCCAGCCGGGGCATCTCGATATCGGTCAGGAGGGCATCGGGCGGGTGGGCTTCCGCGTCGGCCAAAGCTGCATGACCATCGTGGCCGACCGTCACCCAGTAGCCTTCCATTCCGAGAATTTCCTGGAGGGCCTGAGCGGCCAGGATTTCGTCTTCCGCAATCAGGACATGGACCTTTGTCCCGTCATCATCCCGCATGCCTCACCCCCGCCGATCAGGTCCGGGCCTGGGGGAACCGCTGTACCTGATCCGCGGCCTGGGCCTGGGTCAGCATAGCCCGCTCCACCGTGACCTCGACTTGGGCTCGCAACTCCACGGCCCGGTCCAGGATCTCCTTGGCCCGCTGGGCTCGCTCCTGGGCTTCCGGGTGTCCGCTCGCCGCGTCCCGCCGCGAATCAACCGCGATGGTCCGGGCCAGTTCCTCCGCCCGTTTCAGCGACTCC